>MDTG01060576.1_pt1 | contig 10437 bp, 14 predicted proteins | sample 811421 | NCBI WGS metagenome assembly MDTG01 (sample SAMN05326645, study PRJNA326480) | marine metagenome | isolation source: seawater | place: Pacific Ocean: South East | collected 2011
AAAACACCACAGAATATTTTACAATTCTTAAAGATACTTTTCTGTTAAAATACACCATTAATTCTCTCACAATTCTTACTTGTGTAATGCTGTTAACATTTTTTTTTGGTTTTACATCTGCATACTTATTGACTTTTTTTTCGTTTCCAGGTTCAAAATTTTTACAATGGGGATTAATCTTATCATTTGCAATCCCATCATATATTTACGCTTTTTCAATTAATTCATTTTTTGAAAACTACGGAATAGGATATTCCATTCTTATTAATATTTTTGGCAGAGCTGATTATAATGAAATTATTCCAAAATTAGATGGAATTTTGGGTTCAATAATTTCACTTTCCTTTACTTTATTTGCTTATATATACATTTTGGTAAGAACTGCTTTTTTTTTTCAATCCCAAAACTTATTAGATGTTTCAAAAACTTTAGGTCTCTCAAGATTTAATATTTTAAGGCATTTAGTCTTTCCATCAGCAAGACCTGCAATTGTTGTTGGGCTTTCATTAGTAGCTATGGAGACACTATCAGATTTTGGAACTGTATCTTATTTCGGAGTTTCAACTTTAACTACCGCAATCTATAATTCTTGGATTGGATTTGATGACATAACAACTGCAAACCGAATATCTTTTTTTTTAATAATGTTTATATTTCTGTTTTTTTCTATTGAATTTTTTTCAAGGAAAAAAGCAAAATATCACGAAAATACTAAAGACTCATTTCAACAGAAAAAGCCTATAAAATTGAGAGGAGTTAACTCTCTACTAGCTTGTATTTTTTGTAATTCATTATTTTTCATAAGTTTTATATTTCCAATATCACTAATGTTTTTTTGGTTTATTAAGTCTCAGAGTTTTTTTAGTTTCCAAGAGTTTCTAGATTTGAATATAAATACATTTATTCTAGTTTTTTTATCCAGCTTACTTTTGATTTTTATTGCGTTATTCAACAATTTTATTAATAGAATTTCAAATGCAAAGTTTTTAAATTTTTTGAATATTATTTCGGTTTCAGGATATGCTATACCGGGTGTAATTTTATCATTGGCTCTTATGAACTTCTTCAGTTATTTGAGTTATTTTACAAACCTAAATTTTAAAAACCTTTTTATTGGAACAATTTTTGGATTACTTTTAGCATATTTAATTAGATTTTATGCTCTATCATTTAATGCAATCAAATCTTATTATGTAAAAATTAATAAATCAATAGATGAAACCGCTTTTATTTTAGGCTACTCGAAATTTAAAATTTTCTCTTCTATACATCTTCCATATTTAAAAAAAAGTTGTCTATTTGTAATAATTCTTTTATCAGTTGAAATAATAAAAGAACTTCCGATTACATTAATTTTAAGACCATTTAATTTTGAAACATTTTCAACCAGAGCATATTCGTATGCACAACAAGATCTTATTGAAGCCGCAGCTCTTCCATCATTATGCATAATTATTTGGTCTTCATTATTTATATTTATTGCATCAAAATTAATGTTAAAAAATAGTAGAGTACATTAATGAAAAATCATTTTGAAATTAAGAATGCAACATTTTCTGCAAATAAATATAAGATAATTAAAAATGTATCTTTTAAAATTAAAGAAAAAGGATCTATAATTTGTTTATTAGGACCGTCTGGGGTTGGAAAAACAACAATATTGAGAACAATTGCTGGACTAAATAAACTTTCTGATGGGGAGATAATATTGGATAATAAAGTAATTTCTTCAAAAAAAAAAAATTTGGCTCCCGAAGAGAGAAACATAGCTCTTTCATTTCAAGAAAATTCTTTATTTCCTCATAAGAATATAATTGAAAATATTAATTTAGGTCTTGAAAGAAAATTTTTAAAAAAAAATTTACTCAGTTCCAATTACTTATTAGAACTTTTTGACCTTCAAGAAATTAAATTTAAATATCCACATGAAATAAGCACTGGCGAAAGTCAAAGAGTATCGATAGCTAGATCATTAATATCATGTCCAGAACTATTATTACTTGATGAACCATTTTCAAATATTGACCAAATTCTTAGGCTAAAACTTCAAGAAAAAATAAAGAAAATTATTTCAGAAACAAAAATTTCCACAATAATTGTAACTCATGATCCGAATGAAGCATTTTATCTAGGTGAACAATGTGGAGTAATTATTAATGATTCGCTCAAACAATTTGATAGTCCCTACAACTTGTACCATTATCCAAACTCAGAAGAAGTTGTGAATTTTTTTAAAAAAGGAGTTTTAATTCCAGCAGAGGTAATTAGTAAGAATGAAATTTATCAATCTGAACTTGGAAAAATTACCGGTAAGTTTTTAAAAAAGTTTGAAAAAGGTACAAAAGTTAAACTTTTGATACAACCTGACGACCTAGAACATGATGATTCAAGTAAATTAAAACTTGAAATTGTAGAAAAAAAATTTAGAGGTACAGATTTCATTTACACACTAAAAACAAAAGATAACTTTCAAATACCTGTCTTAGTTCATTCCCATCACACTCATCAACACAATATTAATGAAACATTCGGGATTAAAGTACCTATTCATATAAATCACTTAGTTTGCTTTTAAAAAAAAATGATGTAGTTTAATATTAATTAATAAAATATTAATATGAGGCTTATATGAACGAAGAAAAACTTAATATTTCTACAAGAAAATTTTTAAAAAATGTTGGTGTAAATTCTCAAAGAATAATTGAAACATCAATTAGAGATGCTGTGAATTCTGGAAAAATAAAAGAATCCGGAAACATCAATGTAAAAGTAGCTCTAAATATTGAAAAATTGCACATCAATGAAATAATTGAGGGTCAAATTGAAATTGAAATTTAAATTTTTAATAAATACTTTGTTTTTATTTTTTCTATCCAAGCTTGTTTTTGCAGAAGAACGACTTAAAAAACTTGATTTTTGTAAAGAAGATAAACTAAGTCTTAAGCAGGAAATTGTTTGTGACCAAGAGAATCTACATCAATCCATGATTGATAATCCTCTGGCATTTGTGATATTTTATGCCTTTTCAGTGCTTTTTATTGCATTTATCTTTCAACTTTCACAGAAAAAACCAAAGAAAAAAGATGATATTAGAAAATGATTTATTCTATAAAACATTTTTATGTTCGTTGATACATATTTTTGTACTAGCTTCATCAATTCAGATTTGTAAAATATTTGATGTAATATTGTTCGAAAAAAGAATCTTCAAAATCATTGTAGAAAGAATATCCTTCCAATTTTTTCTTTACTTTGTTTTTCTTTTTCTTTTTTTCATGGTTTCATTTTTTCTGATAATTTTAAAAAATGAAATTGGACTACAAATTTCAAATCTAATTTTTTTTTTATTACTAATCCTAGAACTGTGTTTTAAAATTGGAAAATCTAACAAATTTATTAATTGGATTGGACCCGAATTAAATCAAACCTTTAGAATTTTTATAATGTTTATCATTGCGCTAAATATTATTTATTTTTTAACTCGTATAACCTATGGTATAATCATAAGTTAATTAATTTCTTTTATACCAAAAAATAATTTCTGATTGTTTATTCTAAATGAGTTTATCAAGCTTTGACCTTTCTCTGATAAAATCCAACCAATGAATTTTTCCGATTCTATGATGTCTATATTTGGACATTTTTTTGGATTGATTGGGATTATACCATAAAAATTTAGAAGATTTGGTTCATTTTCAACAAAGATTACATGATTATTTTTGTTTTTATATGATATCCAGGTTGCTCTATCAGTTAAAATATAGCCAAAAAGATTTACAGCAACATTTAGAGAAGTTCCCATACCAGAACCTGTTTCCAAATACCAATCCGAGGTTTTTGGATTAATATTTTTATTAATAGATTTCCAAATTGACTGTTCTTTTTTATGCGTACCACTATTATCACCTCTTGAAACAAATTTTGATTTTGTATCAAAAATTTTTTTGAAAGCTCTTTTGATGTCACCTATATCTTTGACTTTTGCAGGGTCATTTTTTGGACCAACTAATATAAAATGATTGTACATAACATCTTTTCTATATAAGCCATATTCTTTTAATACAAAGTCAATTTCAGATGGTTTGTGATGAACAAAAAGTAAATCACCATCGCAATTTTTTGCATTTCTTAATGCTTGACCGGTACCAACTGCTACAACATTGATTTTAGTTTTAGAGTTTTTATTATATTCGTTTAACATATAATCATAAAATCCAGAGTCTCTTATTGAAGTTGTGGATTGAATGATAATTTTTTTTTTCTCCTGAAAAGCAAAAACAATGGACAAAATTAAAATAATAAAAATATACCTCATAAAATTAATCTAGTTTAGAAGATTTCCATCAATATAATTTTTAACGGAGATACTTTTTGGGTTGTTAAAAAATAAATTTTTTTTTGAATTTTCAAGTATCACGCCATTATTAATAAAAAATACATCATCTGCTAATCTTTTAACCTGAAGCAGATCATGCGTAACTATTACTATTTTCATTTTAGTCATTTTAATTTTCAACAAGATATCTTCAATTTTTTTTGTTGTTTGAGGATCTAGATTACTACAAGGCTCATCTAGTAGTAGAATATTTGGCTCAATAATTAACGCCCTCAATACAGAAAGTAATTGTTGCTGACCAATTGATAAGTTTCTGGCTGAAACATTTGAATATTTCTCAAAATTAGCTATAGATAATATTTTTTTTATTTTGTTATAAATTTTCTCATTGGGATAGTTTACAATTTTCAATGTGAACTTTAAATTTTCAAATACATTTCTTCTTAAAAAAATTGTTTTTTGAGAAACATAACCAATCTTTACATTTTCCTTTAAATTAAACAAAATTTTTCCTTTATCTGGTTTTACTAAACCAGCTATTAATTTTAAGCACAAAGATTTACCTGAACCATTTGGACCTAATAAAAAAGTGATTCCTTCATTTAAAATATTTAATGACAGATTTTTAAAAAATAACTTTTTCTTTAATTTCAAGTCTATATTTTCAATCTTAATTACAAAATTATGTCTTAAGTAAGATTTATTTTTATTAGTCATAGGAAAATTTTTTAGAATAATTTTTAATGGCAAAAACTAAAATATTTATAAAAAGCGAAATTATCATCAAAATTATACCTAAAGCAAGAGCAAATTCTAAGTTACCTTTTGATGTTTCAAGGGCAATTGTGGTGGTCATAACCCTTGTTAAATGCAAGATATTTCCTCCAACAATTATAATTGCACCAACTTCAGACATCGCTCTTCCTAACCCTGCTAATATACATGTTGTTAATTGATATCTTGAATCCCACAAAATAGTTTTAATAATTTGTTCATTTGAAGCATTAAGAGAAAAAAAAAGTTCTTCATATTCATTCAAAACTCCACTTAAAGTCTCTCTACTTAACGAAATGATAATAGGTAGAATTAATAAAACTTGAGCTAGTATCATTATTTGCGGTGTATACAATATTTGGAGAAGTCCAAAAGGACCAGAATTTGAAAATAAAATATATAATATCAAGCCTACTAATACGGGAGGTAAACCCATTAACGAGTTGATAATCATTATAAAAAAATCTCTTCCAAAAAAACTTTTAACAGCCAAAAAAGATCCAATTGGAAGTCCAACTGAAACAGAAATTACAAGTGAAGTTAGGGAAATCTTCAATGATAACATAATAATTTCTAAGAGGTCTTCATCTGCAGAAAATATTAAAAATGCTGAATTGTAAAATGTTTCAAGAAAACTATTCATCTCTAATGAATATTTATAAATTTTAAATCATAAACTTTCTTTATTCTTTTGCAATTATCACTGTTGCTGCAGGAAAAATTGCAATGATCTTTGTATCTTTTATCAAATTCATCTTTTTAGCTATATCAACAGGAATTGCTGCATGGATGAAACTTCCTGTTTCTTTACCATCTGCATCTGTCTGCTCCATGGCTACTTGTGAGTAACTTGTTCCATGAATGACTGTTTTAACTTTTCCTTTTATTTGATTTTTTGCACTTATTTCCATTTTTACTCTCCATTAGTTTAAAGTCTGATATTAAACTTATTAAAAAAAATTATTTAAGTTAAGCAAATTTATTTTTTTTTGACCATATATGAACCATTATCAATCCTGAAATATTATGCCATAAACTAAAAACTGCTGAAGGTAACACAGCTAGTTTACTAAAGTGTAACATCGCTAATCCCAACCCTAAACCAGAATTTTGCATTGCTACTTCTATTGAAATAGTTCTTTTGACTTTATCAGGAAAATTAAGAAACTTAGATACATGATATCCAATAAAAAACCCACACAAATTATGAAATACTATTGTAAGTAAGAATGTCAAATTAATTTGATTAATTAAATCCTGCGCTAATGAAAAAATAATTCCTATTATTATTGCAATACAGAGTTCTGAAAATTTTGGTAAAAACCTTATTAAAATTTTAATTCTTTCTTTAAAAATTCTTCTTATAATTAAGCCGTCAATCAATGGAAATATTGTAATCCAAAAAGTGGTTTTAACTAATGACAAAAAGTTTATGTCAATTTGTTCTTTTGCTAAAATAAAAATCCAAAATGGGGTTAGTAAGGTTGCTAAAAAGGTAGAACAAATTGTTAAAGCTACTGATAATGATATGTTTGCTTTCGATAAATACGCTATTAAGTTTGATGCCGTTCCTCCTGGACAACTCCCAAGAATTACAAAGCCTAAAGTTAATTCATCGCTTAATCTAAAAAATTTAGATAATAAAAATGCAGTAATCGGCATGACCGTATACTGAAGAATTATACCTGTAATAATCCATTTAGGATTTTTAAAAACATATTTTAAATCTTTGGTTTCAATAATACAACCCATCCCAAACATTACCAACCCTAGCAGAACAGGAATAAGACTTTTAAAAGAACCTAAAAATTCGGGTTCAAAAAAACCAAGTATTAAAAATGAAAATAAAAACGTAATAAAAGACAGACTCATTTGAAGTAAATTATTTTAAATTTTAAATAAAGTATTATGTTAAAATATTAACTTAATAAATAGCAATGATGAAAAAAAAGTTAGATTTCTCTGTTTTATTTAATGATGAAAACTTAGATATTGAGTTTAAACTAGATGAGAATACTGTTGATGTTCAAAAAATTGGAGAATTGGTTGAAAAACTTTTAAATATCATTGACCAATGTATTCAAGATAAAAGTGGCTTAACAGAAGGTGACGTATTTCAGGCAATATCGCTTGTAAGCGCAATCAGAATAGGGATAAGCAAATTTGATAATAAAAAATTATCTGATTTTTCAAAACGTATTATTGATTCAGCTATCAAAGATTTTAATAATGCAAAAAAGACAAAAATTGGAAGAGCATAAAAATTATTATTTTTTTAAATGTTAATTAATGGCATATTGTTTGCAGTTTTTATAGAAACTTAAACTTAATGAGGAAGAAAAATGTCAACAAATGCAATGCACGTTGCTAAAACAGGTCTAAATGCGCAGCAAGTAAGAATGCAGATAATTTCTAACAACTTGGCGAATGTAAATACAAATGGATTTAAAAGAGATAGAGCTAATTTTGAATCATTACTTTATCAAGTTATTAGAAGCAGTGGTGCCCAAACCTCAGTTGACACTGAGCTTACATCTGGATTTTCAGTAGGAACTGGTGTCAATATAGTTAGTTCTAATAAATTGCATTCACAAGGAAGTATTGTGTCAACTGACAACTCTTTAGATCTGGCAGTAGACGGTGGAGGTTTCTTTCAGGTTTTGCTACCTGACGGTGAAATTGTGTATACTAGAAATGGAGCATTTGCAAGAAATAATGAAGGTGTCCTGACTACAAGTAGTGGTTTCATAATTCAGCCAGAAATAGTAATTCCAGCAGAAGCAACAAAAATTAATGTTTCATCAGACGGTATAGTTTCAGTGCAGATACCAGAGCAGGTAGATGCACAGGAGGTTGGTCAGCTACAGTTGGCAGACTTTCAAAATAGAACCGGTCTTCAACCAATTGGAGAGAACTTCTATATTGAAACCACGGCAAGTGGTCCACCTGTATTAGAAAATCCTTTTGCTGCTGGTTTTGGAAAACTTATTCAAGGTGCTTTAGAAAGTTCTAATGTAAATGTAATTCAGGAATTAGTTGATATGATTGAGACACAAAGAGCTTACGAAGTAAATTCAAAAGCAATTACTTCGGTAGATGAAATGTTAAGATTTGTAAGTAATAATTTATAAAAGTCATGCAAAATTTTAATTATTTTTTTATTATCTCCGTTTTTTTTCTGATTAGTTGTGCTGGTCACATGGAGGACAGGATTAATCAAGACTTTAAAAGTCTTCAACCAGATTATACAAACATTGAAGAAAAAAAATCTCTGGAGGGTACTATTTATGAAGGAGATGGTGGTTTATTTGCTTCAGACAGAAGGGCTACTAGGGTAGGAGATATTATTACGATTTCTTTGGCAGAAAATCTGACTGCAAATAATGGCGGAACTGCCACACTCAATAAGTCTCAAGATTACACTTTTGATTTACCCGCAGCAATTTTTGGACCCTCTTCATTAATTGGAAAGCTTTTTTTCAAAGACGGAATTAATGAGGCAAATTTATCAACTGCAAATTCAGCTGAAAATATGTCCAGTACAGCAGCTACAGCTCAAACACTTGATATGACAGCAACAATCTCAGTCACTGTTGTGAGAAGATTTCCTAATGGAAATTTGGAAATCAAAGGATCAAAGAAATTACAATATAAAAATGGAACAGAATATATAAGAGTTTCAGGTACAATAAGACCAGAAGATATTGATGCAACTAATACAGTTTCTTCTTTAAAGGTTGCGGATGCTGAAATCTCTGTGGTAGGTTCTGGCGATGTTACCAATGTCGCAACTAAAGGATGGCTAGCCAAGGCATTTTCTTATGTTAAACCTTTTTAAATCCATATGAATATGAAAAAAATTTTTATCTACATAATCCTTTTTCTTCTTTGCTCACAAAAAGCTTACTCAGATAGGATAAAAGATTTAGTTTCTTTAGCTGGCATCAGGTCAAATCAACTAGTTGGATACGGCTTGGTAATTGGCTTAGCAAAAACTGGTGATGGAAGTGTTAATTTAACAAAACAAAATATTTCCGCAATGATCTCTCAATTCGGTGTAATTGCATCTACACAGGATATTGACGCAACAAATTCTGCATCTGTAATGGTAACAGCAAATCTGCCACCATTTTCTAAACCAGGTCAAACTGTTGATGTTACAGTATCTGCGATTGGAAAGGCAAAATCATTAAAAGGAGGAACATTACTTATGACAGCGTTGAAAGGAGCTGACGGAGATGTTTATGCCATTGCGCAGGGAAATCTTGTTGTTGGTGGTCTTGGAGTTGAAGGAGCTGATGGTTCAAGTACAATTCAAGGAACCCCAACTGTTGCCAGAATTCCGGGGGGTGCAACTGTCGAAAAAATGGTAGATAATAATTTTTTAGAAAAAAATAATATCGTATTAAATCTTCACCAGTCTGATTTTTCTCAAGCAAATAAAGTTGCTGAGTCAATAAACGCTACATTTGGTCCTGAGGTAGCAGTTGCTTTAGATTCGACATCCATAAGAGTGAGAACTCCAGAAGATCCAACACAAAAGGTTTCATTTATAGGCTTGTTAGAAAACATTAATTTTGAACCTGTAAGACCAAAAGCAAAAGTAGTTGTAAATTCTAGAACCGGAACTGTTGTAATCGGAGGAGATGTTAGAATTTCACCTGCCGCAGTAGCCCATGGAAGTTTATCAGTAAAAATTAAAGAAGATACAAAACTTTTATCGGAGGGAACAGGAACTGTAGTTGGAACATCTGCAACTGTCTCTGGAACTGATGCAACGACTGCTGCTGATACGGAGATAGAAATTGACGAAGAGCCAGCTAGAGCTTTTGTATTTGATCCAGGTATTGAGCTTCAAACTTTAGTTGATGCTTTAAATGAGACTGGGACAACTGCGACAGACATGGTTGCGATACTTGAAGCTTTGAGAGAAGCAGGTGCATTAAGAGCTGAATTAATAGTTATTTAGGATTTAAAAATGGATAAGAACAACATTCATATATTAACAAAACAAAATGTTGATAATAAAATTTTAGATTCTAACTTTAGAAAACTCTCAAATAAAATGAGCCTAGAGGAAGTGGCTCAAGAGTTTGAATCAATTTTTGTAAATCAGATGTTGAAAAGTGCGAGATCTGCAAAATTATCAGATGGTATTTTAACAAATGAAGCTAATAAAACTTATCAATCTTTACTTGACCAAGAATATTCAAAGTCTCTTGCAAAAAATCATACTTTTGGAATTGCCGAAGGATTAATTAGACAATTTGACGGCAATTTTAATGGGAAATAATCATGCCAAGTTTATTTGATATCGGAAAAAGTGG
>MDTG01110878.1_pt1 | contig 10437 bp, 9 predicted proteins | sample 811421 | NCBI WGS metagenome assembly MDTG01 (sample SAMN05326645, study PRJNA326480) | marine metagenome | isolation source: seawater | place: Pacific Ocean: South East | collected 2011
ATGTAATTTTTAAGGCTAATTTTGCCAAAAATTTTATAAACCTTATTTGACAAATTCATGTTTGTTAAAGCTGAGGCATATCTTTCACCTTTTCTAGAAGCCAAAAATTTTATTTTCGTATTAAACATTTTAGCTACTTCTAAAATTGTGTAACTTTTTTTTGTTAAAATACTATAGTGTCGACATTTGTTTTTTTTCCAAGCATAAAAACATGCATTAACTGTATCATCTATATGGGTAAATCTACGAGATTGATTGCCAGGTTTTACAACTGTTAAAGACTTAGAATTTTTATACTGATTTTCAAAAATACCTATTACGGTAGCCATAGATCCGACTGATATTTGTTTTGGTCCATACACATTATAAAAATATAAAATCTCATATCTAAAATTAAACCAATTTTTCAAATTCTCTAACATTTCTAAATTTTTGGATTTTGTAAAAGCATACGGTGATAAGTTTTTATCTTTTCCTTTGTTACCTATACTTGCAGAGGTTGCTGAATAAATTAATTTAATTTTATTTGATAAACAAAAATTAAAAACAGCATGAGTCCCTATCGAGTTTGACATGATACATTCATTCATTTTTAAAAAACTTTGATAAATTCTTGAAAATTCACCAAAATGAAAAATTGTATGAATTTTGGATTTATATTTGTTCAGTGTTTTTGAAATATTTGATGTTGATTCTTTAATATATCTTACTCTTTTATTTTTGATATGATTTTTAATTGAACCAGAACTATAATTGTCAATGCTTATAATTTTATATTTCGTATCCCTTAAAAGTTTTTCTATTAAATTTCCACCAACAAAACCAGCTCCACCTGTTACTACAATAATTTTTTTAATCATTTATCTAATTGAATCTTTTTAATTAAATTTTTATCCAAAACAATATAAAATTTCCTTCTATCAATATTTCTTTTTTTTTCTGCTTTTAACAAAAGTTCATTAAAATGGTCAGCATTGGTATTCAAAAAATAATGTGCATTTATTAGTGGGTTATAGCTGTATTTATCAAATTCTTTAAAAATTCTATCAATGTTTTTCAATGAGAAGATTAAGAAAGATGTAAAAATGAGAAAAGTTATTTTTTTTTTTAATTTAAAATTAAAATTAAGTCTCCTTTCAATAAATATACTTAAAGGTATAAAAATTGATAATGCAATAATCGTAAAACCGCCATATCTTAAAGCTGGATGGTTTGAAAACCACTCAACTAACAAAAGTAAAAGTACAAAATAAAATAAATAAAATTTTTTTTTTGTAAATTTTAATTTTTTGAATTTAACTAAAAAAATTAATGAAATTATTACTATAATAAATAAAGATAATAAAAAATCTGAAATTTTATTAAAAAAATGATTTTGTAACCAATTAGGAAACCAATTTAACCCAGATAAGTATAAATCAATATCATCTACTCGATAAGTTGGACTTGCCCCAGCTTTTGACCAAAGTTCATACCAAGTTTTCATTTCTATTACTTCTTTCTTTGGTATCGACCAAGAAAACGACTCAATACAAGTAAAACTTGCTGGATAAATTAAACAACCAGAATTTGAAAAAGTAGTAAATACAAAAATTGAACTCCCTATTAAAAAATAGTAGCTCACCCGCTCAAAAAAGATTTTTTTATAAATGCTCTCATTAAACAAAATCTTCCTAAACTCAAAAAATAAAATAAAAATAAATATTATATAGATAAGATAAAAACTTTTTAGTGAGATTATGAGAAGAATTGTAAGTAATATTTTTTGATAATAATGTCTGAAATTTATTTTGCTCAATTTTCTATTTGTTCCTTCAAGATAATAAATGGCTAAAATAAAAATAAGAATTAACGCTGACCTATCAGTTCCGTGTTCAGCTAATCTGTAAAAAATTGTATTTATAAACAATAATGAAAATAGTGATAATATTAGTATAAAGTCATATTTTTTATTTTTTAATTGATTAAATATTTTTTGTATCAAAAATATATTAGAAAAAATCGAAAAATATACAGCGCCGCTATTAATTAAGGATTTTTCTAAAATTGGTAAGTAAAATAAGGAATTAAAATAAAATATAGAAGATGGTGTACGAAATCCATGCTCCAAATTACCTAAACCAAATATTTTTTTAAATTCAATTAATGAAATCGTATAAGGAAAATGATAATAAAAAAAATCATCATGGGTTTTGTACATTAGAATTCCAATGAAAAAAATAGATGAAACCAATAAAATCACTTTTATTTTTTTTTTGAATAATTTTTTTTTTAGTATCAGAACGAAAGAAAATAATCCTATTGCCAGAATAATGGAGTTATGAATAAAGCCATGAGGTATAAATAGATTGGTAATATATGATAGGATTGTCATAAACAGAATCCCACTTAAACCTAATTCTCCTAGTGAAAGTCTAATAGATAAAAATTTAGAAGATACATACCCAAAACCAATAATTGAAAATAAAATAATTATATAACCAAAATAAAGTATAGGTAAATTTATCATTAAAATTTAAATAAATTTCATTAACCTTAAAAAGGAAACTTGAATTAATTTCAATTTTTTTAATAGATTTTTTTTAAGTCTCATGATTAACAAATAATTAGCACTAACATCTACCTCAAATAAACTTTGTTGTAAAAATTAAAAATCAATATAAAAATAATTGGTAATTTCTAATAATGATATCAAAAAAATTACATATAAAAAATAACTTTATTATCATTCTTTTTGCTACGCTTCCTGTGGCAATAATTGTTGGAAATTTTTTTGTAAATTTTTACCTTCTTTGTATTTTTTTGATGTTTATCTTTACTGTCTTTAAAACTAAAAATTTTACATGGCTAAAAGATCAAAACTTTATAATACTTTCAATATTATATTTATATATTTGCTTAAATTCGTTTGTTAATTTTTTTGTTAATCCATCATTTGGCTATGAAGGACTTATACGCTCACTATTTTTTTTTAAATTTTTAATACTACTCCCAGCTATCCCTTTATTATTAGATAAAAAAGAAATATTAGAAAAAATTTTCAAATCTTGGTTTTTTATAATTTTAATAATCATAATTGATATTTTTTTTGAGAAATATCACGGATCAAATCTATTTGGCTTTAAAAGTCCAGATGAAACAAGGGTAACTAGTTTCTTTTATAATGAAAATGTAGTGGGTACTTTTCTTTTTAGCTTTGGATTTATAACAACATTTTTTTTCTTACAAAATAAGATTTCTAAAAAATATATAATTTTTCTAAATATAATACTAGTTCTGGTTTTGTTGAGTATTCTTGTCACTGGAGAAAGGTCAGCTTTTTTAAAATCGACCTTGCTTTTTTTATTAATTTTTTATTTTTTAGAAGAAAAAAAATTATTTTTAAAAAAATTTTACATACTCGTATTTACAGTTTTCTTTGCAATATCTTTATTTTTCATTTTTCCAACTGTTCTTTCAAAACAAACGGAATTTATTAATAGAATCCTAAATGTAGAAAATCCAAAATCTTTTTTTCAAAGATTTCAGGACATTAAATATTTTGCTCATTACGACACTTCAATTGAAATTTTTAAAAATAATAAATTAAGTGGCATCGGAAATAAAAACTTTAGATTTGAGTGTCATGATAAAAAATATTTTAAAAAAGATATTAAGTTTACAAGTCAAAGGTGCTCAACACATCCCCATCAAATACATCTTGAAATATTGTCAGAACAAGGTTTGATCGGATACTTTATTTTTATTTTCTTTTTATTTAGATATTTTAAGGAAAAATTTTTTAATGATTTAAGAGAAAAAAATATTTTTAAGATTACTATAAATTTTTATCTGATCATCTTTTTGATTCCACTTTTACCGAGTGGAAGTTTATTTTCAACATTCAATGGACTTTTATTTTGGTTTTTTTTAGGACTTGCCAATTTAAAAAAGTGAAACTAAGAATTTTTTTTTTTCAATAGAAAATATACAAAGCTGTATAAAATAATATTTAAAATTATTAAAAATATTAAAGTTTTCGTTTGTGAAACATTTTTAAAGGCCATAAAAAAAATAATCAAATTATAAGTGTTAATTGTCATTCCAGTTAAAGAGCTAATAATCCATCTTTTAAAACTTAATTTTTTTTTAAAAAAAATGAATAAAAGTTGATGAAGGTGACTATTATCTGGGCCTGTAATCTGAGTTTTTTTAAGTCTTTTTCTGACCATTGAAAATAAGCACTCATATGCAGGGTACCATAGCAGACATGCAATGAAGTAGGGTGAAATAATCAAATTTAGATTTGATAATTCTACCAGGTAATATCCAATAATTAATGATATTAGATATGAACCCCCGTCTCCACAAAAAAATTTCTCAAAGAAATTAAAGATAAGCAGAACTAAAAGTACAGAAAAAATGATTATGAGATTTTTTTCTTCAAATACTACTAGGTTATATTCATTGATCAAAATAATCACTATTAAAAGCACAGATATAAAATATCCAATCAATAAAGTATTAACACCATCTATAAAATTTGATCCATTAATTAAAATTAATAAGCAAAAAGAAACAAAAAAATATTTAAATAAAGTAAATGTAAGTAAATGATCAATTAATGGAATTCTAATTGAAAGAATAAAAGTTTTAGTAAAATAAACTAAAGCCAATATTACAGTTATTTGTAAAAAAAATCTTTTATAAGGTGATTTTATTATATTTAGATCTGACAAAATTCCAACAAAGAAAATTAAAAATATTATATAACTGGAAATATATTCAAATTTTAAAAATATCACCGAGCTTAAGAGAAAGATTAAACCACCACTAATTGGAACAGAATTTTTGCTTATAAATGATTTATGTGGAAAGAACTTCTTATCAATTAGAAAATTATATTTTTGTAAAATATAATTTATAATTAAACATAAAGAAAATGAGATTAAAAAAACATCAATCTCTGACATATATTAAAATTCAAAATTTTTTTTAGCCTCGATCAAGTCGCTCTCTATCATATCCTTCACTAAATTTTTAAAAGAGTATTTAGGTTTAAATTTTAATACTCTAAAAGCTTTTCTTGCGTCACCCCTTAAATACTGGACTTCGTTTGGTCTAAAATAGTTTTTATCTATCCTAATAATGACTTCATTTTTTGATCCTTTCTTTAAATACCCAACTTCGTTTAATCCTTTGCCTTTCCAGTGTATTTTTAAATTCAAATAGTTTGATGCAATTTCTACAAATTGCCTTACTGAAAATGCTTGGCCTGTAGCAATAACAAAATCATCTGGTTTATTTTGTTGTAAAATTCTCCATTGCATCTCTGTATAATCTTTTGCATGCCCCCAATCTCTTTTTGCATTAAGATTACCTAAGTACAATATTTCCTTACTGCCTAATTTTTTTCTTGTTAAAAATCTCGTAATTTTTCTCGTCACAAAAGTTTCTCCCCTTCTTGGGCTTTCGTGATTAAATAAAATTCCATTACTAGCAAAAATACCATAAGACTCTCTATAAACTGTCGTAATCCAATAAGAATATAGTTTGGCTACTCCATAAGGTGACTTTGGATGAAATTTAGATTTTTCGCTAAATATATTCTTTCCATATGTTTCACCAAAAAGTTCTGAGGTACTAGCTTGATAAAATTTTATATTCTTGATTTTTAAAAATCTTATCGCTTCCAACAATCTTAGTGTTCCAATTCCAGAAACTTCTGATGTATATTCAGGATTTTCAAAAGAGACACCAACATGACTTTGAGCTCCTAAATTATATATTTCATTTGGCCTAATCTTATGAATAATATTATAAACACTATTAGTATCTGTTAAGTCACCATAATGTAAAAAAAAATTTGTCTTATTGTGGCGATCTACATAGATGTGGTCTATTCTTTTTGTATTAAATGTTGATGATTTTCTAATTAGACCATGGACTATATAATTTTTCTTTAATAAAAGCTCGGCTAAGTATGAGCCGTCTTGTCCTGTAATTCCAGTTATCAACGCTATTTTTTTCATTTTTTAAATATAAATAACCTTAATATAGAAATTAAAATTAAAAAGCCATCCTTTAGCTCATTTACTTTCTTTTTTCCACTAATTCTTGGTCTCTCATAAGACGGAAAATCAAACACTCTAAAAAATTTAAATTTTGCCTTTATCGGCAATTCAATACAAAATGTAAAATCATTATAAGTTAAAGCTAGTTCTTTAAACGCATTCGTCTTTCCCATTACATAAGTATATAGAACATCTGAAATACTTAATCTAAACAAAATCTTACATAGTGAGGTAAAAAAATAATTTCCAAAAAAAGTTATTATTGTATCATCATCACTTCCTCCAGGTTTTTTATATCTTGTGCTAAATACAAACTCGTAATCATCTTTATTTTTTCTCAACATTTCACTCAAATATTTTGGATCGAAAGAACCATCGGCATTGAAAATACAAGAAAACTCGGTGGAAGAGTGATTTAAACCCTCAATAATAGCATTGCCAAAGCCCTCTCCTTTTTGTATCAAAATTTCACAATCTGTGCCCTCTAATGCCCTTAGTGTTTCTTCGTCATATTTTGGAACTACAACAATTTTTTTACAACTAAGATTGAGATTTTTAATTTCTTTTAAAACAATGGGAAGAGTCGCGGCCTCAAATTTCGCTGGTATTACTAAAGTAAGATTTTTCATTAAATTTTAAAATATATTAAGGTTTTTTTTATCAAAGCATAAAAGCTTAGTCTTAACACACAATAAATTGAAAACAAAAAACTAAAATTTAAATGATTTCTATACAGTTTGAACGCATCTATAAGTTTTCGAAAATTTGAAGATGATAGAGAATTTTTCAAATACCTCCAGTAAACTAAATCTCTATTTATACTTTTAAAATTTTTAAGATGCTTAATTAGCTTGATCCACAATAAATAATCCTCTTTTGTTTTTAAACTAGAAAATAAATTTTTTTTAGTCAATAATCGAGAAATCATGACTGTTGATAATCCGATATCGCAACTTTTTATCAACTGGTTATATGAAATATTTTTTGGAACTTTTAAGTTCCCAATTTTTTTTGAGAAATAATCAATGATTAAGTAATTTGAATGAGTGAATAGTATATTCTTCTTTTTCATAAAGCTTAATTGAATTTTAAGTTTATCTTTATTCCACAAGTCATCAGCATCACAAAAAGCAATATATTCACCTTTTGAAACTTTAATGCCTTTATTTCTTGATAATCCAGCTCCAATGATTTTGTTGTTGATTATCAACTTATTTTTAAACTTAAAATTTTTTATGGTTTTCTTTACATAGTCTAATTCTGATTTATCAGTATCGTCATAAATAATTATTACTTCAAAATTTTTATAAGATTGATTGCTAATAGACTCGATTGTTTCTTTAAAAAAATTCTTTTTTTTATGATAAGGTATAATTATTGATATGAAATTTTTTTTATACATCTTAGATAAACTCATAATAAATAGATATATTATTTGGATACTCTCAACGCTATTTATATTTACATTATTAATTAGTTTTTGGTTAAAAATCAATTTATCAAATATTCTTGGAACATTTATTTATAATGATTATCTACTTGATTACGATATTCAAACAAAAGCAGGTGGAGTTGTTAATGATTTAGTAACCCACTGGAAATACATAATTCTCTTAAAAAAAGATTTGATGAATCTTATTACTCTAAGAATGGGTGAAGACATAAATTTAATTAATTATCCACTTCATCATTTAATATTTTCAAAACTATTTTTTATTAATTCTATAAATACTTATTTAATTTCTGTATTAGCAATTTCATTTTTTCTGCCTTTAATCTTTTATTTTTTGCTTAAAAAGCGTTTTGAAAATTTAGATAAATCAACAATCGTTCTATTATCTTCACTAATATTTATTTTGCCAGTTTTTCAATTCTCTGCAATTTGGGGTAACAATCATAATACTGCACTTATATTTTTTTGCTTAGGAATTTTTTATTTTAACTCTTTCATTAAAACAGATTTTAAAGAAAATTTAAAATTGATAATTTCCATAACATTTTTTACTTTAGCCTGTTATACAAAACAATTTTATATTTTCTTTTTTGTTTATCTATTATCTTTTTTGATAAATAAAATAAGTTTTAAAAAATTTTTTTTTATTTTATTATTTTTAATTTTATTAGCTATTCCTGGTGTATATTTTTTAGTTTTAAATCCACTTTTATTTTTTGGTTTAAAACAAAACACAACAAACCTTAATTCTTCAATTTTAGTCAGCGCTTCGATGATGTTATTTTATTTAGTTCCATTTATTATTCAAACCATCATAAATAATTATGATCAGTACAAGCTAAATTTGACATATCTTTTTGATAAAAAAATTTTTTTTATTAGTTTGATTACTTCACTTTTGTGTAGTCTTAATTTTATTTATAATAGCAATGTTGGGGGTGGTGTCGTTTTAAAACTTTCGTATTATTTAATTGATAACCCATATTTAGTTATTCCTACTTCTTTCTTTGGGATTTACTTACTTTTATATTTTAGTCAAAATACACTATCAAATTATGTTTTAATTATTTTATTATTAATTACTTTTAGTACTGGCTTTTTTATTTTTCAAAAATATTTTGAGCCTATGTTTTACATTATTTTTTTAAATTTTTTTGACAAATATAAAATTTTGCAATCAATTAAAAAAAGCAATTATATAATATTTTTTTATTTTAGTATTTATTATATATTATCAAATTATATATATTTCTTAGGTTTGTAGTTCAGAAACCCCATTAATCTTCCAAGAGCTCTTAGTAATAAAAAAGATGCTTTTATATAATTTTTACGAGAAGGTATAAGAACTAAAAATAATGCTCCAATTATTAAGTAAAATAACTTTATGAAAATAATTATCAAACTAATTTTTCCATAATTTTTTTTATCAATTAAATTTCCTGAATATCCATATCTCAAATTTCTTTTAAAAAACCATTTTTTTTTTTCTCTTTGGGGATTAAAATTTTCTGTGATGAATGATCTTTTATTCCATCTGATAATAAATTTTTTTCTACTTAGTTTGCTGAAAAATAACTGATCACTACCACCCACTCTTGCAAATTTAGAATCAAAAAAAACTTTTGACTTACTAAATACTTTTGACGAAAAAAAACAGTTATTAGTTGCTACCCACCTTACTATTTGACCGTGATTATGCGTGGGCTCCAAAACACTATAATAATTCCTAAAAATATTATCTTTAACCTTATGGTATTGGGGGCCTCCAACTATGTCACAATTGTTTTTATTAACAAACTTTATCATATTACAAAGCCAATTCTGATCTATTAGGCAATCATCGTCTACAAATCCAGCATATTGAACGTTTTTGTTTTCTAAAAACTTTAGAAAAACGTTCCGAGATTCTGGGATATTATCTTTAATACTTTCAATAATTAAATAATCTTTATTATTTAAAAAATTTTTTATTAAATTCCTTATTTTATAAATTTTTGGATTGATAACAAATATGATCTTTAGCTTACAATTACTTGGTATTTTTAATCTATTTAGTGATTTTAAATGAGAATTTAAAAATCTTAAATTTTTTTTACTCAAAAGAGAACAAATCTGAATATTCATTTTATGATTTTCTTAAAATTTTTTAAAATTCTTAGAATAAAAATAAAATAAACTTGTAAAAAATTTTGACCATTATTAAGTCTTATTTTGTTACATTCCATCAGATAATCTAAAAAATTTATTTTTGAGGAAAGGCCCCCAGGTCTAAACCTCCCAAAAATTTCATTTCTTTTTGTGGATATTCCTTTTAACTTAAATCTTTTAATAATCCTTAAAAATAAATCATAATCTGCAGAATAATTATACTTTAAATCATAAAACCCTACTTTAAATTGTGACTTCTTTTTTATGAAAAAACCTACAGAATGAGTAGTATAAAATCCAAAACTCCAATTGATAATATTTGGGTTATAACCAGATAAAAGTTTATGTTTATAGACACTTCCAAATAAAAAATCTAAATCACCATACTTATTGAAATATTCATTAACTATTTTTAAAGTATTTTTAAAATAAATATCATCTGAATTTAATATTCCAATTATATCTCCAGATGATTTTTTTATTCCAACATTCATCGCATGATACAATCCTTTATCTTTTTTGTTTTTTATGAATTTTACACTTCTTTTGTGAGAATTAATAATTTTTATTGTGTTATCTTTTGAGTTTCCATCAACAATTATGTGCTCGAAATTTTTATATTTTTGAGATTGAACACTTAAAATATTTTGATTTAAAAATTTTTCTGAATTTTTAGTTACAGTGATAATTGATATTTTATAGTTTTTCATACTCCTTCAAAATTAATTTTGAATATTTTTTTGAATTTATTACGGGATCAAATCTTTTTAAATATTTTTTTGC
>MDTG01215294.1_pt1 | contig 10437 bp, 8 predicted proteins | sample 811421 | NCBI WGS metagenome assembly MDTG01 (sample SAMN05326645, study PRJNA326480) | marine metagenome | isolation source: seawater | place: Pacific Ocean: South East | collected 2011
GACCATGCATAATGCCCCGAAAGACAGCTCTGTAGTAGCACCAACCATCTCGTTTTATATCCGCAAGTCCAAAATACCGCAAAAGGTACTCCTTAAACTCTTTTGGCATGCCATTGTTATCGAGGATTCTGCTCATTTCTCGATCGACCTTTTATTGTATATAATGAGAGCACCACGATTCTTATATACACCATGCGAGCTTCCTACGCCTACGGTATCAGTTTCTTCTCCATCGCCTTTCTCCTGAGCCTGTGGTTGCTCTTCCCCTTCTTTCCGGTATTCTGGCTCTTCATCTTTATTGCCCTAGCAACTACCCCGACCGTCTACGTCTACAGCGTCGGCCCCGACGAGCCAGAGCAACGAACGGACCGAATGGACCTCAAGCCGGTGGCACTACATTTTTGACGAAACTGCAGGCTCTGTATATTCTGCTGGACCCCTCAGCAGCACAGAGCAATGGGCAACTTTTTCCCGACCACGAAGGACCTTGAGTTCTGGCACCGCCGAGAGCAGATGCCGGAGAAGATGCACAAGTCGACCGGCAAAGCGACTGCCTACGACAACATCGTCGAGTATTACGGCGAAGCCTGCAGCTTCGAAGAAGGCAACGACAGCGGAGGCCTGAATTTTGAGCAGTACGAGATTGTCTCCATCGAGCGCTACACACGGAGGAATATTTTCATCGATCGGATAAAGGGAACTGCAGAAATCACTGCCGCGCTGGTAGAGAACAGCGATGGCATCAAGCTTGCGACACGTGGTATCAAGGTGACGCTGCCGAACGACCAGTCGGACGTTGGCAAGTGCACTCTCTTCGACGAGTATAAGAACGAACTTGCCGTATTCTATATTGAGAAATGAGGAAGGACGAAGAGCCCCCAGAGCTGGTGGTCGTCTTAGGGGAACCGCTCGAAGAGGACGAAGAGGAGCGAGAGCGCATCGTTCGCTGCAGCTGCCGCCTGTTCTGTTTCCTTCTCGTCGGGTTGTTCCTTTTCCTACTGACGGAATTTTACTACCATAAAATATTCATATAACAATATTCATATAACCTAGAAGCGTTGTATATTACACCCTAAATACCTCTTTTGCAAACACGATGGGCCTTCTTTTCTTTCTTTTCTACCTCACCCTCCTCTACGTCTGGTACCAGTTCTTGGTCGTCGCTCTGTTCTAATTGCACGACCCGCCGAGTATGTTCGAGAAGCCCGACCGACAGAGGCACTGGCCGGTATAGTCGCCTAGGTCCCCCAAGTCGACGACCGTGTCGACAAGTGCAGAATAGGCAGCGTAGGAATCGGCATCTGTGTCGCTGCCAAGACCGTCGATCCAGTGCGCTATTCTCTCGCTCGTTATGCAGTAGCCTTTCCCGCCACAGGCCTGCTCGACGGACGGTCCGATGGCAGCGGGGCATGGCGCACAGCGAAGGGCATCGTCTGCCTGTGAATTCTTGAAAAAGTTTGCCGCGCAGGTCTTGCAGTCGGCACCAGCATAGCCACCGTTTCCGAGCGGATCGTAGGACACCGAACACTCGCAGCTGCCATCGTCTTGGCAAAACCCGCCTCCCCTTGCCGCGTTGCAGGCCTGCAGGAACCCTCCCCCTTGGCAGGCAATGCACTGCCCATCGACTAGGCGGTAGCCGTAGACGCAGGCGATGGTCTCGTCAATATCGTTCCGCTCTTCCGTACAGGCGGTGTCGGCCGAGCTGGAGGGGAAGAAGTTGTCGTCGCAGGTGCAGACAAGCCCGCTGTAGGACTGAAAAATGTCCGTCTGTTCGTAGAGTGCCGTCGGAAAGCCGTGGCCGTTGCAGATGCTTTCGCTGTTTTCTTGGTCATAGCCGGGAATGCGATCACAGAGGTCACCAAAGTAGCCTTCCTGACACTCGCAGCGACCGTTTGCCTCTTCCTTCAGCGTCTGCCCGTCGACGCCAAGGCTCTGGTAGTGCTGGCAGCTCCCGTGCCCGTTGCAGACGAGCGCATTCTTCTCTGGGCACTTTGTGCACTGATCGCTTCCTATGCGAAGGAATGCATTGTAGGACTCTCTCGACGGCAGCGCGGAGGGTTTGAAGTAGAACTCCTTGCACTCGGCACAGGGTGCACCAGTTGTGTTGAGCAAGTAGCCCTCCGTGCACTCTTGGCAGTCCGTGCTCGGGTCCCTGCCAGTCTCACAGCGCGTGCAGTCAAAGAGCAGAGAGTAACCGTCTCGGCACGAGGTGCAGTCGCTGTCGTAGAGGAACTGATTGATGCAGGCGTTGCAGAACTCCCCCTCGAAGCGTTCGTTGCAGACACAGCCGCTCGGACCACAGGCACCGTGGCCGCTGCAGACGAGCGCATTCGAGAAGCAGCTTTCTTGGCAATCGGTGCCGTAGAACCCTTCTGCGCAGGGGCACTGGGCCACCTCGAGCGGGAGAACGACGACAATGACAAGGGCAAAGGCAACCAAGACGGCAACGCTGACGATGCTTGCAAGCCATGCGCCGAGCCTGTTCTGCTCCTGTCGGAGGTGAAAGCTGTAGGGGATCATCAGGCCGGCAAGGACGAGCAGCAGGATGCAGACGCCGACGGTCAGGAGATTCGGCTCGACGATGTCCTCTAGGACAGACATGCGATTCTCGTAGAGGTAGGACGGGGACAAGATGACAATCCAAGAGGCCAGCAGCTGCACGATGAGAACTCCGCGCTCTGCCCTTTCTTCCTTTTGCAGCCGTTTCAGGAATACGAACTGTTCGCTGTGTAGACCAAAGAAGGTCACGATGCAGACGAGTGCATACCATCCGGCGACGTAGCCCTCTGCCATTTTGTTCTCTATCCATACCGTGTCTGTTCGGGAAAGTATATAGAGCAGAACTGGCAAGTCAAAAAAAGGAAGCAAGGTCTCTATTATGTCGAGCTCCAGTGCTCGCCCTCGCGTGCTGTCGGAAGACATTCCGGAAATGCTTCGAGAACTCCTCAGCGAGGTTCCTGCAAAGTCCCAGACGCTCCTGTTCATCGACAGTGTGCAGGGCATGACGACCTGCCAGCAAAAGGCAGAAGAGAAGTTTCTCAAGAACAAGAATGTCCGTGCACAAATGTCGGAGTGTGACAATTCCTACGATTACGAGTACCTTCGCAGACTGTTAAAAGCCTCCCCGACCGATGCCCTCTACATGGAACGGAGCGCTAGAACCTCGAAAGATCGCCCACGCGTCGAAGTCTCCCACCGGTCCTACGAGAATGAATTTCTACGAGAACCAAAGCGCAACGAACGAGCCTGCTGCAAGGGCACAGACTGCGAGGGTCTCCGCATCACGACGACCGACGAGGGCTTTATTCTTCGAGAATTTCTCCTGCCGAGCCAGTACAAACAGTTCCTCGAACAGAAGGAGCTGCCGAAATTCCCGCAGCTCTGCCTCATGTGCCGTCGCGCAGAGGTTGCACGGCTCTACGTGTCGATGCGTTCCGACAACGACACCTCTGCCGGACTGATCAGCGACTTTCGAAATTTTGGCAGCGTTGCTGGCGAGTACGAGCTCGACCAAATGCTGCTGCCGTCGACGAACAACTCCGTCGGTCTGTTCGACCCGGTCGTCCTTCACGTGCGCAAGTACTACACGATAGCAAGAATTGGTGGCATCCGTTACTACAACCAGACCGGTTACCGCACCCCCAACGCAACGCCCTTCACGAATCATTTTTTACCCCAAACGCCTCTCTCCTAAGAGAAGGGGCGTTAAACACCCCCGAACCACGGCACTGGTTCACGAAACGCCTCCTCGACGAGTTCGAGAACTCTGCCTACGAGAACTGCTTCCTTCCGCCATGGACCTGTCCGGAGGCGAAGGCAACGGTGTGGAAACCGACCAACCAGTGCACGGCATTCGTCAACGCCGTCAACCAGTGGATTCACCTGTCGAAAGTGTCCTACAACCCGTTCGTCCGCCGCTGTCTGCTCCTGCACCTCGACCTCTTTCTTCCGCGCATCTTAGAGATCGACAACTGCGGCAGCTTTAGCTCCTTCGGCAAGAACGATTGCCAGTTCTGGAAGCAGCTCGACGACAGCATCATTCCACGGATCATCACCGAGGTCCTGCCACCGTCAAAGACCTCGAAGCACCACATCCTTCACCTCCTCAGCAAGGCGCTTCCGCAAAGGTGTCAGATTCGGAACCTTCGCGAAATTATCATATCCTACTGCAACGAGAGCGACGAGACCTATGCCTTTATCATGATGATTCTGAGACAGTCGCTCTTTGGCCTCTACGATTGTGCAAGGGTCCCGCTCTGCTTTGAAGGCCGAGTGATCATTCAAAAGTCCTTCGTCGGCCAGCTCTGCAGCAAGTCTTTCTTTACGAGATGGTTTCGGTCTGGAAACTCGTCGTCGCAGCATCAAATTTTTATTTTCTACTGCCTGAAGGAGTACTTGGTCAATGCAGTGAACCAGTGCGCTCCGGTCTTTGAGGTCCTCGACGAAAAGCACCAGTGGTCCAAGTTTTCGGAGCAGGTGACCGGCTTCATGGACGAGGCCCGGACAAGGCTGAATGTCATGGCAGAGAGGGAGTACGGGTTCCTGCAGCGCTCCGACTGGCTCGCCAGCATTGAACAGCTCCTGACCTCGGCGGCCAAGTCGCACGTCAAACTCTTCCGGACAACGCCCGTCCTCGGCTACTACAACAAGCTCAAGCAGGACCTCAGCAAATTCTTCTACGCCAAGGACGAGTTCTGCCTGAACAGGGAGATCCCGAAGAAGGTCGAGACCTTTCTCTGGAACTACATGCAGCGCTGCTCGAAGGACAGACTCTTCGAGGCCCTGCTCTACTGCGGGATCGACGCTTCCGTCGTTGCGGCCCTCAAGGACAAGAGCTTCTCCTCGAACGAGTTCCACAAGCACAGCAACCGGACGCTGCAGTACGTCATCGAGATCTGTCGGCTGAGAAACCTGAGGGAGAACATCACCTTCTACCTCCTGCCAGAGCACATTTACGAGAAGCAGCGCGAAACCTTGGCCTTGAAGGAACGTTCCGACGTTGGCAACGAGTGCCTTGATGCCCCCTTCTGCCCGCACCACACGGCGGCGCTGAATTATGTCTGCCTGATATGCATGGACGTCAAGATATTCATCATGGAGACCAAGCGGAAGAACAACCGCCACTCCAACCGTCTGTCGCGAGGATCACTCCGAGTTGTCATCAACAACGACGGCCCTCAGCTGAAACTCTGCTGCGGTAGGCGCCCGGAGAGACACACCAAGAACGGCAAGAGGAAGTTCCGAGACTCCGAAGACGCACAGAACCGAAAAATTCGAAAGGAAAAAATACGCGACGGTGTTGCAGACCGATGCATTGCGACGCCCTGCTTGGAGGTCGACCTACTCGGCAACGGCCTGTCCTTCTTCAACAAACTGTACATACTCTGCGCCCTCTGTGGAAACGCCTGCATCCTCGACAAACAGGCCTTCCGCTACTCGTCGCTGCCAAACTGCCAGACCTGTCACAGCCTGCAGCAGAAGCCCTGCACCAAGTGCAACACCGTCACGCACACGAACGATGTCATGTGCCTCGACCAGTCGACGGGGCACTTTGTCCGTGCACCCTTCTGCGCCAACTGTGCACTTGCCTATGCCTCGAAACAGCCGATCCTGCTCTGATCGCGAAAGCCTAGCGCGGAAGACGAGAGTTCAGGCGACCAAAGTAAAAGACAAAAACCAGAAAACTCGACGAGCCGATGGCAAAGGCAAAGAGGTGGAAGAGGAATTGAAGGAAAAGAGAGAGCATTTTTAATAAGACAAATCTGCCTATAAATATAGACCTACTCTTACAGCATGAACTAACAATGTACAAACTTCAAGGGCCCAACGACGCCCAGCTCGGAAGCCTGCCGCCGAGGATTTCTACAGCAGTACGCATTCCAAGTAGTGCGTTTCGAAAGGCCCCAGCTTCCGATAGACCCTTTACCTTTCTCTTTTACTTGGACAACTACTCCGACAGGACTGCATTCGGCGCCGCCATAGAGAACATGACAGCATCAACAGAGCGCCTCGTATTCTCCCAGCAGACGAACCAATTTCGAAAGCCGTGGGTGCTGAAGAGCAAGAAAGACGGCAGCGGCAAACCCTACCGTATTCTAGTCATCATCGACAGTGTCGTCGTCTCCGACCAATCGGCCTACCAACAATTCTCCAAACTAATCGTCGAGTACTTTATGAAACTGGAGCTGAAGGTCCACAAGAAGGCCCTGCTGTCGATCGAGACGGGCGTCGCAAAGCAGTATGAAGAGGAAGGCACCCTTCCACAGACCCCTTTTCTCGAAGAAATCCTTCTCCGAAAAGGCCTCGAACTGCAAGACGACGACTTTGAGCCCCTCTCAGAACAGTGCAGCGACTTCTACGACGGCATGAAGGAACAGTCCCTCCAGATACACAACGGTGACAATCTCTTGCACGATCCGAAACACAACATCTACCGCAATACGGACCTTGCCTTTCTCTACGTCTTCTCAGAAGAAAATCGCCTCTCCTTGACGCCGAAATTGAAGGAGACAGTCGAGGAACTAGAGACGGACGACTTGCTCCTTGACAACGACGGCGTGTTCGAGCTTGAGGACGAACGGTTGACGCTGACGATGGACGGAAAACAACAGTGCCTCCTCCTGCTGTCTCGCTTTTTTATGAAACTTCTCGAAGAGGGCAAGCTCGGCAACCAGCCCTACGACCACCACACTCCGAACGGACGGGACCTACAGAGCAAGGAGTACCTTTTAAGGAGGGCCTACGAGACACTCTGCGAACAGCAGGAGACACACTTTAAGAAGAAGAAAAACGAGTACAAGTTTCCCTACGCCTTCTCTGAATGGGGCATGAACGAAAGGGTCAGTATTCCGCGCATGCTTCCGCTCAGCGCACAGTCTATGGCAACGCTTACTCTGACGTCCGAGGCAGGGTCCCCAGAGTGCACTGCATGCGAGCAAGGCACAGAAGTGTTCTACGGGCGAGGCTATCTGATGGGAAGGCTCCCACGAGAAGAGGAGAAGGGCAACCACACCGGCCTCTGCGTCAAACTGCTCGACAGCCTTCTCAAAGAGGCCGGAATACTCGACGAGCAGAAGGGGCAACCGTGGTATGTCAACTTTGTCGGAACGTGGCAACAGGCAGAGCGCCGTCTGAAGAAGTTCGAAGAGGTACAGGAGAAGCTGAGGCTTTCCGGAAGCGCGCTCTACAATTTCATCGATTACTACAGCAAAAAGTTCATCCTTTACGTCGACGTTGCCATCAAGAAACTCTTCGACATTTCGACGGCCGCTAGGGAGAGCATCGAAGAAGAAACCGATTCATGGGCCAAAACCTACCTCGGAGAGTGGGGAGGCACCATCTACGAGGCCGTCAAAAAGGTTCTCAAGGTGGCAGGGCTGATGTTCTACAAGATGATGAGCCTCATCCTCCAGTCCCCCTTCATGTTCGAGATCATGGTCAAGTACATCAAAGAGTACTACGACGACATTTGCATTTCTCTCGCCGTCAAGAACACCGAACAAACCTTCGAAGACGGTGAACTAACGGCGAAGAAAGGAGGAGTCGACCTGCTACGCACAAAGGGCAGTGTCGTCGAACGCTTCTTTTACGAAGAAGGTCGCTGGGTAACGCTGAACAAGGAAGAGAAAGAGAAGAAGGCAAAGGAGGCCTCCAGCGCATGGTACGGAGCGCTCAGCAAACAGGCCAATTCACTCTTCTCGGTCATGGGCCAGTACGTCAACCTAGGAAAGTGGCAGAAGACCGTCGACGCGGCAGAGTTCGTCAATTCGAAATCGTTCGATTCCTTTCTGGCCGCCTTTGAGGGGATCCCCATCTTTGGCAGCATCCTGAAGAAAATCGGTCCCGACTCCATCAAGGCCAGCCTCGTCTCCTACGTCACCATCTACGGCAACGACATGATCACGAAAATTATACAGCAGAACCGCAAGATCGATCGCATGATAAGGCTCTTCGTTACTTTCTACTACCGAGCAGACAGTTGCCTGAACAAGGGGAGCCTTACGGTCAAGGACGGCATGAAGTTTGGCGACCTGCTGACTGCCAAGTTTGCGACAGCCTTCCACCATGCCATCTTCAATGTTCCTTACTACGCCATTATCATTCTCTGCGAAGAGGCACTGGACAAGAAGAATGGCAAAAGCCGCTCGGTGGAGGTTCTGATCGAAGAACTCATCCATTCCAGCATCGTCGGCGCAACCGACAGCGACGAGTCGGACATCAAGGAGATGCTCCTTGCAAACGAACTCTGGGCGATGAAAAAAGAACACCAAATAGAGTACGAAAAGTCCATCGACCCCTACCGCAAAGGCACGAGGATCGAGAATGTCTTCGAGGCACGAAAAATCGAAGCCGTTAATGTTCTTGCAATGCAAAAAGACGAAGAGCGCATACGAAAGAAGACTGCAGCAAAAGAATGGGAGCGAAAGAAATGGCTCTACGCCACCGGTGCAGCAGTCGTTGTCGGGGGCGTCCTCTGTGCTACAAACCCTGCCTGTGCTGCATACGCCAGCTACGCAGCAAGCACGGCCGTAGGGGTTGCAAAGACGGCCGCAGTGGCTGCCTTTCAAAGCGCTAAAGAAGCGTGGGACTACTGCAAGGACAACATCAAGGACCTGACAAGCGGCGTAAAGGAGCGCGTCGAGCGTGCAATGGCATGGATCAAGAAGGAGGGCCCGGAGAAGGTGAAGGCGGCCTTTGACATGGCCGTCAAAGCCGGCCTCTACGCTGCCGACAAGGCAAAGGACTACCCAGACATTGCAATGATGACCGGCACGATGATCTACAAGGGCGGCAAAGAGCTGAAGGAATGGTGGAAGAACAAAAACATCGAGGCGAAACATCTCTGCCTCGTCGATGTGCTGAAACAGTCCCGCGTCAACGATATCAGCTTTCGCCTTCGCCTCAAAGACATGATCACACGCTTCAGGGGAAAGCCGGAGCTCTTTGCAGGACAGAGCCCCGCGGACATTCAAGAAAAGTACGTCGCCGTGCAGGGCATGCTGTTGAAGAAAGAGTCCATCCTCGTCCAGTGGGTCCCAGACGGAGACTTCTTGAACCTCGACGAAGTGCAGAAGTTCTTCGTCAAGTACGGCAAAGCAGAGACGACGCTGGACTAAATTCAGACATATATATGCCTGTCCCGAGACACAGCAAAAGACAAGATGTTGAATTTTTTTGGAAAGAAGAAGGGCAAGCGTCCACCCACGGCAAAGGAATTGCAGAAACAAAAACGCAAAGAACACAACAAGGACGAATTCATTAAAGGAAAGAAAAAGGAACGAGACGATATGGTGAAAAAGAAAGCAAAGGAAACACTGGCAGGTCTAGGAATAAAGCTGTAAGCAAGCCTATTAAGAGACATGTTCAACAGCAGCAGCGGCTGGACACTGCTTCCGAAGTTTAAGTATCTCATATCTTACGACAGCAGGGAGCAGTTCAAAATTGAATGCAATCGCATCAAGCTTCCGGCGCCTTTGCTGTCGAAGAAGCAGCCATGGACGAAGCTCGAAGAGGTCACGGAAGTGCTCCTGAAGACCAAGCTCCCTGTCGTCGAGTTGGCCCCCTACGTGAAGAAGGCAATGCTCTTTCGCTTAAAGAAGACAGAAAAGGTCCCGCCTGTCATGCGCGGATGTCCGTTCTGGAAAATGCTCTACGACTACCAGAAGCAGGCCGTCCTCTGGTGCATCCACACCTACGGCTGGAAGATATGCCTTACCGACGACATGGGCCTTGGAAAGACCCTGCAGTCGCTTGCCATGGCCTCGATCTACCTAAATGAACATCGGGAGGCCAACATGCTCATCCTTGCGCCTGCGTTTCTGATCAAGGACTGGCAGGCAAATGTAGAGAAGCGCCTTGCATTCGCGAAGGACCGCATCCAAATATACTCCTACGACAAGGCAAAACTGAGAGCAAAGGAACTGAAGAAGGAGAAATTCGATCTCTTCATTGCCGACGAGGCGCACAGCATGAAGAACCCAAAGTCTGCACGCTACCGAAAATTGGCGCCCATCCTGAAGCGCATGAAGGGGCCAAAGCTCCTGCTGACTGGAACGCCAAGCACCAACAAGAGCAACGAGTACTTTGCCCTCCTCTCGATCCTGCACCCGAAGGAATTCAAGACCTACAAGGCCTTTGTCGAGCGCTACTGGTGCAAGATTTCGCGGAGAGGACGGAACACACAAGAGCTCGCAATGATTCTCCCCATGTTCGGTTTCATTCGAAGGAGCAAGGAGGACGTCCTGACGCTTCCTCCGAAATTCTTCAACACGGTCGTCGTCAAGGAGCCGAAAGCGACGGCCTCCGTGCACAAGCTCTTGAAGGACATTCAGGACGAGCCCGACAAGGCGATGGCAAAGTTTCTCATCGGGGCAGCCTACCACGACCTTGCTGCCATCAAGGCACAGAGCACGGCCGTCAAAGAGGTCTACCAGAGGC
>MDTG01226915.1_pt1 | contig 10437 bp, 8 predicted proteins | sample 811421 | NCBI WGS metagenome assembly MDTG01 (sample SAMN05326645, study PRJNA326480) | marine metagenome | isolation source: seawater | place: Pacific Ocean: South East | collected 2011
CGTTGAGCAAACCCCGTCTCAATCACTGCGATCATCTTTTATTTTTTTAATGAGCCGGCACCTCAAAGGGTCGGTCGTCTTGATAAGGTGCGAAGGATTTTATTTTCCGGGCTCTCCACTTCATGGTTATCCTGAAACGTGGTGAACGCTGCAAGTCCTCTGACACCCAGAGCAACGATGAGATAGTCTGTCGTGGCGCGGCAGACGATTCGTACAGGGTTGGAATCAAGTTTTTATTATCACTTCCGGTGAGGGATCAAGTGAATTCAGAAGACCAATCATCGCTAGATGAGAACACGGAAACTCAAGACATCAAAGGCAATCTGCGTAAGGTGATTGTTTTTCTCGTGGTCGTTACCAGTTTAGCTGCCATTTATCAGATCATGATTTTCAATTTCGTCCTGCCCAATCGGGAGATACACTGGCAGAAAACGACATTGCCACAAGTTCAAACATACGACGAACAAGGACGGAGGTTTGCGGTCCTTGTCCTGCTGGAGCAGGATCTGGGAGATGCCACGCAACCACTTACGCTATTTCAGAAACCCGAAGTACGCGAAGAATTCAATCGCCTACGATTGGCAACACTGGCTCTACCCGTCAACAGCGAATCGCGAGACGTCCAGGAGTGGATGAAGTCGAAATCAATCAGTCGATTGCCTGCCTTGCTGCTCTATGCAACCGGATATTCTGAACCCGTCCGGCTCAACGCCAGTCAACTCGATGCAAACCAACTGGTAAATACTCTTAAAGACGTTCGATTTCAAAGATATGAACCCTGAGACTTCTTCTACGATTCCGATTGTGTTACCAGAAAAAATCAATCGTTTGGTTGATTTCATGAAGAGCATGCAGCATTGCGTGGTCGCGTACTCCGGTGGCGTCGATAGTGCGGTCGTTGCCAAAATTGCAGCACTTGTGCTCGGTGAAAGAGCCAAAGCAGTCATGGCAGTCAGCCCGAGTGTCGCGACGGGGGAAGTCGAATCCGCCAAGACGTTAGCCGAAGAGATTGGCATTGATTTCCACTTGATTCACACCTCGGAGATGGAAGATCCGAGATACCTCAAAAATGATGAGCGTCGATGCTACTATTGCAAACAGGGCCTCTACCTTGCTTTGAAAGAATTTGTTCGTGAGTTTCCGCATACGACGATTGCCAACGGAACCAACACGGATGATCTTGGCGACTATCGACCGGGCCTTGAAGCCGCGCGGGAACTTCGAGTGGTCAGTCCCTTGGTTGAAGCCGGGTTAAACAAACAAAACGTCCGCCAGCTCGCGAAGCAGTGGAATCTAAGCGTCTGGGACAAGCCCGCAACACCATGCCTCTCCAGTCGCATTGCTTACGGGGAATCGGTAACGCCCGAACGCTTGAGGATGGTCGATCAGGCGGAAACCTATCTTAGGTCCCTTGGCTTTCGAGAACTCCGGGTCAGATATCACGCAGGTGATCTCGCTCGAATTGAGATCCCTCAGGGGGAAGTCTCTCGGTTCGCGACCCTCGCCGAAGACAAGAAAATTGCAAACCGATTTCGAGACCTTGGATTTCGATTCGTCACCTTGGATCTGGTCGGTTTTCGATCCGGAAGCTTAAATTCGCTAGTCCAAATTACAAAGAGCCCGTCATGAACGAGCATGGCAGCAAAGAAAGCACTAACGCGGCACCTTTGCGATCGGCGTGTCTCCGAATGCTGCTAGGCATGGCCACCTTCCCCGTCTTTTTCTCGATTGTCATGTTTTTTACCGGTGGCAAAATCGCCTTGGAGAAAACACTGACACGCTTCGCTTCGCCCGAGGGACTGTTCTGGTGTGCTCTGACGGGAACCGTTCTGATGATTCAACGCCGTCGTGACCGCTCGGCCACGTTGGCCATTTTCTGTGTCTGGCTCCTCTACACGGTCGCGGGAAACGGAATGATCAGCGGGCTTGCCGTTCGCTCACTTGAAGCGCCTTATCTCACAATTACACCGGAGAGCTATGAGGGAAAGTTTGACTACGTGGTCATTTTAGGCGGAGGGACGTCCTATGGATTCAATGGCATGGAACAACTCGGTGCCAGCGGCGATCGTGTCATGCTCGCCGCTCGAATGTACTCGACCGGTAAAGCCGAGAAAGTCATCTGCACCGGTTCCCGCATCAAAAGCCTGAGCCATCCCGATGTTCCCGATCAGGGCCAGATCACGCGGCAAATCATGTTGGACCTCAACATTCCCGATAAGGATCTTGTCCTGATCGATGGGCGTAATACTTCGGAAGAGATGAAAAATCTACGGGCACTGATTGGCGACCAATCACCCCGAATCGCCTTGGTGACCTCCGCCTGGCATCTCCCCAGAGCCATGCGTCTCTCCGAGGAGCAGGGCCTGACACTCTGGCCGGTACCCGCGGATATGCGGACGCGACCCTCCACCTTCACACCACTCGCACTGATCCCTTCGACTCAGAACCTGACCACTCTTGGACAAGTCTTTAAGGAGTACTTGGCAAAGGTCGTTGGTCGCTGACTTGAATCTTGTGCAGCTCACCGCACTCGGTTTCTATGGGTTCCGAACCCACGATTTGCAGATTCCCGTATCCCGTCCGCTTGACCGGGGAATCTCCAGATACCGGGTTTTGCCTGTGAGTTGAAAGCGCTACAGTGGGATGAACGGCTTGAGATTGGAAAAGTCAGCGGTCTCCATTGAGCGCTTTAAAAATCTCAGCCCCCTCCGATTGCCCCGACATGGGGTCCCCTTTATTGCATTGTTTCGATAGCGATGCTGAGCCCCTGGTTTGGATGCGGCACATGGCCTCTGGATTGCCGTTAGCTAAAGCTGCAGATCGTCTTCGATCTCTAGACATACAACTCGCTGACCATGAAGGATTTTCTGAGGCGTTGAGTGCCTTGGATCAGGGACAACCTGCAACCTTCGACGGCGTTTACGGGTCAGGTTGCGCACTCGTAACTGCTGGGATTTCGAGACACCGCAAAGCGGGGGGCAAAGGACCAACGGTTCTGGTCATGGCAGATGCGGAACTCATGGATGATCTCGCGGACGACTTACAGACGTTCACGGCCGCAACCGTTTCGCGTTTTCCCCCTTCGCAAGCGACCAACCAACGGGAATTCGCGTTGGATGAAGCCTACGGCTCTCGGATCCGAGTCTTGAAACAACTCTTAAGAGGAGATTCGGACGCCATTCTGGTCACGTGCATCCAAGCGCTCATGCAGAAATCACCTTCTGCTGAAACGTTGCTTGGAACGTCCAAGCGTTTTCGGATCGGCGACTCTTTGGACATCGAATCCTTTCCCGCCTGGCTGGTTGAAAACGGATTTCACCATACCAGCGCCGTGGAACTACCAGGTGAGTTTTCGATCCGTGGTGGGATCGTTGATGTTTTTGCTTACGACTGGCACCGGCCGATTCGGATCGAGTTGTTCGATGACGAAATTGAGTCCATTCGACAATTCGATGTTCAATCACAAAGGACCGTTCTAAATCTCGACGAGACCGAATTGACCGTCCTCTCAAACCGCTACGTTCTCGACGACCACCTATCCTCCTGTCTTCCATCCGATTCCTGGATTGCATGGCACGAACCCCAAAGAATCGATGAGCAAGGGGCTCACCTTCTCAGTCTGACGGAGACACCTGAGACGCTTCACGGACTGGACATCGTTCGGCAGAGCTTGAGTCAATTCGCCACACTGACGATCTCGGATTTGACGGCCGGGTCGCTGGGTGTGACGTGTCGTCTGAATACCGAATCGGTCGAACAGTTTCAGGGTGATCTTGATGAGCTTCGAAGTCGTCTTGACCGAGTTGGTGAACAGGGTGATGTGCATGTCGTCGCGCGTACCGACGGTGAAGTTGAACGAGTCCATGAGATTCTCCAAACCACTCAGGTTGCAACTCAGGGAAGACTCAAACTCTCGGTTGGTTGCGTTCATCGCGGATTTCGACTGCTTCGTGAAAATGTAACCGTGATCGGATGTGATCAGCTCTTTCACCGCGGCGAATTGCGGCGGCTACCCAAGCGCCGTCTTGGGAAAGCCATCGATAGTTTTCTGGATTTGCGACAAGGTGATCTCGTCGTTCATCTCGCACATGGCATTGCCCGTTATCGCGGTCTCAAAATCATTACCAAACAGGGCTACGCCGAAGAGCACCTCGAGCTTGAGTTTGCCAAAGGAACGAAAGTCTTTGTCCCTGTCACCCGTATCGATCTGATCCAGAAATACATTGGCGGAACCAAAACCCGACCTCGGTTGGGACAGATCGGCGGAAAAACATGGATTCGACAGAAAAAGGCGGCAGAACAGGCAGTCACGGACATGGCAGCAGACATGCTGCTCCTGACAGCAGAAAGAATGAGTCGTCCTGGAATCGCCTTTGCAGGTGACACTCAGTGGCAATACGAATTCGAAAACGCCTTTCCATACAACGAAACAACAGACCAACTGCATGCCATCGAGGCGTCCAAGACCGACATGCAAACTGCTCGGCCCATGGATCGACCGATTTGCGGTGATGTGGGTTTCGGTAAAACCGAAGTCGCGATGCGCGCGGCGTTCAAAGCCGTGGAAAATGGCTACCAGGTTGCCGTGTTGGTCCCCACCACCGTGTTGGCCGAACAACATTATCGAACGTTCAAAGAGCGAATGGCCGAGTTTCCATTGGAAATCGCAAAGCTCAGCCGCTTTGGCACGACCCAAGAGCAAAAAAAAGTGGTGGCGGAATTAAAGTCCGGCCGCGTCGACATCGTGGTCGGTACCCACCGTCTCGCCTCCAAAGATGTTTCGTTCTTCAACCTAGGTTTGGTGATTGTTGATGAAGAACAACGATTCGGCGTCGAGATCAAAGAGCGTTTGAAGTCCGCTCGAAATAATGTGGACGTCCTCACACTCAGCGCTACTCCCATCCCCAGGACATTACATATGTCATTGGTGGGCGTCCGAGATATCTCCAACCTTGAGTCACCTCCGGAGGACCGACTCAATGTCGAAACACGCGTCACACGTTGGAGCGACGAACTGATTCGGCATGCTTTTCTTCGAGAACTCAATCGCAACGGGCAAATCTACTTCGTTCATAACCGAGTCGGCGATATTGGGGTCGTTCAAGATAGGCTGAAAAGAATTGTCCCGGAGGCCCGCATCGTGGTTGGTCATGCCCAGATGCCGGAAGGCAAACTTGAAAAGGTGATGCGAGACTTTATCGACCACAAGTTTGATGTGCTGCTCGCAACAACAATTATCGAAAGCGGTTTGGACATCCCCAATGCCAACACCATCTTTATCGATGAAGCGGATCGATACGGGCTTGCCGACATGCATCAATTGCGAGGTCGTGTTGGAAGATATAAGCACCAAGCCTATGCCTATCTCCTGATTGATTCCCACAAGCATGTGAATCCTACAGCGGCAAAAAGACTTCGAGCAATCGAAGAATACAGCCAAATGGGAGCCGGTTTCGCGATCGCCATGCGGGACCTCGAGATACGCGGTGCGGGCAATCTTTTGGGAACAGAGCAGAGCGGCCACATCGCTGCGGTTGGGTATGAGCTCTACTGTCAGTTGCTGGAAAGCGCGGTGCGTAGTCTGAAGAAAATGCCGGCCAAGCTGGCGTTACATGTTGACATCGATCTTCCCATCGAAGCTTTCCTGCCCGACGAATACATTCCCGAACCTCGCCAAAAAATTGACCTATACCGGCGGCTCACCCGAGTTGAGTCCTACGATCAGCTAGCACAACTCCACGAAGAGATGCTCGATCGTTTCGGTCCGTTACCTCCGCCTGTCTCGAGATTATTGGTCCTTTCCGAAAGACGTTTGGATGCCGCGGTCTGGCAAGTCGAATCCGTCTTCCTGGATGATGCATTTCTCGTTTTGAAGTCGAGCCATGGGCCCCGGCTTGCCCAGCTGAAAAATGCCAGCAAGTGGCCAATCCGCATTGTTGATGAGCATTCGGCTTACCTCCGGCTTACCGAAGAAGGTCGGTCACCCGAGCACCTACTAGATCTCCTGAAATCGATCTTGCATCCTTCGAGGTGACTTTTCTATACTCCCCCGCCCGACTTCTCGGGCTAGCAGTTTCTGTCATCGTCCAGAACTTCGAAAAATCAACCCTGGTAGCGAAACTTGGCCTAGGGCTGTTGTGGGTTGATGGCCGAATTCGATCCTAGGTCTGTCCTGCGAACTCGGGTAGAAAACGAACATGGCTTGGATACCAACCGTTTCAAGGAATCGCTTTGTGAACGTTCCGACCCTGATCCTCATGACCTTGATGCTGCACATGCTTGCACAGGCAGCCTGCGCTCAGTTTGGTCCGAATTTTCCATCTCCAGCCAATCAGCGCCTTCGCGCAAGCTCACCGGTGGCGGCACAATCCACCAACATGGGGACAGCGATAAATGGTCCCGTCGTGAATAACGCCCTGCCCGTTTCGAACTCCGCAACATCATCAGGTTCGCCGGCGGGAGAACCCGGGTTGGATTTTGAACTGTTTGAACCTGGAAAACTGGTGGCCAAAGTCGGAGACCTGCCGATTTTCTACGGCGATGTCTTGGGTGACTTGAATCAAATTGTCGAACAAGAAATGCCTGACGCTTCGGAGACTCTCAAAGATCTCCGCCGCAAAGAACTTTTTAGACAGCTGCTTCCGCGACTCATCGAACAGAAAACGGTTTACGCCGATTTTCTACGTTCAATGCCGGATCAAAGCCGCGTGCCGGAAATCAACAAACAGCTCGACCAGACCTTTTATGATTCGGAAATTCCACAGCTCCTGAAAAAGCTGGATGTCGCGTCCACGAAAGATCTCGAAGAGAAACTTGAGTCGATTGGAACCAGTCTTCGAAATGTACGACAAGCCTGGCGAGAAAGCCAGATCGTGGGATTCTACTTGGGGGAAAAATTCAACGATGAGCGTGAAGTCACTCACCAGGAAATGCTCGATTACTACCGCGAGCATATCGCCGACTACACCGTGAAACCTCGGGTCAAATGGGAACAGTTGATGGTTCGTTTCGATCGATTTCCGTCTAAAGACGCGGCGCTTAGTACCATTGAAGAAATGGGCAACCGGGTCGTTTACGGGGCCCGTTTCGACGCGGTCGCCAAACGGGAATCCCACGGCCCTAATGCCGCAGATGGTGGCCAGTATGACTGGACCAGTCTAGACTCGCTGGCCAACAAGTCGATTGAAAAACAACTCTTCAAACTCCCGCTTCGCTACCTGAGCGACATCATCCAAACGGATGATGGTTATCATATTGTTCGGGTCCAGCAACGGGAGCCCGGCGTCGCTCAGCCCTTTGTCGAAGTCCAAACCGAAATCAAGACTCAAATTCTTGCGGCGGATCGAAAAACAAAAGTCGATGACTTTTTGGAAACGCTACAAGAGGAAATCCCGGTTTGGACCATCTTTGACGACGAGGCAGACGCGCAAACCGCACGCGACTCTTTTGCCCTTCCCACAAGATAAGCCGTTCAGCCAGTTCGTCAGGTCTCAAGAACTTGTCACGACCGAGGTGCACGCTTCTTCTCTGCGGAACTCAAGGCAAAACACGCCTGATGACGATTTGACGGCCAAAGCGGCTGGATCGTCTCTTTTGAGTCACTCGTCGACCAAACTCCGCCCCCTGCCCTGAGCCTTTGGCTCTTCTGACCGCTGGCCCTTACGGCAGGCATCGGGTGCGGATGGTGTCCTTGACGCGCCGAGCTACAATATTCACTTACCGTGGAGATTGTATATGCGCGATTCAAATCGACATTTATCGATCCTTGGACTTCTGGGCCTCGTTTTGTTTGCCGCACTGCTTATCCTGGGATTGCAGTGGATGTCCAATCATTGGAGTACGCGCGGATTTCAAGCATTGGTCCTGACTCCACTTCTGTTGCTTTACATTTTTTCATGGACAGTCTTTGTTTTGTTGGCCCCAGCGTTGGTCGCAGTTTCACCCGGAATCCGCGCAAGTGCCTTCGTTCGGTGGCATTTGGCCGTATTGCTAGGGTCAGCCGAGTGCCTTTTTGCCATGGTTTGGGCCGAGACGGACTCCTTCTTCGTTCTGCTTGCGATGGGCTTTCTTTTTTCCTCCGTTTGGGTGGGTGCCTCCATGGCATTACGGGAGTACTTTGAGTGGGGCTGAACGGGGTGTAGGCATTACCGATGGGCAAGCGTCGGTAGAGAATCCGCTCAATCTGATGGATGGTGGGAAAATCCTCAAATCGAAGGGGCGTAGCCCTCGACAGTTTCCGCCGATTTGGCTATGTTTTGTGGTCTGCTTTCGGGCCTTGGGACGCGCCTGGGCCACTGCGGACAGACAGATTTGTTTCAAACACTGATATTTACGCCGGTTTCCTGACATGTATGCAATTATCGCTGACAGTGGCAAGCAGTTTAAGGTCGAAGAAGGCTTGGAACTTGAAGTTGACCTGCGAGACGCCGACGAAGGCGAAGAAATCACTTTTGACCGTGTTTTGGCGGTTTCCACGGGCGAAAGCTTTCAGCTAGGCCAACCCACCGTTGAGGGGGCATCTGTATCCGCGACGGTATTGGGAACCACGAAAGGCGATAAGATTTACATTCAAAAGTTCCGACGCCGAAAAGACGCTCGTCGTCGGACGGGCCATCGGCAGCAATACACAAAAGTTGTGATCAACAAGATCAACAACTAGATCGGATAAGCAATCCAAATCAACCGGCTGTCGAGCCGGTTTTTTTGTGCGCTAATATCATACGAATTAAACTGGAGATTGGGTCTAAACGGACGATCAAGCACATTTTTCACCGTGGTTTCCACGTTGTTAAAAACTTGACATTAAAAATTGCCGATCCCTATACTGACTCAGTTATCGACCACATCGTCCAATCCTGCCCGAAACGACCAACCTCGACCCGACAGCAATGGCTGTTCCTCTTGGAGATCTGTAATGTTTGTCATCCCTGGCCAGCAGAAGAGCAAAGATCTATGCGACGCGCATCTCGGACCGACTCGACGTGAACTGATGCGTGTGGGTGGATCGGCGATGATGGGTTTAACATTGGGTCAAGTCCTGCAGCTGCAAAATAGCCAGGCAAAAGAGGCCGCGGCAGAATCAGGCGGTCCAGGATTTGGCAAGGCCAAGAGCGTGATCATGCTTTACATGCAAGGCGGCCCCAGTCACCTGGATTTGTGGGACCCCAAGGATGATGTTCCCGACAACGTCAAAAGTGTCTTCAAACGGATGGGCTCCAAGGTCCCGGGCATGGACGTGACTGAACTCATGCCCAAGCTCTCCAAAATCACCGACAAGCTGACGATGATCCGATCGATGAGTTACTCGCCGGTGGGACTGTTCAATCACACGGCGGCAATTTATCAGATCCATACTGGCTACACGGCTGACAAAGTCAGTCCTTCAGGCCAACTGGAGCCCCCTTCCCCAAAAGACTTCCCAACCTTTGGATCGAACATCATCAAGTTCAAGCCACCGGAGGTTCCCATGCTTCCTTTTGTGATGATGCCGCGACCACTGCAGGAAAGTAACGTTGTCAACAAAGCGGGTACCGCAGGATTTCTGGGTCGAGCGTACGACCCTTACTACCTGTTTCCACCAGGCGGTGACATGGACATGGGCAAGATGGCCAAGATCAATGTCGATGACCTGAAGCTTCGCGATGAAATATCCGTCAGCCGTCTTCACCGCCGGGCACGGCTACGCGAATTGATCAACGAAGGAATGCCGGCGATCGATAAAGCGGTGGAATCTTATGACCTTGATGAATACTACAAAACGGCATTGAATTTGATCAGTTCGGGTCGCGCCAGGGACGCTTTCGATTTGACCCAGGAATCTGCGACAACCCGGGACATGTACGGTCGAAATACATTCGGCCAATGCTGCCTCTTGGCAAGACGATTGGTCGAAGCAGGAACGCGAGTGGTCGAAGTCGTTTGGCCGAAAGTTGCAAACTCGGATAACCACTCGTGGGACGTGCATGTCGGATTGAGCGGTCGAATGAAAAATCAATCGGCTCCCATGTTGGATGCCGGCCTGAGTGGCTTGCTCACGGATATGGATGAACGTGGCCTGCTCGACGAGACACTCGTGGTTTGCATTGGCGAATTCGGGCGAAGCCCTCAGCGTGGAGTGTCGACATCAGGCAATAACAATAGCGATGACGGTCGTGACCATTGGCCCTACTGCTACACGGCAGTGGTCGCTGGTGCCGGAATCAAACGGGGCCATGTGCACGGGGAAAGCGACGCGACAGGCTCGGCTCCCATCGCCCAACCGGTACACCCGATTGAACTGTTAGCGACCGTTTACCATGCGATTGGTATCAATCCAAACACAATCGTCTACAACCATCTCAATCAACCCCGGGAATTGGTCAAAGCCGAAGCGGTCACCAGCCTCTATGGGTAATCGGTTCGATCATCGGTCCCGGGTTTGAAAAAAGTTCTTAAAGA
>MDTG01022485.1_pt1 | contig 10436 bp, 9 predicted proteins | sample 811421 | NCBI WGS metagenome assembly MDTG01 (sample SAMN05326645, study PRJNA326480) | marine metagenome | isolation source: seawater | place: Pacific Ocean: South East | collected 2011
AAACTTTATATCCAGATGATTGAGCTAATTTAGCCCAGTTTGACCATCCTAATCCAAAATCTAATACTTTAATTTCATTTGGCTTAACATATTCGTTAAAGATTAACATTAATCTAATTAAATCGTTGTATAGTAGTTTAAAATATCCTTTACTTGCTCTTAGTCTTTTTTTTAAACTTATTTTATAATTTATAATCTCTTCATATAAAATTTTGATGCTATTATTATTAGGTATATGAACTTGAAACAAAAAATAACAATTCTTACACTTTGCAATTTCATAGTCATTATTAATATTAATCTTACAATTATATTTGTTTAAGAAATATTTTTCTAAAATATTACTATTTGCTGAGTGAGAACATACTATTTTAAAAATTGAATCGCATAAAGGGCATTTTTTTCTTTTTAGTAGATTTATTTTGTGAGATATCATTAAAGTTATGTATATATATAAATAACATTTTAATGAAGATTTTAATTAAATATTTTTTAACCTTTTTACTAAAAATTTACCCAAATCTTTTTTTTCTAATATTTGGAGTAAATTATAAAAAAAATAAAATAATTAATAGCTTTACAAAAAATCAACTTACTTATTGTGGTATAGCTTATGTTGATATTAATGAAATTCTATTTGAAAAAAAATTTAATAACGAAGAAGTTTTTTTTAAAAACTATAGAATTGAAGAATCTCCACATTTTAATTTAATAAAAGATTATTTTATTTATAATAAATCACATCATAACAAATTAGAGCATAGTGCTTACTTTAAATTATTTTATCATAGAAAAATAATTTTATTTAAAAATAATATTCATAATGATACTAATTTTAATAAATATTTTAATAGAAAATATAATAATTTTAAAAAATTATTTAATAGAATTTGTAAATCTGATTACAATAAAGAATCAAGATTTGTATATCTAATAATGGTAAAAAAAAATAAAAATTATTATAATATATTAAGTGGACATCATAGAATTGCAATTTTAAAATATTTAAAATATAGTAAAATTAAAGTTGTAGTTTTTGAATAATTATTTTTTTATAACCAGTTGATTATTCTCAATTTGATAAATATTATTATTTGCAATAAGAACATCTATCCTATTATTTTTTAAGGCATTTATTCCGTCTTCAACATCAAGTAATATCGGCTCACCATGTGCATTAAAGCTTGTGTTAATTAAACATGGTATTTTTGTTTTATAAAAATACTTTTCAACAATATTATAATATACTTGATTAGTATTGTTTTTATTAATTACTTGAGGTCTTACGGTGTTATCAAAATGCACAACACCTTTAATCAATTGTTGATATTTTTTTTTAACTTTATAAGTTAATGTCATATGACTTGCAGATAAATGCTTTTTACTCCACCCTTCTAAAACTTCATTCGCTAAATTTTCTAATATTACTGGTGCAAATGGCATGTATTCTACTCTTCCTAGCCTAGAATTAATTGTTTCATTCATGCTATTATTTTGTGGATCACTTATTATACTCCTGGAACCAAGTGCTCTTGGACCAAATTCCATCTTACCATCTATAATCCCAATTATTTTTTTATTTTTTAAACTTTCAACAATATAATCAATATTTATATTTTTATTCTTTGGTGATTCAAATCCCAAACAAATATTATGGTCGAATGATAATTTAATTTTATTTATATATGCACCATAAGCTGCTGCACCTAACGCTAGACCTTCATCACCCATACAAGGAACCACAAAATAATCATATTTTTGATTTAAAAATCCGTTAGTTACAACATTAGCAAATGTACCACCAGTTGCTATAATTGGAATTGGCTTAATAAAATTTTTTTTAAATAAATCTTCAAGTATATTATTAGTATTTATTTGTAACAAAGATGCAAAATTAGAAGCTATCTCAAAATCTTCTTTTTTAGTTAAATCAAATTCTTTAATTATTTTCTTACTTTTTTTTCTTAAATTTTTAACTTCTTTCAACGTATATTTATTTTTATACTTATCTATGACAAATTTTGGATTACCTATTTTAGGATTACCTTTTGTCTTAATATGATAATATTGATTTTTTTTAGTAAGGGAAAACGATGCATTATATTTAAATTTTTTCTTATCAAATTTTGATGATAATCCATGAGCATACAAACCCATTAATTTACCTTCGTACCCACCTATTCCATTTTTATCAACCATACCAAAATTGTATACTGCAGGAGAAGACCAATACCTTCCAAATGGAATTGATCTATCAAAATTTATAAATTTAGACTTAAATTTATTATTTTTAAAGAAATTCCCACAATTTGATTCCCAATTTACCAGTTTATAATCTCTAAACTCAGCATAAGATTGCCAACTTTTATCACCACCACCGTCGATGCTCAAACAGTAAAAATCAGGATTATTTGAAAATGCCCAACCACTAAAAATATGGGCTAATTGGTGATGCATAACAATATTTTTTTTGGCATCAATTTTTTTATTTATTCTTTTGTATGATTGCTTGTCTGAATAAACACAAATATCAATATCTTGTTCCTTAAGTTTGAATTTATTAAAAAAGTATTTAAGTGCATTTTCTGGAAAACCTTTTTGACGCCTTTTCCTAGTTAATCTATCTTCTTCTTGTAAAAACAAGATTTGATTATTCTCAATATAGCAAATAGCACAGCAATGACTTAAAGATATTCCCAATATTTTCATTCTTTTATTAATGAATCATAGGTTTTAACAAAATTTTTAATTTTAATTTTCCAATCCCAATTTTTACAAATTTCATTTCTTATATTTTTTTTTAATTCAAAGTATTTTGACTCTGTAATAGTAATAATTTCATTGTCTAACAAGTTAATAATATCATTAATATCTATAGTAGTAAAAAAACCATTAATATTATTTTTTATTAAGTTGGGCATATTGCCTACCTTTGTAGAAATTATTGGAACACCACAACTTGCAGCTTCTAAAGCTGGATTAGGCGTGCCTTCATTGGTGCTTAAACAGATAAAAAAATCAATACTATTATAAAACTTGACCATTTCTTTTTCATTATAAATTTTTTGTTTCAAGTTTTTACTATGTATAATTGATTTAAATTTTATTCTTTTGTATTTATTAATAACTTTATTTAATAAAATTTCATTTTTAGCATCTCTTCTTCTGAAAACATATCCAATAGTAATTTGACTATTAAGTTTTTTTTTCAAGGGTATGTATAGTTTTGAATTTACACCATTTTCTGATATCATTAAATTATTTAAATATGGTGATAACATTTTAAAAAGAATTTTAGAATTTACACTAACTACTTTGAAATCTTTCAGGATATCAACTGCTTTTAAAAAAACTTTATCATTTTTTAAATTTTTATCTGTATCTAAACCCAAATTAGAGTGACTTGTTACACATGCAAGGAAATAATTTTTTTGATATCCTTTGAAATAATTATTGTTATTTTTTAATTTTTTAAATATTAATCTCCATGAAGAAAAAACAACATATTTTTTTTTAAATAATCCAAATTTCCACAATATAAGAAATAACCTAATATCAATCGGCTTCAGATGATATTTCTTTTGAAAATAATTAATGATTCTATATCTTTTAAACTGTATCCATTTTTTATTATTATGAACATATAGCAAATTTATCATTATATTTTGAACTTTTATATGATATCTAATGGGATTATAATATAAATAATGATAAAAAGTTTAATATTTTCATTTCAAAATTTTTACCTCTCAAAATGCTGGGAAGAAAAAAATATTTTCCAAAGTTTTTTTAAAAAAACTGCATTCTTTATTACTGGTAGATCTTATTTTCGAAAAACTTTATTTAATTACTTTTTTAAAAAAGATCAATTTTACCAAAAACTTATTAAAAAAAATATTACTAGGAACTTATATTTTGAATTAACTAATAGATGCAATGCTGCATGTGTATTTTGCCCATATCCAGAAATGGAAAGACCATATAAGTCAATGTCTATGGAATTATTTGAAAATACTATTGATCAATATGTTGAAATGGGAGGCAAATCAGTAGGTTTCACTCCTATTGTGGGAGATCCAATGCTTGACAAGTTTTTTTTTGAAAGACTTGAATATCTTAATAATAAAAAAGAAATAACAGATGTTGGTTTTTACACAAATGGTATTGCATTAGTTCCTAAAAAAGTTGATAAACTTTTGATAGAAAGAAATTTTAATTTAAATCTCAATATGAGTTTTGGTGGTTACGATGCAGATTCATACTATAAAGTAATGGGTGTTGATATGTTCAAAGTTGTAAAAAAAAATATTATATATTTACTTGAGCAATTTCAAAAATTTAATTCTAAAAATATTAAGATAAAAATTGATTATAGATACCCAGAAGAGCATAGAGGTGATGAATTATCAGTACTCTTAGAACATTGTATAGAAAAAAATATTATTTCATCAGATACTCTAGATGGAATATTTGATACCTTTGGAGGCAATATTAATCAAAATAAATTAGATAAAGCTGGGATGAATTTTAAAATTCACTATGGTCATCCCAAGGTAGGCCCATGTGCAGTTTTATTTTGGAAACCAATAGTTTTAGCAGATGGAAAGATTAATGCATGCGCTGAAAGAGATTTAGAAACTGAATTAATTGTAGGTGATTTAGAAAAACAAAAGTTAAAAGATATTATATTTGGAAAAAAAATGGTGTCTTTAATTAAAAGTTTTTATAATTTAAAAAATTTACCAAAAGTATGTTCAAAATGTACAGTTTATCAATCTATGTATAACCCAAAATCTAAAGTTTGGAGCAATTCTCTTAATTGGAAACAAAATTAAAAAACAAAAAAGTAGGGATTATTGGTTCGGGAAAATTTGCGGAATTTCATTTCAAATATTGGTCAAATTACAAAAAAATAAAAGTAGCAGGATTTTACTCATTTAGGGAGATAAATTTTAGAGACTTATATAAATTTAATAGTTTAGAAGAATTATATTCAAAGTGTGATATAATAGATATTGTAACAAACAATATCAAAAACTTTGAAGCACTCATAGAATCTTTTAATTATGAAAAAAAAATTATTTTCGTTGAAAAGCCTTTTTGTACTAACTTAAAAGAATTAAGAACTATTGAAAAAAATATTTTTAATACAAATAATACTTATCATACTTCTTTTTTTTATAAAAAAATTGACTCTTTTAATAAATTCTTATTAAACTCAGAAGAAAATAATATCAAAAATATTTACGTTAGGGGCAATTATAAAAGAGATTTATTTTATTATAAAAAAAATAAATCATGGAGATTAGATAAAAATCAATCGGGAGGAGGCGTTTTAATAAATCAGGCATTGCATCTTTTTGATTTAATTAACGAAAAATATGATATTGATATAAGTAATTGTATCATTAATAATAAAGTTAGCCATAACGAAATTGAAAATTTTATAGATTTTACTATTCAGTATAATAATATTTACATTAATTTTAAATTTTCTTCTAATAAAAATAACTCAGATACTGAGTATATAATTCTATTCAAAAATTTTTTTTCTCAAATATTTATTACAAAAAACATCTATAGTAATCATATTTTAATATTATTTAAATACACATATTATTTTTTATTTACGAAATTTTTTGGATTAAAAAGTAATAACATACATCCTTTATTTTCTTATTATGATGATATTCTCGATAAAAAATTAAATTCTTCAAACACTGTGTTTATAAAAAAGATTACTATGATGAAAAAGGTATTCAAAATTTATAAATTACATTACTAATTTTGAAAATCTTTTTAACACTAATTGATAATAATGTAAAAATACAAACTGTAAGATATATTTTTTTGAGTAATTATTTTTAAATAAAATTTCTTTTACAATATTAAATCTTTTTTTTCCAAAATAATGTTCTACTATTTCATACCCAGTTAATTCATTATGATTTTCTAATATTTTACTTGAAAAGTTTATAGAATTTATATTTTTTTCGTAATATTTCATATTTTCTTTATCACAATATGGCGGTATATTGAGTTCTGATAATGTTAAAGAGAGTAATGCTTCACTCATAAGCATTTTTTCTGGATCTAAGGATTTTATTTTTTTAAACCAATTATTTATTACTTCATAAAATATTTTTTTATTTAAAGAAAACAAGCCTGCATTAACTATAAAATTAGGTAAATTTTTTACAGTATTTTCTTTAAAATAATTTTTTATTGTTTTTAAACCTATGTTTGATGGTTTAATATTTTTATAATCAATTGAATAATCTTTATCATTGAATATTGTAATTTTATGAAACCAGTTTTTATTTTTTATTCTTTTAAATAGTAACTTTGGGTCTTTTTTCCATATAATATCCGCATCTGATATTATAGTATTATTAGCTAGATCAATTTTATTATTGATAATTTCCTTTAACACAAATGGTTTGTAGCTAAATTTAGGATATTTATTAATATCTACATCAATTATTTTAATATCTAAATTATTTGAGAAATTATCTTTCAAAAAAACTTTTTCATTATAATTTGATACAATTATAGTTATGTTTTCAAAATTATATCTTTTTAGAGATTCTAAACTCCATAATAGCATTATTAAATGATATTTATTTTTACAAATATAAATAATCTTAAAGTCATTATTTTCTATATTATTCATTTGATTTCTTTTTTTTTAATATCAAATCTATTATTTTTAAAATATGGTATTGCGTAAGACAGCATATTTCTTGTATAGTATAAAAAAAAACTTAATTTACTCCTCCTTTTACTACTATATTTATCTAGTATCACTGCAGTTATGGAATATAAATAATAAATATTTGAAAGAATTAATTTTGAATGTATTTTAATCTTATTTAATTTTAGATATTTAATATATACTTCAATTTGATTAAATCTTTTTCTCTCGTATGGCTTGGGTGTTAAGTTAATTTTTGGGTATAATACTTTTTTATTAAATAAGTTCTCGCCTATTTCTATTCTTAGATCCTTTTTTTTGTCTATGCAATACAAGTCATATTTGTAAAATAATTTATTAAGTATTTCGGGTGACTGATAGGGGCTAAGAACAGGTATATCAAACAAGTTTTTATATATTTGATGTTGAGTACCAATAAATTGTCCAACATGAAGATCATAAACAGCATAATGGTCAATATCTCTTGAATTACTGCTGTAAGTAAAAAATCCATCTCCAGCAGTTCCAAACCATATTACAATTTTACCTTTAAATTCTTGATGTAATTTATATACTTCATTTACCCATCGCAAATGCGAAAGATCAATTAAGCAATCTCCAGCTATAATTTCGTCATGTAAGTATTCATTATTTGTATTATCGTTGCATGAAACAAATCTTTCAATTTTTATGTTATTATATTTGATGAATTCTTTATTAATTTTATCCATAGGGCTAGATGTCATAACAATCCATTTATTTTTTCTTTCAGTTAAAATAATATTTTGACTATCTTTACCTCCCATAAATAACAAATTCACATAATCAGGATATAAATTTTCTATTTTTGTAATATAAGATTGAATAAGATCAGAACCAATTTTAGCTATTAATTTCTCATTATTTATTGAATTGTCAGTTCTTCTATATCTTGGTCTGGCTCTGTATATGTATTTATCTATAGTTCTATATGTTGGAATAAAAAAGTCTGCGTTATTAATTTTAAAATATCTTATAAATTTTTTTTTAAAATTAATTAGTGAATAAACAGAGGTAGAAACATAATACAAATTATTACTAGAAAAATAGTACAAAGGATATAAATAATTATCACACTCTATTTTTTTTGTAATGTAAATTTTATTAGGCATTAAAAACAATTCATAATTATTTATGACATCAAAAACTTTGTTAGATAATTCAAAGTCTCTAAAAATTTTTAGACTATTTTCTGACATATAAGTTGAATCTTATTATTTTTTTTATTTATTTTAAAATTATTTTTATTTAAAAGCAAATTGATATTATCTTCAGTAAAATACCAAATATGACCAATTTGAATTGATCTTTTATTCAACTTATAATTTTTGTGAAAAGTAGGAACTTCAATATAAAGAATTGTACTATCATGCATTATTTTTTTAATATTTAAAAAAAAACCATTAATGTCATTAATATGCTCTATTACATGACTAAGTATAATTATATCAAAAGTTAGTTTTTGAAGTATAATTTTATCAAGTGTACGATGATTTAATAAATTCAATTTAGTAGTTAAAAAATTATTGCATTGATCATCTATTTCTACGCTTTCTACTTGATTATTCATTTTTTTAAAAAAACTCAAAATTCCCCCATAACCACTACCTATTTCGAGTATTCTCAAATTTGATAATTGTTTTTTACTATTATCATCAATAAAATTAAATATATATTGACCTCTTCTTAAGCCTCTATCGTGCAATTCTATTTGTTTTTTTAAACTTTTCTTTTGCCTATAAAATCTAGAATAAAATTTACTAATTTCACTTTTTTTTAAAATGGGATTTTGAAAACAAATTTTACAATCATTGCAAATATATATCTTGATAAAAGTAAAAAAAAATAAATTTAATTTTTCTATATCTTCTGATTTGCAAATTCTACATTTATTATGGTATATTTTTTTTGAAAAAAAGTAATAAAATAATAAAGTTAACTTATGAAAGATTAAATCTTTCATTTAAGAGAAGATATTTCAATAAAGAGGGATTTGTTTAAAAAATTTTGAGATGATTTATCGGTTTTATCAATATAATCTACTTTCATTCTTTTTAAGAATCTCATCCAGGTATTAAAATTATGTCCATCTTTATCTTTACAAAAATTAGCAACAATTTTTTGAGAATTTAGAAATTTTTTTATCTTTATTTCATCTTTTTTGTTATTAATTCTTAAAACTAAAAAAGCATTATTTGATTTTGAATTTTTTCTAGGTTCGATGATTTCTAATGAAAGTTTTTTAAAATGTTTTTTAAGATATTTTGCTAATAAATTTCTATTTTGATTTAAATTTCTATATATTTTATTAAAGCTCTCAAATTGACCAAGAAGAAATCCACCAGTAAGATCACTTGCATGATAATTAAATCCTATATCCTTATGTACAATACCTACAGGATCAGGCGAATTAAATTTTCTTCCCATTCCCAAATCTTGAAAATCATTCATTTTTTCTAAAATTTTTTTATCATTTGTTGCTATTAAGCCTCCTTCACCAGCAGTTAAAAGTTTATTATATTGAAATGAAAAAGTTGAAACATCCCCAAAAGAACCAACCCTTTTATTACCCATTGAACCACCAAGACATTGAGAGCAATCTTCCAGTAAAAAAATATTTTTTTTGTTACATATTTTTTTTATTTCTAAAATATCACAAACTTGCCCTCTCATATGTATGGCTATTACTGCTTTAGTTTTTTTAGAAATCAATGATTTTAATTTTTTTGGATCAAGTCCAAGCTTATCATCAATCGGGCAAAAAACTGGTTTAAATTTTGTATATATTACTCCCATCAAATCAGCACTCCATCCATATGCTGGTAGAATAATTTCATCATTATTTTTGAATTTTAATGTTGCTAGTGCACAATGTATCGCTGCTGTTCCACTAGAAACCAATAAAGAATATTTTTTATTAATAAATTTACTAAACTTTTTCTCAAATTTATCACAATATGAAAAATTATTGTTACTTTTATACCTATATGGTGATTTTTTAGTAACAATATCTTTTAAATATTTAAATTCATTTTCCCCGATATGTTGAGCTCCGGGTGAGTTGCCAGTATATTTATTAAGTTTTTTCATAAAATTATTTATGCATAAATTTATTTGAAATGGCAAGATAATTAGACAACACATTAATTGAAGAGTCTATTTCAATACCAGATTTTATTTCAATCATTGAATTAGGTAAGAGTCGATATAATCTATAATTTGTAAGTAAATTTTTATATTTTAAAATTGAACTTCCAGTAAGTAATGAGTGAAAATTATTTTCAAATAAAATAAACTTAGGATTGATATTTTGAATTGTTAACAAAGAGCCATTTAAAATATTAAACTCATTACCTTCACAATCAATTTTTATTAAATCAATTTTTGTAATATTTTCATTTTTTATTAAATTATCTAAACTTGTACTTTTAATTTTGGTAGCTTTTAAATTTTTAATCTTTTTAATTTCTAAAACTTCTTTATATCTTGTACTAAGAGTAGATCCCTCTTCTGAAGTATCATATAAAGTTATATTTTTGTCTACTTCATCTAAAAATAAATTATATATTTTTACTTTTTTATTATATTTTTTATCATTAAATTTTTTTTCTAACTCTTTGAAAGATTTTTTATTTGGTTCAATAATATATAAATTTTTAATATTAAAATATGACAAAAGTTTATAACTCCAATCACCATGATG
>MDTG01251194.1_pt1 | contig 10436 bp, 9 predicted proteins | sample 811421 | NCBI WGS metagenome assembly MDTG01 (sample SAMN05326645, study PRJNA326480) | marine metagenome | isolation source: seawater | place: Pacific Ocean: South East | collected 2011
CTTTAATGTCAGTAGGAACGAATATTTTAGGTTACTGTAACAGTGAAGTTGATAAAGCAGTTACTAATGCTATTAGAAAAAGCAATATGAGTTCTTTAAATTGTCTAGAAGAAGTGAATCTCGCAGAGAAATTATTGGACATGCATAAATGGGCTAACAAAGTAAAATTTGCTAGAACTGGTGGTGAAGCCAATGCTTTAGCAATTAGGATTGCTAGAGCAGCAAGCGGTAAAGACAATGTAGCTTTTTGCGGATATCATGGATGGCATGACTGGTATTTATCAGCAAATCTTAAAACTAAAAATAGCTTAGACGCTCATTTAATACCAGGATTGAATCCTTTGGGAGTTCCAAAAAATTTAGCTAAATCATCTTTTGGATTTAACTATGGCAATTTTAAAGAGTTAGTAAAAATTGTAAATAATCAAAAAATTGGAATAATTAAAATGGAAGTTTCTAGAAATACTGAACCTAATATTAATTTTTTAAAACAAGTGAGAAATTTAGCAACAAAAAAAAATATTATTCTTATATTTGATGAGTGCACCACTGGTTTCAGGCAGTCTTTTGGAGGTTTACATAAAAAGGTTGGAGTAATCCCAGATATGGCTATTTTAGGAAAAGCTCTAGGCAATGGTTATGCCATTACAGCTATTTTAGGAAAAGATGGAATTATGAATAAAGCTAAAAACTCATTTATGAGTAGTACTTTTTGGTCTGAGCGAATAGGACCAACAGCAGCTTTAAAAACCTTAGAGATAATGGAAAGAGATAAAACTTGGGTTACAATAACCACACTTGGAAATTATTTAATTTCTATTTGGAAAAAACTTGCTCAAAGACATAAATTAAAAATTATCGTAAACGGTATTCCATCGTTAGCTAAATTTTCTATACAATCTAAAAATTCTCAAGCATATAAAACATATATTTCTCAAGAAATGCTAAAAAAAGGTTTTTTAGGATCAAATGGTGTATATATGTCGACATCTCACAATTATCAAATTTTAAAAAAATATGAATCAATTGTAGATAAAATATTCTATGATATATCAAGATGTGAAAAAGGAATTGATTCAATTGATGAAATACTTAAAAATCCAATTGCACGTATACCGTTTGAGAGATTAAACTAGAAAAATGAACCTAAGATTTTGGAAAAATAAAAGAGTACTTATTACTGGCCATACCGGATTTAAAGGAAGCTGGCTGACTTTAATTTTGTCTAGTCTTGGGTCAAAAGTAGCTGGATATGCTTTAAATCCTATATCTAAGCCAAATTTTTTTGATGATGTTAATTTAAAAAAATTTTTAGTAAAGGATTTTAGACATGATATTTTAGATTTAAAAAAACTTAATATGGCTATTAAGATTTTTAAACCTGAAATAATTTTTCACTTTGCAGCCCAATCAAGTGTTTTAGAGAGCTATAAATCCCCGAAGGACACTATAAATGTAAACGTAATGGGCACAATAAATATCTTAGAAGCAGCAAAATTAAGGAAGTATACAAAATCAATTTTAATAGCAACCACAGATAAAGTTTATTTAAATATGGAAAGAAAAATACCTTTCAGTGAAAATGATAGTTTGGGTGGACACGATGTTTATAGCGGCAGCAAAGCTGCAACAGAAATAGTTACTCAAAGCTATAAAAGATCTTTTTTTGGTGATAGCAAGTGTAACGTTGCTACAGCAAGGTCTGGAAATTGCATTGGAGGAGGAGATTGGACAAAAGATCGTATTGTGAAAGACTGTGCAGAATCTTTCTTAAAAAATAAAAAACTCATAATTAGAAGTCCCAAAGCCACTAGACCTTGGCAGCATGTTTTAGAACCTCTATTTGGTTATATTAAATTATCAGAAAAACTTTACAAAAGTAAAAAATTTGAAGGTTCTTGGAATTTTGGTCCAAGAATTAAAAATAATCTTAAGGTTATAGATGTAGTAAAATTCGGAAAAAATTTTATGAAATCAAAATCAAAAATAATTATTAAAAAAAATAAGTATTATGAGTCTACAAACTTATCCCTTAATAGCAATAAATCTTTAAAGCAACTTAATTGGAAAACTTTAATGGATGCAAAACAAGCATTACGATTATCCTTTGAATGGTATAAATTTTATGATAATAATTTTTCGAATGCCGCAATTGTCAATTTTACCCTTAAACAAATTAATAATTATAAAAAAATAGTAAAATAATTAATATGAGATGTAGGAATTGTAAAAAAAAAAGTTTAAAAAAAATTATTAATATTGGTTCACAACCAATTAGTAGCAGAACACACGCTAAAAAATCAAAACTTAATAAATATCCACTTGATCTTTATGAATGTAAGAATTGTAAATTAATTCAATTATCTAAAGTAGCACCAGCAAAAGAAATGTATGGCTCGACATACGGGTATTGGACTGGATTAAGTAAGCTAATGATTAATCATATGAATAAAAAAGCTTTAAAATTAAAAGCATCAAAACAATTAAAAAAATATTCTAGAGTCCTAGATATTGGATCTAGTGACTCAACTTTTTTGAATTTATTAAAAAAGAATAATAATAGTTTAGAGCTATTTGCTATAGATCCATCTTCTGAAAGATTTAAAAAAAGTTTTGAAAAAAGAAAAATAAACTTAATTGTAGATTATTTTTCAAAGGATAAAGTTGAAAATTATTTAAAATTAAAAAATATTCCAAAAAAAAAATTTTCTTTAATTACATCTTTTGGAATGTTTTACGATATAAATGATCCAAACTCATTTTGTAGAGATGTTAAAAATATGTTAGAGCCTAATGGTATTTGGATTTGTGAGTTTTCTTATTTTCCACTACTGCTTAAAAATTTAACTTATGATCAAATAAATCACGAACACATTATGTATTATTCTTTGACCACTTACAATAATATTTTAAGAAAAAATGGTTTACAAATTTTAGATGTAAATTTTAATGAAATTAATGGAGGAAGTGCAGAAGTAATAGTTTCTAAGATTGGAAGTAAGCAAAAACCAAATTATAAAAAAATTAAAAAAATATTTGATGAAGAAAAATTAATAAACTCTAATTCCTACAGAAAATTTCAGTTGAGACTACAAAATGTGAAAAAAGTAATCAATAATTTTTTTGATAACACTAACAAAAAAGTTTTTGGTTATGGAGCAGCAACAAAAGGTAATATTATTTTAAATCACTGTAAAATAAATTCAAAAAATATTAAATATATTGGTGATGGCAATCCAACAAAATGGGGAAGATATACTCCAGAGTCCAACATAAAAATTATTTCAAAGAGTAAAATGCGAAAATTAAAACCCGACTATATATTTGTTTTAATTTGGTCATTTAGATCTGAGGTAATTAAACAAGAGAAAAAATTTATTCTAAAAGGAGGTAAACTAGTTTTTCCACTACCTGTATTTCATATAGTAGATAAAGAAAATTATAAAAGTTACTTAGATGAAAAAGTAGATCTTTTTGGATATAATATTTAATTTTAGAAAATTCATATAAATTTTATAAATGATAAAATTAGCAGAAAATACAATAGACAATAAAGACTATAAAGTTTTAATTAAATTCTTACAAAAGAAAAGTCATTTAACTCAATCAAAAGTCACAAAAGAATTTGAAAAAAAATTTTCGAAACAAATAGGAAGTAAACTTTCTGTTTTTGTTAACTCAGGTTCTTCAGCAAATCTATTAATTGCCCAAACTTTACTCGAAGGAAATGTTGTAAAAAATAAGATTGCAATATTGCCCTCAGTCTCATGGTCAACAACTGTAAGTCCATTTATACAACTAGGTTATAAAGTCATACTATGTGATTGTGATAAAAATAATTTAGGTATAAATGTTCAACATCTAGAGAAATTATGTAAAAAGTTTAATCCTGGATTGTTAGTTTTGGTAAATGTTCTAGGTCATTCAAATAATTTTAAAAAAATTTTACGTTTAAAAAAAAAATATAACTTTGAAATTATGGAAGATAATTGTGAGAGTTTAGGAAGCAAACTCAAACAAAAAAATCTAGGAACTTATGGGTTAGCTTCTTCCCACTCATTTTATTATGGACACCATATTTCAACAATCGAAGGTGGCATGGTCTCCACAAAAGATAAAAAATTTTACAATATTTTATTAGCAGTAAGATCTCATGGATGGTCTAGAGACATGCAAAAAAACTATAAAATATCTCTTGAAAAAAAATATAGAATTGATGAATTTAAATCATTGTTTACTTTTTACTATTCAGGTTTCAATATTAGGTCTACAGACTTTAATGCTAGACTTGGTATAGAACAATTAAAAAAAATAAAAAAGATCTCAATTCAGAGATATAAAAATTTTAAATACTATAAAAGTAAATTAAAAAATTTTTGGTGTCAAAGTAGTGACTTAGATTTAATTTCAAGTTTTGGCTTTGCTACATTTGTTAGAAATAGAGTTGAAGTTTACAAGTTTTTAAAATCAAAAAAAATTCAAACTAGGCCGTTAATTTGTGGAAATATGGGGCAGCAGCCCTTTTTGAAAAATATTTGTTTTAATAAAAAAGAATTAAAGAATGCAAAATTTGTAGATAAGTTTGGAATTTATTTACCTAACCACGCAAATCTTAAGCTCAAAGACATTGATTACGTTACAAATAATTTTAAATTAATTGCAAGACCAATTGACTTCAAAAGTTAATTTTTTTTATGCTCATATCATTGTGTATTCCTACCTATAATAGGCCGCAGAGCCTAAAAAATTGTTTAAATTCACTTTCTTTACAAACTAATTTAAATTTCGAAGTTTGTATTTCAGATAATTTTTCTAGTGAAAATATTGAAAATATAATTAAACCTTTTCAAAGTAAGTTAAAGATTAAATTTTCAAGAAACAATGAAAATCTTGGTGCTGCACCGAATTTTATGAAAGTTGCATCTATGGCAGAAAATAAATTTATTTGGTTTTTAGGTGATGATGATTTGTTAGTTCCAGATGCTATTGAAAAATTAATTAAGTTAATAGAAGAAAATGAAGATTGTGATTTTTTTTGGATCAACTCGTATCACCTTAAAACAGAATACCTTCAAAAATTTGATAAGCCATTCAATACAGAGTTTTTACCAAAAGATATGAAAACTATATCTTCTAATAAGATAAGTAGAAAACTAATGTTTTTCGATTTAATTAGGCACAGTATTGCCTTTGATTTTTTAATGGGTTGTTACTTATGTGTTTTTAGAAGAAAAGGATGGGAAGAAAACTTGAATGTAATTGATACTGATTTAGTTAATGATAAAAGAACTTGGTCTAATTTTGACAATACTTGTTTTCATATTAAAATTTTTGGTGAAGCTTTTAAGGATTCTAAAGCATATTTTTGTGCGGAACCGTTAAGCGTAAACACACATGGCTTAAGAGAATGGAATGATCTATATCCTTTAGTAGAAATAGTTCGAATTCCTGAGGCTTTAGATTATTTTAGAAGCAAAGGTATGAATTTTTTTCAATATATTTACGAAAAAAACTACTCTTTACGTAATTTTTTTAATTATTTTATAAAAATTTCATTAAATGGTAATAAAATGGGCCTTGAATACATAAGCTTTAAAAATCATTTTTTTAAAAATTTACTTTACCCTAATTCATGGCTATCTATTTTCTATTTTTTTGCTAGAAAACTATTAAAACTTTTTAAATTAAAATGAAAATACACGATATAAAAATCACCCCACTAAAAATTATTTCAGACAATAGAGGAAAGGTTATGCACATGCTCAGAAAAGATAGCGATGTATTCGATAAGTTTGGTGAAATATATTTTTCTACAATTAATTATGAGTCAATTAAAGCGTGGCACTTACACAAAGAATCCACACTCAACTATGTTTGTATAAAAGGAAATGTTAAGCTTGTTTTATTCGATGATAGAAAAGAAAGCCCCACAAAAGGAATTTTACAAGAAATTATACTTACTCCTAAAAACTATTTTTTAGTAACAATACCCCCGATGATATGGAATGGTTTTAAAGGACTTGATAAAGAAGAATCTATAATAGCTAATTGTCTTAATATGCCACACAATGAAAAAGAAATGGTTAGAATTGATCCACTAGATAAATCTATAGATTATAAATGGAGTTAAGGTGAAAATCGTTTTTTTAGTTGCAGGTGGAAGAGCTGGGTCTGATTTTTTCCACAGTTTAGTTGATGGTCACTCACAGATAATACAGTTTCCAGGATTTTTAAGAATTGATGAAAAATTATCGTTAGTTTTAAACTCTAAAACTTCAAACGAAATAGTAAAATATTTTATAAAATTCTATCCAGAATTTTTTGACTCAAGAAAAAATAAATCAGAAAGGTGGGATAAGCTAGGTAATAAAAAAAATAAATACTTTAAAATCAATACTGAAAAATTTAAAAAAAACTTCATAAAAATCTTCGATATAAAAAATGAAAATACTAAATTAGATATAATAATAAATCTTCATTATGCATATTTTTTAACGAGAAATAAAAAAATTGAAAAAAAAAAAGTATTATTTATACATACCCATCTTTTATCTTGGACAAAAAAATTCATTAAATTAACTAATTTAAAAAATTTTGAAATTCTGCACACTATAAGACATCCTTTAGCCTCTTTAAGCTCACCTTTAAATACTTGGTTGAATTATAAAGGGGGAAGAAATTTTTTTCCAAAAGATCTACATTATCAAATTGATACTGTAGTTAATTGTATTTACGATTTAAATAGTCTTGGAAAAGTAAGAATAATACAACTTGAAAAATTACATACTGAAAATACAAAAGTAATGAAAAATTTTTGTAAAAATTTTAAGATAAAGTATGAAAATTGCTTAAAAAAATCTACTAAAAATGGTCTAAAATGGTGGGGAGATATCTATAGTCAAAAATATATACCTGGAATAAATAAAAGATTTGAAATTAAAATTAATGAAAATTATTTTGAAAAAATTGATTTAGTATACTTTCAGAATTTAACAAAAAAAATTATAAAAAAGTATAATTATAAATTTTACTATCCAAATAGAAATATTTTATTTAACTTGAAACCTATGAAATGTGAAATATTAGTTTGGAGAAATACTTTTAAATATTGCTTTTACGATGGCTTCAGATGGAAACATATTCTTTCAATTCCAATTTTTTATATATTAAGAATTTTAAAGTTTAATGTTTTTTTTGTAAATAGTCGTAAAAATAATTTACCGAAAGCATTTTAAAAATGAAAAAATTATATAGCAATAAAAAAAAGGGGTTATTATTTTGGATTACAGGGCTTTCTGGATCAGGGAAAAGCACCTTAGGTGATTCAATCTTAAAATATATAACTAAAAAATACGGTCCAACAATAGTATTGAGTGGAGACGACTTAAGGGAAATATTTTCTTATAAAAAATTTGATAAAAAATCTAGATTTAAATATGCCCTATCTTACTCAAAAATTTGTAAAAAAATCGTAGATCAGAATATTAATTTAATATTTTCTACAGTAAGTCTTTTTCACGAAGTAAGAAAATGGAATAGAAAAAATATTCCAAATTATTTAGAAATATATATAGAAACAGATATCGATAAACTAATTTCAAAAAAGAAAAAATTTTTTTACAAGAAAAAACTTAAAAATATTGTAGGAAAAAATATAAAAGCTGAATTTCCTAAAGCTCCACACATTAAGATTGAAAATAGATTTAATAAATCTATTAATAAAACTAAATACGAATTGTTGTTTAAAATAAAAAAAATAATGAGAAATTAAATTTGTCTATGAAGGTTGTAATTTTATGCGGAGGTATTGGTTCAAGGCTAGCTGAAGAAACAAAGCTTATACCTAAGCCCATGGTTAAAGTTGGTAATCTACCAATAGTGCATCACATTATCAATTATTATAAAAACTATGGTTTTAATGAATTCATTTTAGCTACAGGTTATAAAAAAGAGGTATTAGAAAAATATTTTAAAAATAATAAAAATATACAATGTATTTTTACTGGCAAAAACACTTTAACAGGGGGGCGTATATTAAAATTAAAAAAATACTTTAATAAAAATGAGAATTTTTTATTAACATACGGAGATGGTCTTACAAATCAAGATTTAAATGGACTAATAAAATTTCATAAAAGACACGGCAAGATCGCTACACTTACTTCTGTTAAACCTCCAGCAAGATTTGGTGAATTAAAAATCAAAGGAAATAGAGTAAGTTCATTTAAAGAAAAACCTCAATTACAAAATAATTGGATTAATGGTGGTTTTTTTGTTTTTAATTCAAAAATATTTAATTTCATAGGTGGGGACAAAATAATGTTAGAGAGAGAGCCTTTTCAAAAATTAACTAAGATAAAAAATTTAATGGCCTTTAAACATTATGGGTTTTGGCAATGTATGGATACTATGAGAGATAAAAAAGTATTAGAAGATCTTTGGAGAAAAAAAAAAGCGCCTTGGGTAAAAAAAATCAATTCCTAATCAATTTTAAAATGAATAATAAAAATATCTTGGTTGTTGGTGGAACTGGTTTTTTAGGTTACCACGTCTGCACAAAATTAATTAAAGGAAAATACTCTGTTTTGTCCATTTCATCAAAAAAACCGGCAGCGAATAGACGAGTAAAAGGAGTAAAGTATATTATAGCTGATATAAGAAAAAAAAATGAACTAAAAGTATTAGAGAAAAAAAAAATAAATTTTATTATAAATTTAGCTGGGTATATCGATCATTCCGGAAATAAAAATAACTTAAAAACACATTTTCTAGGTACTAAAAATTTAGCAGAAAAATTCCTTAAAAGAAAAATTAAAAATTTTATACAAGCGGGCACCAGCCTAGAGTATGGTAATGTTAAGTCTCCCCAAAAGGAACATAATAAAGAAAGACCTTCAGGTAAATATGGAAGGACAAAACTTCAAGCAAATTTATATTTAGAAAAACTTAAAAAAGATTATAATTTTCCATATACTGTGTTGAGAATTTATCAAATTTTTGGACCCAATCAAGACGCAACCAGATTAATTCCTTTTGTAGTACAGTCATGTTTAAAGAATACAGAATTTCCTTGTACACACGGCAGGCAAACTAGAGATTTTTTATATGTTGAAGATTTTGTTGATTTAATTTTAAAAATATTAAAATCTAAGAAAAAATCTAGTGGAATATTTAATGTTGGATCAAGTAAACCAATAAAAATATACAATTTAATTAATTCTATAAAAAATAAAATTGGTAAAGGTATCCCATTATATGGAAAAGTAAAAATGAGAAAAGAAGAACAAATGCTATTTTTTCCGGACACTAAAAAAATTAATCGTATTTTTAATTGGAGAGCTAAAGTCTCACTCTCATTAGGTTTAGATAAAACAATTAAGTATTATAGGGGAATAAAATAGATTATATTAAAAATTATGTTCTCCGGAAGAATTTCCTGAATTTTTATGCATGTGAACTGAGTATGCACTCAAGTCAGGCCTAGTACTTTTTGCTACATACCAATAAAAATCAACTTTTTTATTTTTGCCAAATATTTTACTATTAACAAGTACTAATGATTTTTTAGGTTCAAGTACTTGCCTAATCGATTTATATTTTCCTTCGGAATTATAAAACTCAATAGTAATATTTTCTTTTTTCCCTTCGGGAGATTTAAAACAAAAACCAATATTACTATTATAATCCGGATGATTAATAACTTGACCCCAAACAAAACCTTTTTTTTTCTTTGGTACAAAAACTTGCTTATTAGTTAGTGATACATTTATTGAACACTTAAGAGCATTTTTTCCTTCTTTTTTGCCATAAACTAATTGATGATTTACTCTAGTCGGAATTCCTTTTTTCGCTGTTTTTGCTACTATTGTAAAAGCTGTAACTTCTCTTAAATTTTCTAAATCTACAAACTCATTAACATTTATATTTAAAGGTAAATTTTCATCAGAAGAAAAAACAATTTTCGGAGTTATAAATATTTTTTTCTTTCCAAAAATTTTCAATCTAATATCTAATTTACTTGGACTAAAAACAGGGTACATAGTTATTTGATTTGTTAGGTTCTGAAAATAAGGATATGTTCTATAGCTCTCAGAATTTGAAAAATATTCTTTTTTTTCAGAAGAGTCATAGTATGAATGATTTGCGCTGAAAGCTTTAGTTTTTTTGTTCAGTCTTCCTGCAAGAAGTCTACCATAAAATAAATTTTGAGTAGGTTGTTTAATTTTTATCACTCCTCCATCGATATTTTTTGGTAGAATTTTTGATAAATAAAAACTCTTATAAGAAAGTCGAGGTAAAGAAACCTTGATTTTTTTCTTAACTTTATATTTCTTTTTTTCGTAAGTTATATAAACTTCCTTATTTTTAATATCTAAAATACCCGAAGAAATATTAAAAAAAGTATCGTAATTTTTATTTAAAATTAAGTCAAAAGA
>MDTG01287045.1_pt1 | contig 10436 bp, 4 predicted proteins | sample 811421 | NCBI WGS metagenome assembly MDTG01 (sample SAMN05326645, study PRJNA326480) | marine metagenome | isolation source: seawater | place: Pacific Ocean: South East | collected 2011
TAGAGTTGTCTTGGAACCATTCCCTAATGTTCAACCTCTCACAGTAATGTGTTTACTCATGGGTGCTTGTTTGGGAGCCAGAAGAGGAATGGCCTTTGCGGTAATGGCAACAATGCTATCCAACATTATTCTATCACACGGCTATTGGACAATATTCCAAGCTAGCGGTTGGGCATTTATTGCGTTCATTGGTTCGAAAATCAAAATCGTCTATAACAATGAGTTGGCTATGAAGAAATTAATTATTAGTTCTGCATTTTTGTCAGTTCTCTTTGATTGGTGGGTGTCGCTTTCAGTATACCATTTCGGAATGTCATCAACAGAATTTTTGATTTATTTACTGAATGGCATACCTTTCGACATCATGCATGCTATGGCTAGTATATTCACCGCAGTTTGGTTTGCACCAGCAATAGTCAAATTATTGCAAGACTATTCTACTCCCGATTTACAAGAAAATTCAGTTGGTGAAGCCGATGTCATCATCGCCTGAAGAAGTAACTATGATTCTAGTCGTAAGAGACGACTTGAAACTATCTAAAGGAAAACTTGCAGCTCAGTGTGCCCACGCAGCAGTTGATTGTGCACTAAAAGCGAGGAAAAAAGCACCGAGATTATTTGAACGTTGGAATAATCATGGCTCTAGAAAAATCGTAGTTAGGGCAGAAGATGAGACCCACCTAAAACAACTGTACGCAAAATCATTAGCAGCAGGATTAGTATCTCATCTTGTAAAAGACGCAGGGAGAACCGAAATCCCAGCGGGTACAACTACAGTTCTAGGGATTGGCCCTGCAACAAGAATGACAGTTGATGCAATCACGAGTGACCTGAAACTGCTTTGAATCAATCCTTCTTAGCATGTGTATGCGCGAACACCCTTCCGACCGAGTCGATGTCCGTAGCGACACCATAACTCAACCAACTGCAGCGATGCGTACAGTCATGGAATCAGCGATAGTTGGTGATGATGTATTAGGTGACGACCCTACTGTAATAGAATTGCAAAACCGGGTTGCAAAGATGTTTGGAAAAGAGGCAGCATTATTCGTTGCTAGTGGAACAATGGCGAATGCAATTGCCCTGAGAACTCACACTTCTCCAGGTGATGAAATTGTATGTGACAAAACAGCACATATTTACAGATATGAGGGGGGAGGTTATGCAGCACTCTGCGGCGCATCAATTGCATTAGTAGAAGGTGAAGGCGGAATAATGACGGCTGACCAAGTCAAATCTGCAATAAGAAAAGCAGAGGGCTCAGGCTCACATTACCCAGACTGTACTTTGGTTTGCGTAGAGAACACTTCCAATCTTGGAGGCGGTGCATGCTATACTCAAGATGCATTGGATGAAATTGCGGCTGTATCAAAACAAAACGGTTGCTCAACCCATATCGACGGCGCTAGAATATTCAACGCATCAATCGCAACAGGAGTTGATGTTGCAAGGATGTGCAGAGATTATGATTCAGTTTCAATTTGTTTTTCCAAAGGACTTGGAGCGCCAGTAGGCTCAGTACTCGTAGGCTCTCAAGAATTCATCAACAAAGCACACAGATGGAGAAAAATGTTTGGAGGAGGTTGGAGACAAGCAGGTGTTCTTGCAGCAGCAGCATTGTTTTCACTAGACCATCATGTGGAACGACTATCTGAGGATCACATTCGAGCAAGACGTGTTGCTGAAGAAATCAACAACATGGAAAAATTTAGTGTTGATTTAGATGCAGTTCAATCAAATTTAGTGTATGTTAATTACTCAGGAGATGCAAAACAACTAGTTGAATCACTTGCTAACTTTGGAATTGATATGTTTGACCTACCTTACAACAGAGTGAGAGTTGCCATACATCTTCACATAACAGACGATGACGTAGAACGAATTATTGCTGCTTTCGCTGAGCAGTAATTGCAGCGATCATGCTTATTGCGATTACACTAACGAAGCTAATGCTTGGCAAAGAGGACTCATCATCTCCTTCATCATCTTCAACAGGTGTTTTTGGTTCAACCTCTTGCTCTGGCTCTGGAAGAATTACTTCATGAATTAAATGGATTTCCAAATCATCGCCATCGTATGCCTGAGGTAATGTTATTTCTTTAGTTCCAGATAATTCTGAACCTAATTCGATTATTGACCTTACACTTTCGTGATAGTATCTTTCACCATTGCTACCGTCTGGGAAATAAGCAACATCTTCTACAACCCAAATCGATGAATTAATTGTGCTGTTTGCTGGAAAATTTTCCATGTTGATTACAAGGTTCCATGCAACAATTGCACTAGATTCATTTGTTGGTGCTGTGTAAGTAAGCGAAGAAGTGCCTTCACCTAGATTCAAAGGATGATTTCTGAGATTTGATGTGAAGTCATTTTGTAGACTTTCAGAATCTGGAACACTTCCCATTTGCATCAATGTTCCATTGAAAATTACTGTTGGAGGAAGGCGGTCATCATATCTTGCAATCCATCTATCATCCCCTTCTTGTGTACCTAGAGGGTCTTCATTTTCGTTTATGTACCTGTGAAAGTGATATTGCTGCATACTTTCATTTGCTTCTACATCATTTAGGGCATGTTCGACCTGTACACAGTTTGTACACCATGTTGCAGTGTAATCTTCAACAATAGCTGGTAAATCGGAGAGTGATATTGTTACATTAGCAGAATTATTTGCATTGAGGTGAACTCCTCCAAATACAGATCCAACTTCGTCTAATTGTTTAGGAGCCCCTGCATTAGCAGACGGAATAATTGAAACTAACAAAACTAAAATTACGCATGTTGCCCTAACTCGCATAAGAATCCTAATGGCGCACATATTTTCAATGATTGCCTCCCAAGTTCTAGGCGTGGGTTAAATAACCTCCACAATCGAGTTAGTCCGTCCCGTGGTGAAATCAATGTTGTCCGCTAATGAATCCAATCAATCTATATTGTCAATGGAGGCAATAGAGGCTGGTGTTGGCGCCCCTAAGTGGTTGTTAGAAGCGATAGTGTCGGGTCAACGAATAATGATTATACATTCGACGGAGGCATCAAGAAAACAAACGATTTCCGATTTGCATGATATGATGAATGGAGGTATTGTTGATTCTTCCCACCATCTTACAATTCAGAGATTCATTTCGATGCTGCATATTGATTTACGATTACCTGCTGTTATGGAAGACGATGGAGTGACATTTGAATTAACGCATCAGGCTTTGTCATCTCATGCCGCTGATTATGGGTTTCCACTGCTCCAGCCTAATCCGCAAAATGTGTGGACGCGTTCAAGATCGAAAAGAATATTATCATTGCACAGAGAAATAATTTCTCTTTTGAAACCACAAAACTGGGATGATGACCCAGGTGCGATGTCATGCGACCAAGCATTAAGGAAGTTGGAAAATAAAACAGGTATGACTCATCCTTCACGAAAAGGGAGAGTAGTTCTAGACGCATTAAATAAAACCGTCAAAATACCTTTCAGTCTTAGAGATATCTCTGGTATAATTATGTTAGACCATGCTAGTAATTTAAGCCAGGTTGAAATTGCTATTTTGAGTAGGATAAGCAAACTAGTAAACCTCCATCAACTTGTAAATCCTGGTTCTCATCGCCTTGGTTTTCATGGAGAATATATTGAAGACATACATCCTGTAAGAAAACAATCGGATCTACCAAAGTGGGTTCCTGAGCACAAGGTATGGAAGCCTAAACAAGAACAGGATTGGAAGTCACCAAATTCTAGTAGTAACATATACCATCTTATGGTAGAATCAGAAAACCAGAGTATTTCGGCTATTGGAGATTTACTTTCTAGGGTTGAGGGAGATGTAATGATAGTCGACGGCGATTCTAATAGCCTAAGGAAAAAAATCTCATCTCATCTTGAAAACCAAGGTTTTCGTTTACGAGGAGAAAACTCAACAATATCCTCAAGTCCAGCGGTCTCAAGAATACTTTCGATTATAGGAATCCCACGTGGCGAAGAAGCTTGGTCGTTGACTCGACTAACAGATTTGGTTCAGCAAATAGTGCTTCCAATGACTTGGAGGATAATGGACCTTGAACACCCTGTTGACCCCGCTTGGAAGCCGAAATTGCATCCTGAAACTCTAGTGGAAATTGCAAGAGGGTTTCACGTATTAGGAGGAAGAGGTTCTCTACGTAGATGGCTTTCAACTCTTTCTCAAGCTAGCCCGCGTTTTACTGGCGATGAAGACCAATCCCAGGCACTAGAAGAAAGTCAATGGTGGCTCGCTGCTATATCGAGATGGATGATTCCAATTCTTTCAAAACAGGACAGAGAGGTTGCGATGCAGGAATGTGTTGGATGTATTTCAGGAGAAGAATTGCCTCTGCCCGAACCACTAGAAAACCCAATTATTTGGTTCAACTCTTTACTGGAGCAAATTGACTGGCGATTACTATCTGGCAGAGACTCAGTCGAATCTAATTCAATCCCTGGGCTTCAATATCTCATTGAATCTTTAGCTAGATTAACACAAGAAATTGGACTAGATTTTGAAGGCGATGACTTCTGTGAAATGGTTCAGCACTTGGCAAATAACACTCAATTACCATCCCGCAGAGGTACAGATTTGGGTATTAGGATACTCAATCCAAACCAGGCTTTAGGTACAACTTGCGATATTTTGATTCTCAGTGGACTAAATTCAAACAAGTGGTCAATGAAGTCGCCATCAGTTCCTTGGTTAGATGAAATGTCAAGAATGCGTCTCGGGATAAATCGGCCAGATGATGGCTTAAGGAAAGGCCGTCATCATCTTCGTCACTTACTCAACAGTTCAAAGACAGTGATAATTCTCGATTCAAGTCTTCAAGAGGGTATTGAACCAGCGGGTCCTCTGGAAGAATGGTTTAGCATAATTTCTACTGACGAAAATGGTTTAGATTTAGAAAAACCACCTCCATTCATCGATTCTAATGATTGGAAACCAGATACACCAGATCGTTCTTGGGCTTGGCGAACGATTCCTGACATCGGTTTACGTTTAGTCCACAAGGTCAGTTCAATGGAAATGTTAGAGGATGGAGTAAGGACTCATCGTAGCGGCAAACTACCAAGAGATAGACTCCAAAGAGCGGGTCTTGCATCTATTGAAGGCCGAGAGATAACTAGCCAACCTTTGAATCAGAATTCTATTCTTGAGGCGGCCAAGAAGGATTTGTTGCCAGATCAATACAAAAGGCGAACTGAAATATCGTCATTTAGTGTAGGGGAAATTTTCCCTTTCGAGGACTCTGGGAAAATGATTAGGACCAAAGATTACAGATTAACCCCCAATAAAAATAATATTCCAAATGCAAGAATCTCTTTACAATGGCCACATCTTGGGGAGGTAACTGAAAAGAAGACAATTCTTGGAATTGATCCTCGACCAATATTGCCACTTTCAACAGGCATCAAAACTTTAGATGACCGTACTGGAATTACTGGAGTTCCCTTGAGAATTCCAAAGATTTGGTCACAAAGCCGATTACAGGCATGGCTATTCTGTCCCAGAAAGGCTTGGATTGAACGTCATCTAAAACTTGGTCAAGAGGAACATATACCGGAAGATCTCGCTGCAAACGCGCGAGGAAATCTCGTCCATTTTGTTGAAGAGGCCATTTTACGAGCACATGGATTGGAGAAAGGCCTGATTCCAGATAAACCAGTAAACCTTTCAGAAGGGCCATTAAAAAATATCGATGAAGCGTGGCAAATTGCTCTCAAAACCTTGATGGAAAAAGCACCTTGGATGAAGAGAGCAGATGGTGTAGCTGCTCATCGCTGTAGGGATTTAATCGGTGCTTCCCCGGCTCAATGGACGTCCTGGTTAGAGGGCGAAGAAACCCTTCATTTAGGCGGGCGCATTGGTAGAATGATTCAATCAGATTTCGAGCTTAAAGACTGTGCTCCTTTAGCAAGTGAGTGGGAAGTTCAGGAAAATAGTAATAGAAATGTTACAATTATTCTCCCTTCTTCTCCAGAACAGGAAACAGAGGAAAAAAGATTCAAGTTAACTGGTTTCATTGATAAGGTAGATGAAGTCATAGTTGATTACGAACTGCAAAAAGAAGCCGAAACCATTCCTTTGGATCTTGATTTAAAACAAGACGTGCCAGTAAGTAAATTGGTGATTATTAGAGACATCAAATCTATGGATGGTTCGAGAGATGATGGGAAAAATGCTCGTCATTTGAAAGGATTGTTTGATGAAGTCCAACTCGCACTTTATGCAAGAGCCTGGGAAATTTGTAATCCAGGACATAGAGTTATTGGAGTTGGCGTAACTCAGGTCGGAATTGATACCCACCCCTGGGTGGAATTGGATCCTGAATTTGTTGATTTATTGAGTGAATCAGAAGTGGGGATAGTTACCCAGAGTCTGGTAAATCAATACCGTCGTCCAGGTGAATTAACACCCGCTATATCAAACCCATTTCGGGCTTGGATAAGAGAAAGGATAACAACAGCTAATCGTGTTATTGAGAATGCTGAAGCAGGCAAAATACCCTGTAATTGTTCTACAATCAACTCCTGCCTTGGCTTGAAGAGAGGTAGTTGGTAATGAAATTAAATCACTCTCAAAAGTTGGGTCTCGATATCGACAGGCACATCGCTTTAGATGCTGGCGCTGGAACAGGCAAAACAACAGTAATGGCACATAGATACGTTCAGCACATATTATCACACAATCAAAGGGCAACTCGTGTTCTTCCTCCTGCTGCTCGCATTCCTCTCAAAGGAATGGGGGCCATACGTTGTCCGGCAATCGAAAGAACTTCCCTGAAAGATTGGCGAGGACTATTACCAACTGAGACAGTAGCGATTACTTTTACACGTAAAGCAGCAGCCGAATTGAAAGGAAAGATTCGAAGATTGATCTCCGCTCTGAGGGCAGCACCACCTGCAAAAGGTGATATCAATGGAGTTCATGACACTAGAATTTCAGATCAAGGAGATGTAGAAATGCTTCTTTCTTTGATGGAAGATGCTCCGATTTCAACCATCGATGCCTTCCTGTCATCAATAATTTCACCATGGATAGGATTAGTTTGTGACAATCCTGGTGGTGAGCAAGTTGATGAAGAAGGCAGCATTTTACTCCGTGAAGAGGCGATTCGTACGGCTTGGCGTCTTCAAAAAGGAATTGATGCAATAGAGGTCGGAATGAGTGGAGACATCGAGGAATTCCTAGAAGCAAGAGACCGTCTTTCTATTCGATTAGGAGGTCAGACCGCATCATCTACGGTAATTAGGGGATTGATGAAACGCTCCTTATTCGTTGAAGAAGCAGCAAGATCAATGGGAGATAAAGGTCGGAATATTTTGGTAGAAGACCTCGACCATTTATTCTTGGGACCAACTGTCGAAATTCTTGATACCTGGTATCTTGACTTTAGAACTCTGATAGAAGAATGGGTCGACAATTGGTTAGATGGCGGAGCCCACTTTATCACAGGTGCAGATCGCTCAGATGGAATGACTCGTTTCAGATATGTTCAAAATTTATGTACGCTAAATTCTGATGACCAAATATGGAGATTACAGTGGATATGGCTTATTTCTCATGCGATTGCTCCTGCTTCAAAAATAAACAAAATAAATTGCAAAGCATTGTCAAGAGCGTCACCCCCCACCTCCCAAGGTTGGCCATCTGGTATACTTTCAAAGACTGCTAACAAAGCAATGGATGCAGATGTAAAGAATATGATAACAAGTAATGCGGAAGCACTTTCTATACCAATTCGCTCGATGATGAATACTTCAAGTGGTTTACTATTGAGAAGCATTGGCCGTGCATCATTCTTACTCAATCCTTGCATATCAGAACCTGAGCCTATTGAAGGTCAGTATGCTCATCCCCCAAGAATTGGTGTAAATCTACCTCAATTGCCAGTGGATAGAGCTATGCGATTAACAACGGATTTAGAGATTGAAGTAATTCAAGATTTGTTCACTGTAAATAACGGCATTCAAGAGATTTTGACTCGATTGAAATCACAAGAAGGGGTTACCGATCATGACGATATGCACCGCTTTGCAGAAGATTTGCTATTGACAAGATGCCCTGCGGTATGTCGTACTTGGTACCCTGCCGAAGTTGTTGATGCATTGGATTCAATAGGTGATAAACCATGGTTAGATGAACATCTTTCAAGAGCAATAGCCGCTTGCAATGACAAATCTGAAGTTCATGAAGATTTAATGAGAAGGATCACAATCTTACGTGAATTGAGACGTGGTTATCGAGCGTTCATTATTGATGAATATCAAGATACTAATCCTCAACATTTCCGTCTTTTAGCACGTTTATGGGGCAGACGCCACCTAGAGAGCGATGAGATAAGGCCGCCTGCTGGTGAGTGGGATCCGACGGTTTGCATTGTAGGCGATATGAAGCAATCTATCTATCGATTTCGCCAGGCTGAACTTACAGTAATGCGAAGAGCTGTAGAGATTATTCGTAACATAAATATCGAGGAGTCAACTATGGAACATCGCCTTTCTGATCTAAAAAAGCCAGGAAGTTCAAGGGATCCTCGTCCAATTCCCGGAAAAGGAGGAATAGAGACTGGCTTTATACGTTCTAGTGAGATGGTTTCTGAGGATTCGAATAGAGAAGAATGGGTACTGTTCGCCAAGGACGATGGTGTATCTAAAGTAGACCCCGATGTTATTACTAAACGCTCTCAAGGCCATATTGAAATGCGCACTAATCATCGAACATTACCGGGTTTACTGAACACAATGAATCACATTTTTCAAGATACTTTCTCTAGAAGGCATCAGGCATTACCGGGCCCTTGGCATGCTGAGGCACAGGATCTTCTTACGGGACGTAAATCAGACATTGAGTCTGGATTTGAATGGATTTTGCCCGCCAGAACCGAAGTTTCGGAGATTCCTGAAGACCTGTCAATCCCAATTAATCCCTTTGAAAATATAGATTCAACCAATAGAGATCTATCAAACCAGTTGCTTGCAAAACGGTTAGTGTCCTTGCTCAATGGGCAGAAGGTTAGAGTCAAAGATTGTAAAAATAATTCATGGAAAGAAGTAGATGGAGTCGGACATCAGGTCTTGCCTGAAGACATCATGATACTGGTCGCTTCGAGGAATAGAATTCCCGATATTCTAAACGTCTTGGAGGATCATGGGATACCTGCTATTGCCGATAAGCAAGGTATACTACTACAACGTCCCGCAATACAGCCTCTTATGTCCTTACTATGGCTTGCATGCTCACCTAACAATAGAGCCGCAGCCTTATCAGTTGGGCAATCTTGTTTAGTCGGTTTAGATGATGCAACACTCAATGATCATCTGTCGGAATTCACTGGTAACCAGATAGTGGGTTTGGCAGATATCGCTCCAACTGTGGAACTGAAAAATCTCTTAGAGAAATTTGCATATTTAGTTGCTAATAACGACATTCTTCGTGCTATAAATCTCATGATTGATCACTCGGATCTTCTTAGAACATTCCCGCGTGAAGGAGATAGACAGGATATCGATAATTGGCTTTCATTATTCGAGAGGATTTTGGAGAAAGAGGGGGGAGATGCAGCACTGGCTCAATTGAGATTAAGGGAATTAGAAGATTTAGATTCTGACGGGCCAAAGAGCACATCAGATGCTACCGCTGGAGCAGTTAAGGTACTGACTATACACAGTTCAAAGGGATTGGAATCTCCAGTTGTGGTTCTTTATGACATATTCAATATTGGTGCCCGAGACTCTAGTCTTTCTTCTAGTGATAACGTTCTAGTTACACCTGAAATGATAGCTGGTCGAATTCATCCATGGAGGGGAGTTGACAAACCTGAAAGTGGTTTGTGGACGCTAGCATCTATGATGGAAGAAGGTCAAAGAATGGCAGAAAGGCGTCGTCAATTCTATGTTGCTTTAACTAGGGCGAGAGACCGTGTAATCGTTGTTGGGGCTCCAACTGCAGGCGTCAACATTTCCTCTGATGGATATTTGGAAATGAACCGAGGACAAGCTCGTGAAAACATGGGATATATGCTTCTTGATGGCCTAGCATTCTCATCTATTAAGGCTGGAAATGAAGGTAGTACTTGGTCGGAAGGGGGTCTGGAACAAACTGGGAATGTCTTAAGATTAGATCCAAGCGTTCTGATTGAAAATGCGTTATTGCCAGAAGATAGCGTAGATGGAATTGCAATTTTCCATCATCCATCTTGTTTCGATTCAATGCCGTTAAAATCACCATTACAAAAATGGCAAGAGAGAATTGCAGCAATAGACAATGCCGCTACAGTAGAACCTTTATCTCGGTCAAGAAAAGCAGTCCATGAAATTGGACTGCCTTCGCATTCGTTAGATGCAGCATGGAATTGTCGTAGAAGACATTGGCTTGCTGTACGGTTGAATTGGCGTGCTGAGCCGTTGAATTTTATCCCAATAAAAACAA
>MDTG01348925.1_pt1 | contig 10436 bp, 17 predicted proteins | sample 811421 | NCBI WGS metagenome assembly MDTG01 (sample SAMN05326645, study PRJNA326480) | marine metagenome | isolation source: seawater | place: Pacific Ocean: South East | collected 2011
AGATTCAGATTTGAGCTGGGCGAGACATCTAAAGCGAATCCTGATCGGAGCTATTACATCACGGCAGCCATCTATAAGAAAGGCAGGGTCGGAGATGTAAATGCCCGGATTCACTTTCTGGATGGATTCAACAGAGTGGATATACCGAGTGAATTCTCAGCAGAGTTAAATCCGTATAAATAGTTCATTATAAAATGATTAAGTTATATTTTACTCATTTAAAATAGCTTCTTAAGCTATCTTTTTATTATAAAATAACTCAAAATTTATAATAGCCGTCTATTACAATTAGATGGATAATAAATTCGTTTTTTAATGATTAAGAAATCTTATTATATTGAAATAATTGATGTTATTAAAAATATTATCAATTTAATCATTCAAGAGACTTATGTCATTATTAAATTTGGTCATTATGACCGTGCCGTCCCTTCTTTCTTAAAAGTGTGGGGCTTACTGGGAGACAGGGGCGGTAACTTAATTAAATTTGTAGAAATTCTTAATTTCAGAAAATAAATAAATTGGTTTTGCTGATGTTTTCCTCATAATCCCCTTGTAATCATGGTATTACAATAAAATCAGTGATATTTCAAAAATTATTTTAAAATATGGAGTTTAATGCTTGATAAATAGCATTTCACCAATATATTCGCGCTCCCTTTTTGGGATGGCTGCGCTCTATTTTCTACATTGATTTGTCTGATTATAGACGACGGGCCGATACTCCGCTCATTACTTACAAGTTTATGCGCATGCGTGTCGTCTCGATACCCTTCCCTGAGACACTTTTAAAAACACCATGCCAACAATAAATCAATTAGTACGCCAAGGTAGGAAATCACCTTTTGAAAAATCAAAGTCTCCTGCGCTTTCGAACTGTCCTCAGCGTAGAGGAGTTTGTCTTCAAGTTTACACACGAACTCCTAAGAAGCCTAACTCTGCCTTAAGAAAAGTAGCCAAAGTCCGCCTGACAAATGGGCAAGAGGTTATCGCTTACATTGGAGGTGAAGGTCACAATCTACAAGAGCACTCAATAGTACTTGTGCGGGGAGGTAGAGTGAAAGACTTGCCAGGTGTTCGTTACCATGTTGTTCGTGGTGCTCTTGATACACTTGGAGTTGATAACAGAAAACAGTCTAGGTCTAAGTATGGAGCTAAAAGGCCAAAAGCTAGCTAAAAAATTAAAGATATAATAGATTATGTCGCGTAGAAGAAGAGTTAAGAAAAAGATTGCAGTCAAAGATCCTAGGTATGATAGCGAACTTGTTGCAAAATTAGTCAGTACAGTTATGGGAGATGGTAAAAAATCTCTAGCTGAGCGTATTGTTTATACAGCCATTGATAAATCAAACGAGGGATCAGACACAGTTGACCCTCTTGAAAGCTTAACAAGAGCTGTTGAAAATGCTAAGCCCAGAGTCGAGGTTAAATCTCGAAGAGTTGGAGGTGCCACATACCAAGTGCCTCTTGAAGTTGCTGCTAACAGGCAAGAGTCTTTAGCCATTCGTTGGATCGTCAGCTTCGCAAGATCTCGCAAAGGAACTCCTATGCATGTTGCTCTAGCAAATGAAGTTAGAGATGCTGCCTCCAACAGTGGTAATGCAGTCCGCAAGCGTGACGAGATGCACAAAATGGCTCAAGCTAACAGAGCATTCGCCCATTTTCGCTGGTAATTTTATTTTTAGAAAGTGTCAGATAACCCTAATTCCCCAAAACGTGATTTTCCGTTGCAGCGTACGCGCAACATCGGAATATGCGCGCATATTGATGCGGGAAAGACGACACTCACTGAAAGGGTTCTCTTCTACACAGGAATGATCCACCGTATTGGTGAAGTTCATGACGGTCAGGCCACCACTGACTGGATGGAGCAAGAGCAAGAAAGAGGAATAACAATTACGTCGGCTGCTGTCACTTGTTCATGGAAGCAGGTAGAGTCTGAAGGTGTATATAAATCATTTCAGGACATTGAACAAAGGGTTAACATTATTGATACTCCAGGTCATGTGGACTTTACAGCTGAGGTCGAGCGATCTTTGAGAGTTCTTGATGGAGCAGTGGTTGTTTTTTGTGGAGTCGCCGGTGTTCAACCTCAATCCGAAACGGTTTGGAGGCAGGCCGACAAATACGCAGTGCCTAGAATCGTTTTTGTAAATAAAATGGATAGGGTGGGAGCGGACTTTAACAATGTTGTCAGCGATATAGAGAACAAGCTCGGAGCAAACGCTGCTCCTGTTTTGATTCCTATTGGAGCCGAAGATTCTTTGATTGGGCAAATTGATGTAATTAATAGAAGAGCAATTGTTTATTCTGACAGTGATGTGCTCGGATCAACTTATGAGGTTAGAGATCTTAATGATGATGAAAAGCTGACAGCTGATGAGGCTTACTCTTTTCTGCTCGAGAAGTTGATTGATTCTGATGAAGAGATCGGAACTTTATATCTAGAGGAGAAAGAGATAAGCCCGATTGAAATCAAAGCTGCATTAAGGCGAGCAACTATTAAAAATAAAATTATACCTGTTTGTGGTGGTTCTGCTTTTAAAAACAAAGGAGTCCAAGCGACTTTGGATGCTGTAATTGATTACTTGCCAAGTCCACTTGATATCGAGTCAACCGAGGCTCAGAAAACAAATGATGAAACTGAGAAAGTTAAAATCTTAACTGATGACAATGCCAAGTTTTGTTCGTTAGCATTTAAGCTTTGGAGCGATAAGTTTGTGGGTAAGCTTGTGTTTTTTAGAGTTTATTCGGGCACAGTTTCTAAAGGCGATCAAGTGTATAACCCTAGAACAAGACGTAAAGAAAGGGTAGGTAGGTTGATTCAAATCCAAGCGGATGAACACAAGGATATCGAGACATGCTATGCCGGTGATATTGCGGCTATAGTAGGAATAAAAAATATAACCACTGGTGATACTTTGTGTTCGCCTTCGCAGGACGTTTTACTTGAACCTCCATCATTTCCAGAGCCGGTTATTGCAATGTCTGTTGAGCCGAAGACCACTGCAGACCAAGAAAAAATGGCTGTAGCACTTCAAAGGTTAGGGGAAGAAGATCCCACTTTTGTTGTTAAAACAGATGAAGAAACTGGCCAAACTATAATTTCAGGAATGGGTGAACTGCATCTTGAAGTCATTCAAGACAGAATGAAGCGAGAATTTGGTGTCATAACAAACGCTGGAAAACCGCAAATCGCGTATAGAGAAAGTATAACAAACGAGGCAGAAGGAGAAGGTTTACTGAAAAAGCAAACTGGAGGTCGTGGACAGTATGGTCATGTTATATTGAAGGTTTTTCCAAATAAAAGAGGCGAGGGTCATACGATGGAAAATAAAGTGGTTGGTGGAGCTATACCAAGAGAGTTTATTAATGCATGTATGGCAGGGGTTAAAGAGGCAATGATTTCAGGAATAATTGCAGGATATCAGGTAGTTGATGTGCATGTGGATTTACTTGATGGTTCCAGCCATGATGTAGATTCTAACGAGCAGTCATTTAAGATGGCTGCAATTTTTGCAATGAAAAATGCTTTCAGAGAGGCTAATTGTAAATTGTTAGAACCTATGATGGATGTTGAGTGCACAACGCCTGATGAGTTTCAAGGTGATATTATGGGGGACTTGAATCGTAGACGTGGAAGAATCGGGGAAATAGGAGCACGGAATAATGTCAGTATAATCAAGGCTGAGGTTCCTCTTGCAGAAATGTTTGGATATTCAACAGATATTAGGACTCTTTCATCGGGTCGTGCAAGCTATTCAATGGAACCGTCACATTTTGAGAATGTGCCTGATACAATTGTTAATGAATTAATAGAAAAGCGGGGCGGAGTAGCTCTAGCATACGCATAAGATTTAAATAACTGGAAAATGGAAAAGAAACAGACAATTAGAATCCGACTAAAAAGCTACGATTATCGTATGCTTGACAAGGCGACTTTGGAAATTGTTGATACTGTTAAAAGAACAGGATCAAGATTAGCTGGTCCAATACCTTTGCCAACTAGAGTTGAGAAGTTCAGCGTGAACCGGTCCCCTCATGTTAACAAAAAATCTGCTGAACAATTTGAGATAAGAACTCATAAGAGATTACTCGATATTCTTAACCCAAGTGGCCATACGATGGAAGAGCTCAAGAAACTGAGTTTACCCTCTGGTGTTGAGATTTTAATCAAGTTGTAGGACTTACTAAGCATTTAAGAATTTAAAAAATAATAAGAATTTAAAGCGAATTTCGCTAAGCCCCTAACAGGATATGAGTATAGGAATATTAGGCAAGAAAATCGGCATGACTCGAGTGTATGATCAAGACGGTGCGATGATACCAGTTACCGTAATCGATGTAAGTGGCAACACCGTGTTGCAGAAAAGAACCCAAGACACCGATGGTTATACAGCTGTACAAGTGGGTTACGAAGCACAAAAAAAATCGCGAGTAACAAAAGCGAGAGAGGGGCATTTTAAGAAGCATAATTCTGAAGCGAAGAGGTTCGTTAAAGAGTTTAGGTACGCAAACGGCAGTGATCTGCCCGAAGATATTCAGAACCCTACTGCAGAGATGTTCGAGGACGGTCAATTCGTTGATATAATTGGCACGACAAAAGGAAAAGGGTTTCAAGGTGTTTACAGAAAATTTAATTTTGGAGGTTTGCCTCAATCTCATGGATCAATGATGCACAGACGTCCTGGTAGTATCGGCGCAGGATCAACACCTGGAAGAGTTTGGAAGAATACTAAAATGCCTGGAAGAATGGGAGGGAAAAAGGTAACTGTTCAAAATTTAAAAGTGATACAATCACGGCCATCAGACAATGTACTTCTTATTAGTGGTGCAGTACCAGGAGCTAAGGGCGGTTATGTAATAATTAGGCCGGCTTTGAAAAAATAATAAAATAAACAAATAAAAATTTAAACAAAATGTCCGCGAACATATTAACTATTGAAGCTGCAAAAGCCGCTAACATTGGTGTGTCTGAAGATGGTTCAGGAACTCAGGCTGTACATGATGTCGTTGTAGCAATGCGAGCTAATAGACGATCAGGAACTGCAAATACCAAAACTCGTGGTGAGGTTGCTTGGTCAGGAAAAAAACCATTCCGACAGAAAGGAACCGGTAACGCAAGACAAGGCGGTAACGCATCTCCGTTACACAGAGGTGGTGGAGTAGTTTTTGGACCCCGCCCCAGGGATTATTCGAAGAATGTTAATCAGAAAACAAAGAAAAGGGCATTTTCAACAGCAATTAGCGATCGCATAAATTCTGAGGATGTTTTGGTTGTTGATGAGTTTAAAGTTGATGAGATTAAAACTAAAACATTCGTGTCCAAGCTAACAGATATTGCTGGAACTTTGAACTGTTTGGTCATTTCTAACAATTTTACGGCGAACACTTATTTGTCTGCAAGAAATGTTGGAGAATCACAATTGGTAACAGACTTAGACGTCAATACAGAACAGATTCTTGGCTTTGATAAAATAATAATTACAGAGGACGCGATGCCAACGCTTTCGAAGAGGACAACAGTTTAATAAGTTTCACAAAGAAATTATCAAGATGAAAGATATTCACAGAGTACTTAAAACAATTCAGGTTAATAGCGAGAAAGCGCAAATATTAACTGAGAATAATATATACGTATTTGAAGTTGATACTAAGGCCACGAAGATAGAAATTAAGGAGGCGGTTAAGAGAGTGTTAGGAAAAGAGGTTGTGTCTGTTAAGACTGCAAATTACGAAGGTAAGAAAAAGAGGGGTAGAACAAGTCCGGTAATGGGTAAGAGGGCAAATTGGAAGAAGGCTTACGTTAAGCTCAAGGAAGGTGAAGAAATTGATATTGTATAATTTTAAAAAATTAAAGAAATGGCATTAAAGAAATTTAGACCTTACACACCAGCTAGTAGGTACAAAGAGCTTCCTAGTTTCGAGGAGATCACGAAAGATTCTCCTGAAAAGTCACTTTGTTTTCCACTAAAGAAAAGCGGCGGTCGTAACAATCGAGGAAGAATTACATGCAGACACCGAGGAGGAGGTCACAAACGTAAATATCGTTTGGTAGATTTTAAGAGGATGAAAAGAGACGTTGGTGCAAAAGTTGAAAGCATTGAATACGATCCAAACCGCTCTGCAAGGATAGCGCTAATCACTTATGAGGATGGTGTTAAATCATATATAATTGCTCCAGTCGGACTTGAAGTTGGCGCAAAAGTTCAAGCTGGTGATGATTCACCTCCTAAGGTTGGCAATGCAATGCCCCTATCAAAAGTTCCACTTGGTTCAGATATTCATAATGTAGAGTTAATCCCCGGAAGAGGTGGGAGTATCGCAAGAAGTGCAGGCGGTCAAGCCACACTCTCAAACATGGAAGGTAAATATGCATTAGTAAAATTGCCTTCAGGAGAGATAAGAAAAATTAATTCTGCTTGCTACTGCACAATTGGTCGAGTTGGAAATATTAATCACGGTGATGTGGTTGCAGGAAAAGCAGGAAGAACTAGGTGGCTTGGAATAAGGCCATCAGTTAGAGGTATGTGTATGAACCCTGTTGATCACCCAAATGGTGGTGGTGAAGGAAAGTCAAAGTCTGGTGGTGGTAGACAGCATCTTAAAAGTCCTTGGGGTCATGCTAAGGGACAGAAAACAAGAAAGAAGTATAAGGCCAGCAGTAAGTATATTGTTCAGAGACGCAAGACAAAAAACAGTCGTAATAAATAATATAAAACTAAAGTAATTTTAAAACTATTATGGGTAGATCACTAAAGAAAGGACCTTTCATAGATCAGAAGCTACTTCTGAAGATTGATGCTATGAATGAATCGGAAAAAAAGAAACCAATCAAAACCTGGTCAAGAAAGTCAATTATTTCACCTGATTTCGTTGGACATACGTTTTTAGTCCATAATGGAAAGGACTTTGTAAGTGTCTATGTTTCAGAGAACATGGTGGGACACAAGCTTGGTGAGTTTTCACCGACAAGGAAATTCATTGCCCACGGAGGAGTAGGTAAGAAGTAATTTAAATCTTAGATATGATTATGAGATGCCATTTAGTGACAGTGTTTACAGCGTTAGCTCTTGCTAAGGCCGTTTGCATGTCTGTGGTTTTCTCAGAAGAAAAAATAATAAAAATAGAGGAACTAAAAACTGCTCTTGATGCATCCCTTTTAAACAATAAGAGGATAACAAAAAAATTAACTAATCTAGAAGAGGTTAATTCTAATTTGAGATCAAGCTTGATGGCTGCGAATGCAGAAGCTGTAGATTTTAGAAAATCTTATTCACAAATGAGGTTACAACTTGAAGCTTACGGAATTGAAGCTGTAACTGATGGTCAAACAGGAATAGAGGCGAGGCTAATTAAGGCAATGAATGATATTCGTATTCTAGAGGAAGAGAAGATGGGTTTATCAGAGGCTTTAATTAATTTATCAGATGGTTCATTGAAATTCATCAAGTTAGCAGAGGAAAAATCGCTAGATAATGTAGTGATTGATGAGATGAGGGAGTTAGTAGATGAAGCTGATAAATCGCTTGGAATAGGTAGTCTCATTGTGTCAGATATAAACACAAAAGGAACCATTCACGAAGCTGGGATTATAGGAGTGAAAGATGATTACGGTATAGTTGTTATTAACGTGGGTTCAAATTCAGGTGCTAAAATAGGCATGCCCTTTAGATTATTTAGAAAGGATCGTCCTTTGGGAGCATCTGTGATAGTTGATGTTAGAGATAATGTGTCTGCTGCCTTAATTAAGAATTTAAAAGCAGAAGAGGACTATCCGAAGGTCGGCGATCTAGCATCTGTAGACACAACAAAAAATTAAATATTTATGAAAAAAGAGAAAAGAGAATACTTGAAGGGAATATTCCGCGCTGAGCATAAGAATGCCAGAGTGTCTCCCAAGAAAGCTCGGGATGTTGCGCGTGCGATACAGGGAATGAGAGTTGATGATGCAATTAACACCCTAACATTTACACCTCGAAAGTCTGCGTATCTTATCAAAAAGACTCTCGATTCAGCTTTGGCAAATGCTACTAGTATTAATGATGAAATGGAGGAAGTTAATATTGATATCGAGTCACTAATTGTAAAAGAAGCAGTCGTGAATGATGCTCGGACTTTAAAAAGGTATAAGCCAAGAGCGAGAGGTTCAGCTGGAGCAATAAGAAAGAGGCAAAGTCACATCAGTATAGTGATTACAGAAGATGAAAAAGCCGGGGAAGGAAAGAGCTAGAAAATTTAAGAATAACAGCACTATAAAAAATTATGGGACGTAAAGTAAATCCGATCGGTTATAGACTCGCAGTTCAAAAGGACTGGAGATCTAAATGGTATGCTTCAGAACAAGATTATACAAAGTTTTTGCACCAAGATATTAAGGTGAGGAGATGGCTAAAGAAAACATTGTATACTGCTGGTTTGGCTAAAATAGAAATAGAAAGAGCTTATTCACAAATGAGGGTAAAGTTACATACCTCGAGGCCAGGAATAGTTATTGGAAGAAAGGGAGCAGAGATAGAAAATTTAAGTAATAAGATCTCGGCGATGTGTGATGGCCAAGATGTTAAAATTGATATACATGAAATTAAACAACCTGAACTAGTTGCGCAACTAGTTGCTGAGAGTGTAGCAGTTCAATTGGAGAGAAGAATCGCTTTTCGTAGAGCTATGAAAAGATCTATACAGACAACCATGGACTTTGGAGCGGATGGAATAAGAATAAGATGTAGCGGTCGATTGGGTGGAGCAGATATAGCAAGAGCTGAATGGTATAAGCTTGGGAAAGTGCCGCTTCAGACACTCAGAGTTCCAATTGATTATGGTTTTGCCGAGGCCAAAACTACATATGGAATTATTGGTATTAAATGTTGGATCAATAAAAAAGAAGAAATTGAGAAGCCAAAGCGCGAAACAGGTGGAGGTCCTCGTAGAGACCCTAAAGGTAGAAGAGCAAGGCAAACTCAATCTAGATAATTAAACTGTTATTAATTAAAATTAAAAAATTTAGAAAGGACCGATAAAGCATGCCGTTAATGCCAAGAAAGGTGAAGTATCGCAAAAGTCAGCGTGGGAGTCGCGCTGGTAATGCGAATCGTGGTACAAAACTTAGTTTCGGTGATTATGGATTACAGACTCTTGACAGAGGTTGGATTAAGAATAATCAGATAGAAGCGTGTCGAGTTACCATTAATAGATATCTGAAACGTAAGGGTAATGTGTGGATAAGAATTTTTCCACATAAGCCAACAACATCTAGACCTCCTGAAACTAGAATGGGTAAAGGTAAAGGAGCTCCTGAGCATTGGGTTGCAGTAGTAAGACCAGGCCTTATGCTTTTTGAAGTTTCTGGTGTTCCTGAAACAATTGCGAAAGAGGCGCTCAGGAGAGCATCTAATAAATTAGGGCTTAGTACTAAATTTGTTAAACGAGATACGCATTAAAAATTGAATAAATATGAAATTCAAAGAGCTTAAAGAAAAGACAGCAGAAGAGCTAAAGGAGGAGCGTCGAGATCTCAAGTTGGAGATGATGAATCTTCGTGTGCAAAAAGCAAGTGGGCAATTAGAAAATCCAGCAAGAATAAAAATTGTTAGAAGGACAATTGCAAAAATAGAGACATTGTTGTCTGAAAAAAAATTACAACAAACTACGGATGCATCATAAATTTTGAAATACTGTAGAACGAAATTTAAATAATTTAAGATATGACTGAAGATAAATTAGCTCCAGAACAAACATCAAGAGGATTGAGAAAAGAAAGGGTAGGGATTGTATCCTCAGACTCAATGGAAAAAACTATTGTTGTTAGTGTCGTTACACGTGTGCCTCACGAGAAGTTTAGAAAGATTGTTAAAAAGACAACAAAACTTTATGCTCATGACGAAAAGAGTGAGGCTAAGAAGGGTGACAAGGTGAGAGTTATTGAAACAAAGCCAATGAGCAAAAACAAATGTTGGAGATTAATCGAAGTGTTATCTCATTAATAAATATATAATAAAATTTACCCATAAGTTGTTATGATCCAAATGGAATCGAAAGTTCAGATCGCTGATAATACTGGTGCGAGAGTCGCCAAGATGATTGGTGTTCTTGGCAAGAGAACACGCAGTGCGGGCATAGGTGATGTCATCACTGCTCACGTTAGAGAGGCAAGCCCAACTGCAAATATCAAGAAGGGCTCGGTTGTCCAGGCTGTTGTCGTTCGCACGGCTGCCCCGATAAGGAGGTCAGACGGCTCTGTATTAAGGTTTGATAAAAATGCTATCGTCATAATTGATAAGGATAAGAATCCAAGAGGAACTCGTATTTTTGGGCCTGTTGCAAGAGAGCTACGGGAGAAGAATTTCATGAAAATTGTATCACTCGCACCTGAAGTTTTATGAGCAAATTAAAGACACACGTAAAAATAAACGATATAGTTGAAGTAATCTCTGGCG
>MDTG01017082.1_pt1 | contig 10435 bp, 8 predicted proteins | sample 811421 | NCBI WGS metagenome assembly MDTG01 (sample SAMN05326645, study PRJNA326480) | marine metagenome | isolation source: seawater | place: Pacific Ocean: South East | collected 2011
TAATGGGCATCTTCAAATCAGTACCGCCTCACGAGAAGCCGCTCAGGGCGTGTAGCTTAGCTTGGCTGGAGCACCCGGCTGATAACCGGGAGGCCGCAGGTTCAAATCCTGCCATGCCCACCAAAGTTACTCGTTTAGTTGTAAATAGCTTGGTAAAGTAAGGAGCCTATTCAGCGGACATCTCAGTATTATTTCATCTAAATAAGCAGTGGTTCTAGCCAGTTGAGTTACTGGGATTATTATTTGATCAGAAAGACCCATTCTTCGTTGTAAAACGCCGTGCACATCTACCACAACCCCCCTGTAAGTCCTCTTTACTTTGACAAGACTAACGACATTGCCGATATCGACACCGTCGTTGTCCATCACCGCGCGATCCATCAACTCATCAGGCGCCCAAAGCTGTTCATCTATCCTTACGGTATTTCGCCATCTTCTCTGAAGTTCGCGCATTGATTTTGATAACTTAACTGAACCATCAGGCCTTATGCTGTGCACTAATTCTTTGTGTAGAGGCGCTTGATCTGCAGGCTTCCTCATGTATTCCTCTGCAACGCCGTCCAAAACCTGGATACGCATCGATCTGACAAATTCATCCCTTGGGTGAAACCGTTCACCGACGATTACTCCAACTAAGGTGTCCCCAACATAAACTTCTTTTTGCAATAGTTCCTGTATTTCCAACTTCTCACTCATTCGATTATCCCCCGACCTGCACCCCACTTGCCCTCGATCTACGCAACTCAAGCAGCAACTCGGCATATAATTCAATCGAACAAGAATTTGATTTTACAATTGAAAATTTATTGTTTGTAATAAAATTGCAATTTATTTATTGAATTAATTTTTAATTTTAATGTAGATTATCAGCCCTCGATACATCATATTGGAAAATGACTCAAACAGCGAATATTCATTTGATGGCCCACTCCTGCCAAGTTCGATGGATAGCCGAATCGAACTGCTCAGATCTTCTTCCGGCCAAGCATTTACCTACGGCCTCGATAACAAATTCATCGAATTATTCCTTAGTATCGACCCCAATCTCGATGTAGCAATAGATCAAGCAATGCTCGTTAGAGGACAGATGGAACCTTCTATTGAAGAACTACTTCTCAGCCTCGATGAAGCAGAATTTGCGAAGGAACTTCAGAAGTTTTACGTGAACTTTTACGAGCCATCTACTGTAAATCCCTACATCCCTCTTGCTGCTAAAGGCCCTTGGATCGTAACAACTCACGGGGCTGTGATACATGATAATGGGGGATATGGCATGCTTGGAATGGGACATTCCCCGTCCCATGTTATGTCGGCAATGTCCGAGTCACACGTAATGGCTAATGTCATGACCCCCTCGCTAACTCATCTGAGATTCGCGGACGCAATAAGAAGAGAAGTAGGGCACAGCCGTGAAAATTGCCCATTTGACAGATTCATATGCATGAATAGCGGTTCAGAGTCCGTTACTGTAGCGATGCGAATTGCAGATATCAATGCTAGATTAATGACCGACGTAGGTGGGCCGCATGAAGGAAAGAAGATCTGGACTGTCGCATTAGACCATGGCTTTCATGGGCGAACCGACCGACCTGCTTCAATTTCAGACTCATGCCTGCCAAAATATCGAAATAAACTCGCATCATTTAGAAATCGAGAGGGAGTCAAACTGGTCCCTCCAAATGACATTGATAAACTTCAATCTGTTTTCGAAGAAGCAGAGGTAAACAACGCTTTCATCGAACTCGTTGCGATGGAACCCGTAATGGGTGAAGGAAATCCAGGACTTTCGATTACAAGGGAATTCTATGACGTCGCAAGAAAACTATCCAATATGCATGGCTCTTTCCTACTAATCGACTCGATACAAGCAGGTTTGAGGGGTCAGGGCTGTCTAAGTATCGTAGACTATCCGGGTTTCGAAGATTGTGAGGTGCCTGACTTCGAGCCATGGTCAAAAGCGCTCAACGCCGGACAATACCCACTTTCAGTATTGGGCATGAGTGAAAGAGCATCGAAGACGTATGTCGTAGGCGTTTATGGGAATACTATGACCACAAATCCGAGATCATTGGAAACAGCTATTTCTGTTCTCGAGCAGATAACACCAGAATTACGTCAAAATATCAAGGAAAGGGGTAAAGAATTCGTAAATAAATTAGAGAAACTCTCCGCATCGATGCCTGGTTGCATAACTCAGGTGCAGGGAACAGGTCTCTTGCTTTCGGCAGAGCTAGACCCTTCACGATTCACAGTGGTAGGTGTGGACGGAGTCGAACAATGGTGCCGGAGAAATGGGCTAGGCGTGATACATGGTGGATCCAACGCACTGAGATTCACTCCGCATTTCCTAATTACGTCTGAAGAGATTGATATGATTATAACACTCGTAGAATCTTGTTTGAAATCATTCATCGATGACGATCTGGTGGTTGAAGGAATCCTTGCAAATTGAGAGATTCCTATGCCTAGAGTGGCTGAGGTCTCGGGCCCAAAAGGCCCCTTTAGGGATGCCATAGCATCCAGACTTGATACGATATCATATCAACAGTGGAAAGGTAAGACGCCACAACTCCAGATCGGCGTCGGTATTGAGGCATCCGGACTTTCCATTCTTCCATGGAGGGAAGAGAAAATCTCCTCCCAATCACCACTGATTCTGGTAAAGGACGTAATAACCGATACCTGCGACCCTCTTTGGGAGGATGGCACCTTCCATTCTATTATCGCCGATGCGATTTCTGGTTCTGGTATGCATCCTAGAACTAAAATGCCAAGATTCTGGTTGCCTGTAAGGGATGTTGCTGAAGCAATACGCGTAATGGTAATAGAAAACAAATTGCCACTACCCGGTCAACCATTGTTGATGGCTGGGAGGAGACCATGGTGGCCAGATTCTGTCTATGCCGAGGCAATTCACCTCTGGACTCGTTATTCTGCTTCATTAGAGGGGAAACATAACCCGAGATCTCTGGAACAGCCTCCCTTGGTACCATTACCCAGGGGGCATGATAGTATCGTCAGGCCGAATCTCGAGGACATAGATTCACACATGAGGAAATGCGGGGAGCCTGTCGGCTGGAGGCCATCAGGATCTCTAAGACTCGCTATAATGCGAGTATTCGCCAATCTGTATGACTGAGAATGCAGATCATCCGTTTCGGATGCTGCTGATCTTCATACGAACATCCTGCGCAGCACTCTTAGCGGATTGCATAGCCTTGCGAACACGAGTCATGGCCGCATTGTTACCATTATCGGACTTCACTGCGTCCGCCATGGCCTCGTTCAATTCATCAATCATGTTCTGTACCATATCTGCAATAGACATAAGCCAGCCGAGTGAAGAGTACTCTTTGAACATTCTCCAGAATTCATTAACAAAATAATGCTGCTCCAAGTAATGGAAGAATCATGCTAGCCTCTCCTTCAATCAGTACATGTGGGGCTTCTGGCCTGATTTTCCCCCATGATATCGCTTCACGAAGCCTTGCTCCGGATAATGAGCCATCGTACTCGGGTGCGGTTGAGATCCCAATCGCTGAATCAAGCCCTCCTCGATATTGATTCCACCAAATCACATGATGCTTGCTGATTCCCCCTCCAACCATGAGCGCATTCGCCTTCTTTGATGTCCATGAAAGATCTGAACATATTTGTTCATCTGCAAGAACGTCGATCATGAATGAGGGACTCCTTTGCCTGTGCATGAATAACTGGGCGCCGATTGAACCATCAGTTATGCCGGGAATCACAATAGGGATCCTGTGTTTGGCAGCCCAGTAAAGGAGGCTTCCTTCATCATCAATCCGATCTCCCAATGCCCAACAGAGCTCAACAGTGCCGAAACCAGTCCAGGGGGAATCACTCGATACACGTCTTTCTTCCTCTATCTCGCTCAACCAAGGTAGAACCTTTGCTTCTAGAATATCCCCATAACATTCATTGGGCACGATAACATTTCCAAGGCGATTAAGACCTTGCTTTCCGAGAGCAATGTCATCCAGTTCAAAATCACCGTGGAAATAGTGTCTGAATGTTCTTGCTAGGTCATGGTCTAGTGTGCCGCATGTTGTAATTATGGCATCCACTAGACGCCTTTTTACCAACTCGAGAAAAAAGCCCCGGGTGCCTGTAGCACAAAGAGCAGCAGGGAAGGAAATCCAATTGACAACCCCTTCATTCCCTGCTTCTTCAAACATTTTCAATAGCATGTCCCTCGCTTTGGCTAGTTTTGTAGCAGTAAAACCCCCGGCTACGGACATCTGGTCAATGAGATCAGAAGTATTCTGAATTTTATTGAAATCGTAATCCAAGACGGGATCTTTAAAGTCACGTGGGTCGTACTCGGCCATGCCTTTGGCTCCCGCATCAAGATTTCAATTGGTCGTATAGTGAAGTTCAGAAATTCTATCTCTTATGGCAGCCGCTCTTTCGAAGTCAAGCCTAGCCGCAGCCGCCTTCATCTCTTTCTCTAATTTTTCAAGAAGTCGACCGGTCTCCGAGTTTTCTATTTTGCCAATTAATACATCTTCTGCTGCATCAACCCACTCTGGCTGAGAGATCGATTCAAGAACTGAGTCCGAAGAGTTCCAAGCCCCTGCGCCTAAATCAAACTTCTTTGCGAAAGTGGATACATCTCTGCTTCTTTTCTTCTTAGCCACCAATCGCCTACCGCCCTTGGCCCCGCGTCCTGCAACACCTGCAAGCAAGTCTTCCGTTTCGTCTCCCATCGTCGGAAGTGCCTTTTTGATAGTTCTTGGAACGACAGCGTGTTCTAGGTTGTACGCTTCCTGTCGTTTTCTACGCTCAGAAGTCTGCCTTATCGCACCCTCCATGGCGGGGGATATGCTGTCTGCGTAGAGTATGACTGAACCCTCCTCGTTGCGCGCTGCACGACCGATGGTTTGCAAGAGGCTACGTTCATTTCGGAGGAAGCCCTGAGCAGCCGCATCAAAAATTGCAACTAAGGAAACCTCAGGAATATCGAGACCCTCTCTCAACAGATTTATGCCTACGATGACATCAATGTGGCCAATTCTCAGAGCCTTGATGATTTCAGAACGCTCCAACGTGTCTATTTCCGAATGAAGATAGTGGGCTTTTATGCCCATTCCCTGTAAATATTCGGACACCTCTTCTGCGAATTTGATGGTAAGGACCGTGACCAAAACCCTCTCGTTCTTCGCGACTCTGTTGTTTATCTCACTCAGAAGATCTTGGACTTGGCCACTCGTCGACCTTACCTCAATTTTGGGATCTAGAAGTCCAGTCGGCCTAATCTCCATACTGACGACGCCCTGTATGGAGTTGACGATATTCTCCAAGGAACCATCACCCTCTCTTTTTGCAATGTCGGCCTTGCCAGCCCCACCGCCTGAGGGCGCATGGAGTAACCCTCTCGGTACTTCTTGTTCTGTTACCTCTGCTAGGTGTCTGAACTCACGCTCCCCGGGCGTAGCGCTGACATAGAGCATCTTAGGAATCAACTTCTGAAATTCATCAATTCTAAGTGGTCTGTTGTCGTATGCGCATGGTAGACGAAATCCATGATCCACTAGATTTTTTTTTCGGGCTAAGTCTCCTGCGTACATGCCTCCCACTTGGGGGAGGGTGACGTGACTTTCATCCATGATTACAAGATATCGATCTGCACCTCCATGGAAACTTTCAGCGTTAGTGGCGAAAAAATCAAGCAGGCAGTATGGGCGCTCCCCTATTTCCCTCCCATCGAAATGTCGGGAGTAGTTTTCCACCCCTTTGCACGAACCAAGTTCTTGCAGCATTTCCAGATCGAATTTCGTTCGCTGTTCAATTCTATGTGCTTCCAGATCCTTACCCTTGGATTCAAACCAAGCAGATCTTTTATCAAGCTCAGACTCTATGTTTTCTAGTGCAGTGGAGAATCTTTCTTCATCCGTCATGTAGAACTCTCTCGGATGAATCCAGGCCTCTTCTATTTCGTCAAGAGGCTCCCAACTAACCGCCTCACAAACCTGAATCCTCTCAATGCCCTTCCATCCGAATCTTATGCGGATTGGATCATCCCTACTTGGCATCCATATATCGAGCACTTCGCCCCTGAGCCTTATGTCTCCCCGGACAAGATCTCCAGTTGTTCTTCTGTATTGTAGTGCTATCAGTTCTCTAACAGCTTCCTGCGGCTCGATTTCCTGTCCCACATGAAGTTGAACGTGACTCTGTTGGAATACTTCCGGAGGGTTCAGACCGTAAATAGTAGATACGGTGCCAATGGCTATGACGTCAGGCCTTGAGACTAGTGACGCCACGGTTGAGAATCGTTCTTGCTCAATCCTCTCATTCATTTGCAACTCTTTGTCTATGTATAGATCACGATTTGGGAGGTACGCCTCAGGTTGATAGTAATCATAGTAGCTGACAAAGTACTCAACAGCATTGGTCTGGAAAAGCTCACTCATTTCTTGCCAAAGTTGACGAGCAAGTGTTTTGTTGTGCGATAGTATCAGAGTAGGCATCTGCAGCCGCTGTATTATATTCGCCATAGCGAAGGTCTTTCCCGATCCAGTGACTCCAAGAAGAATACAACGTTCTTGACCTTCTTCGAGTTGATCAACCAATTGGTCGATAGCTTGTTGTTGATCTCCTGCAGTACCGTATTCTGCGTGTATTTTGAACAACATACCACCTCTGTCACTGACTCTGCATGACCAACAGACTTCCAAGTAGAACCCAACCTGTAAGCATTGAACATCTGAACAGATTTTGCTGAAAACTCTCCATTGTGGTTTTTGTCTTATCAGAATCCTCTACCAATTTCGTCATCACATAGATATTCAGAATCCCCATTACGAAGACTGTTGGAATCCAAAGAAGATATCGATAATCCCGAGTATCATCAACTTCTTGCAGTTTCGTGAGGCAGAAACAGATAACCCATCCCAAAGTAAGAAACACACTGAGAACGCTTGTCGCCTTGGATCCAAAACGAGAAGGGAATGATTTGATTCCCTGATCACGATCGATTTCCACGTCCATGCGCGCATAGTTGATATCAAACGCAGTAATCCACATTGCAACTCCTAATGATATGAAAAATATTTCAGGGTACCAGAGTAGAGCGCGTTCTCCACCTGCGATTGGAACGACTCCTGTTATAGCTGCCCATCCGTGAGTATCAGCTGATATTGCAACCCAAGCGCCTGCTGGAGCAAGGGCAAGACATAGCCCGATCCAGAAATGACACAGCCATGAGATTCTCTTGGTATATGGATAAATGACGAAGGCTACAACAGGTAACCAAGCCATCTTCAAAGCAACTTGATTCAGCATCCACGCGGAAAAAAGCAGCATTGCCAAGAACAAACCTGAGAGTGCAAATGCTTCCGTGTCAGTCATCTTGCCGGAAGGTAAGTGTCTGGAAGCGGTTCGGGGGTTGTTCGCATCTATTTCCTTGTCCACTACCCTGTTGAGTGCCATTGCCAGCCCCCTTGCGCCTACTGCCGCCACTATTATCCAGAGTAAATCTGTGCTATCTGTACCGAATTGGCGATCTGCAAGTACGAATCCTATCAAAACGAACGGCAAGGAAAAAAGAGTGTGTTCTATTTTGACAAAATCTAGGATATCTCTCATTTCCATGAAAATCTCCCCTGTCTACATCAATATGTTGGAGGGCCAATCCCATTGGGGAAGCCCATCCTCTTCTGCATATTTGTTCACCCTCTCAAGAATTTCAGGGTCATGAAGAGTCACCGCAGGCCACCGACGGGCAGGAATTGGACTCTTTGAAGACGGAATGGGTGCAGTAGCATCCCATGCAACTCTTTCTCTTTTCTTGTCCCAAAGTAGACCTCTATCAACGTCGAAACGAGCGAATAACTGCCAAAGAAGCCTTCGTTTAGCACCTTTTTCATGCAACTGTAAATCATTGTCTGTGATGAAGAGCCAACGAAGATTCTGAGCTTCTTTCAAACCCCATATCATTTCCGTAACTTTGCTTATTTTCTCTCTTTGGCGACGAGCCAGCTCTTCATGAGGGCCCTCCATGCCTTCTCTGGGACCAGGCCCACCCTCGATCTCCACAGTTACAACAAGCATGGAATTTCGAAGTAAACGAGCCTGAATTGCTAAGCCCTCTTGTACCACCAATTGATCGAAATCGTCAGGTACCCCCGGGGCGTCAACTCCTGTCACTCTCCATTCAGGAGACCGCTTTGTAGGAGATCCTAGAGGCGAATCTTCACCATTTCTTGGATCATTTGTGGGGATTGATGTCGCATCTACTAGGATCTTTGATTGTACATTCTCGAAAGGATTTGCGGGATCGAGCGAATCTCCTGGTAGGCCCTCGATTGTGATGATATCTTCAGAGGGATTCACTTTGTTATTGAGTGCATCAAGGAACACCTCCAGATCATGGGGGTCCTCATCTTCGTCGATAACCATGACAGTTTTCATCAACATCATTTGACCTGCCCCTAGGAGACCGAGCGCAGTTTTTCTTCCCTGTCTCGGGTATCGCTGTTTGGCAGAAACGATAGCAAGGTTGTGAAAACCAGTTTCTAAGGGTAGATATAGAGAACGCAGGTCCCTGTGTTGAAATCTCACTACTGGTGTCAGTTGTGCACCTACGGCTTCGCCAAGATACCCATCTTCCATCGGCGGCTGACCAACTATAGTAGCTGGAAGAACCGCATTTCGCCTGTGTGTTATTGCTGTTACATGGAGAACAGGGTAATTCCCTGGTAGCGAGTAGAAACCATAGTGGTCTCCAAAGGGCCCTTCCAATTTGGTTTCATTAGGGTCTGTCCAACCCTCTATGACTATATCTGCCTCGGCTGGGACTAGCAAATTCTGAGTTTTGGCCTTCGTTATTCGCAGACGCTTACGACCGAGGAAACCCGCAAACATGTACTCATCAAGATTGTCGGGAAGCGGAGCTATGGCCGAGAAAATCAACTCTGGAGGACCACCGATGCATATTGCGACAGGCATTTTCCCATCTGGATGCCCTGCTGCATGGTCGGCACCATGTTTGTGAATTTGCCAATGAAGGCCGATTTCTTTTGGTCCATGCACTTGCCCTCTGTACATCCCCATGTTGTGATCTTTAGTTTTAGGATCTCGAGTTATCACAAGAGGCAAAGTGATGTAGCGACCACCATCCATGGGCCAACACTTGGGTATTGGGAGACGAGTAACATCTGGCTCAAGATCGACGATTTGTTGAGATGCCGCTCTCCACACCACTTTGGGAGGCAATGCTAGTGCATCTCTTAGGAGAGGTAAGCCTTTCCATGGAGCTTTCAGGTAAGCCCCTATGTCAGGTTTCATTAGGGAAACAAGCCTGTTGCCGATCTCATCTTTTCCACTTGCTCCAAGCGCCTTCATGGTTCTGGAATGACTCCCGAATATGTTCATAGCAAGCGGAATGTCAGAGATTGTACCATCCGGAAGTCTAGGTTTCTCGAAGATTACTGCAGGCCCGCCATTTTTTACAAGCAGATCCGCAATGGTGCCTGCTTCGAGCTCAACATCCACTTCTCTGGTGATTCGTAGGAGCTCACCATCACGCTCCAGAGAGTCGATGTACCGACCCAGACTCGTCCATGCCACAGAGGTTACTCGAGACTCCCCATTGAGAAGGTTCGCTTTTCTCCCACATGACCGTTGGTTTCTTTTCAGACCGCCCACTCCAAGATGCGTGTCAGACACATTCGACGTTGATGTATTGGTCGTGGGTGCAGGCCCTGGAGGGGGCAATGCAGCACTTCAGTGTGCCAGAAAAGGTCTTACTACCCTGATTATTGAGGATCACTCCGAAATTGGAACTCCTGTTCACTGTGGAGAATGCATTTCAGATGAAGCCGTAGCCAATCTTAATCTTCAATTACCCGAGGAAGTAATCAGCAAGAGGGTCAATGGGATAAGAGTGATCTTCCCCGATGGTACTGAAAAACAACTTACAGAAACCGGGTACGTACTGGAAAAACACCTCTTCGAGCAATGGATCGCGGATTCTGCTGTCAAAGAAGGCGCAGAACTCGCATTAAAACACAAACTCACGTCCATGGAGAAAATCGAGCAAGATGGTGAATTTAAGGGATGGAGATGTGATGGAAAGGGGGAGATGTTTCCCATATCTGCCAAGATAGTGATTGATGCTTCAGGAGTGTCAGCCGTGTGTTCTAGATTTGTCAAGCCCGACGGGGGTACTCCCCTAAATGACAAGGGAAAAGTCGTCGCTGGTATGCAATATGAACTAACGGACGTCCCCACTGATGGTTATCTGGACTTCTATATATGGCCAAAATACGCTGAGAAAGGATATCTTTGGATGATACCTAAAAGAGATGGAAGGGCAAATGTTGGTCTTGTGACAGAAGATAGACCGAGAGCCAAGAAGGCTTTGGACGAATTTATCGAGGACACTCATTTCAAAGGCCTCGAACAAAAA
>MDTG01061549.1_pt1 | contig 10435 bp, 6 predicted proteins | sample 811421 | NCBI WGS metagenome assembly MDTG01 (sample SAMN05326645, study PRJNA326480) | marine metagenome | isolation source: seawater | place: Pacific Ocean: South East | collected 2011
GTTCATGATTTGTCTCAATTAAGTCCTCCATTCAAAGTAATTTCCGTAGGTAAAGAATACAAATTCACACCATTAGCAGAAGAAAAAGAAATGAGTATTGAGGAAATATTGGAATTACACCCTAAAGGCAAGGAATATGCACATCTTATGTCAGATATGGAAGATTATCCTGTAATTATAGACTCTGAAAACAAAGTTCTTTCATTCCCCCCTATTATCAATGGAGACCATACTACTGTAAATGAACAGACTAGAGATTTTTTCATTGATGTAACAGGATGGGATGAAAGATCTTGTGAAGCTTGTTTGCTATTGATATGTTTATCACTTGCAGAAAGAGGAGGAGAAATCGAGTCTATTCAAATAAAGAATTGGAATCAGGAATTATTAAGTGTACCAAGAGGTGATTCAAAAAATCATAAAGTCCCTGATAGATTGATTAAAAATATTCTTGGGGTCGAATTAAGCAAAACAGAAATTGCGAAATCAATCAAAAAAATGGGTGGAGAATTAGTCGAAACTAGAACTGTGACGGATGGCCCTGATAAAATTGAGAAATGGGCGGATTGTATGGTAGGTGAGAAGGAACATATTATTTCAATGCCAAGATGGAGAAATGATATCATGCATCCTGTTGACATTGTAGAAGATATTGCAATAGGGTATGGTTATGACAATTTACCTGAACAGTTATCCACCGTACACTTAGATGCAATCCCTCTACCCTCATCTAATCTGCATAGAAGAATTAGTTCCAGTCTTTGTGCATTGGGGTTACAAGAAACTCAAAGTTTAACACTATCAAATGAACGTGATCAATTTGAAAGAGTCAGGTGGGAAGAAGAAAGCAAAAGTACAATAATCTCAAACCCTATAACTAACGAACATACGATGCTAAGGCAGCATATTTTACCTTCATTACTGAATCTTTTAGCAGCAAATAGGCACCATGAACTGCCTCAAAGAGTACATGAGTTAGGAGACGTGGTTAGAGATTCGGAAAATAAAACTCGTCTTTCGTGGGCTTGCGCGGAAGTTGGAGGAGGATTTTCTGCCGCTAAGGGTATTGCTAGCGCATTACTTAGAGACTTAGGAGCGAACCTCTCAGAGGTAAAATGGGAAGCGATTAATCATAAAGATGGGCCTTGGATAAAAGGTAGAGGTGCTAAAGTAATAATTGATGACATTGAAGTAGGACAAATAGGAGAAATTGATCCTATCGTATCATTTGAATTTGGCCTAAAAGTTCCGATTCAAGCAGGCGAATTTGATGTAGATGCGCTAGGCCGGACAATACCTGATCCTGTACTTTAGTTTACACTCATTCGCTATTATCTGAGAGCAGTTCCATAGCATCAATAAAGGTTTTATTTGTAAGATGTGAACGATCGCTTTCTTCCTTTTTTCCGCCCCTAACTTCTCTTTCATATTCAACTACTATGTTATCTTCAATTTTTGAAGATTTTTTGCTCCCAGAAGATTTCTTTCTGAATGGCCATATCGGTGCCATGTTCTGGCAGCAGCGACTAAGGACTTCAACACTTCCCTGTTTTCTGAACAAAACAGCGAGATAATGAAAGAGTAGAACATTCAGGATGCGATATGAGGCGAGGTTTCGCGGCAGTGTTTATTGCGGCCTTAATTTTAATGCAAGTAGGTATTTTTGTAGATAATAATACATTAAATTACCAAATGAATACTATTTCAAGAGACCATGAACAAGGTCATGAAAATACAACAAGTTTAGATTTATTACTAGTTGGTAATTCTTACACAGATTATAATGATTTGAATATAAGATTAGAAAGAATATTGGATGTTTCAGGAGAAAATTCAGATGTTGAGTCAGTTACTGGAGGGGGGATGAAGTTATCTGATCATTCTGAGGATGCAAACCAACAAAATAGTGAATTGAACCTAAAACTTTCCGAAGGCCATGACTATGTAATTCTACAAGACCAAAGTCAAGTTCCATCATTTCCAACTAGTTCTGAGTTTTGGATCGATAGTAAAGAAGCTGTTCAAGACCTAAATGAAAGAATAACTTCAGAAGGAGGGGAGACGATTCTACTCATGACATGGGGTCGGAAAGATGGAGATACGAATAACCCCATAAGAAATCCAGATTATTTGACAATGCAACTACATCTTCAGCAAGGTTATGAAATGTATCTCGAAAATTCAACTAGTATCGAGAAACCTGTATTCTTGGCTCCCGCAGGACTCGCATTCAAAAACATATACAATCAAGTTAATGAAACAGGGGTTGATCCCTCACAAGGCGAAAACTCGTTTTCAAATCTCTACTCAGATGGTTCACATCCTTCTATAGATGGAACTTATCTGACATCTTGTGTATTATATGCGGTAATTACTGGGAATTCTCCAGTTGGAGAAAACTTCCCATCTGAAATCTCATCTGAAAGAGCTTTGGAATTACAAGAAGCTGCGGCAGATACGGTTTTCAATAATACTCCAGATTATCTATATCCATTTGAAATTGAAGATGGCCCCGGAGTAGAATTTGGACCGGATTCAGGTTCAGTTTTCGCTATTGATCCTGGTGCTCTAATTAATTTAAATGTAAATTATTCAAATCTAGCTGAATTTAATGACATAGTGAACATTAAGATTAATGGACCAGATAATTGGATAATTGATTGGGAATACTCCGCAGATGCATCAAATGGGTTTGATTTTCAAATTCTATCGGACGCTACCGAATGGACTGAATTCTCGATTACCGCTCCTATGACCGAAAATGGTATGCCTCTGGCAAATTCTTTACATCAATTCTCAATGGAAATAAATTCTAACATTACAGGGAGTAGTGATTGGTATAATTTTTCAATGAGATATGGCTACTTCCATGGGGTTGAAATTGTAAATGGAGGAGGGACTTACTCTATTTCACCATATGATGTTGCAACGATTGAGATGACTGCTAGAAACTTGGGCAATACTCAAAGAGATATTGCAGTAAGTGTAAGGCCTGTTAATGAGAATGGAAGTGCATTAGGAGATTTTTCGCAAGCATTTGCATTAGAAGATTGGAATGTATTCATACAAGATAAAATGGAATTGAATGCAATGTGGCCTAATGAAACCGGAAAAATTAGATTTCAGATTCAGTCGCCATATCTAATAACAGGCACAATATTCTTTGAAATAAAAGTATGGAGTACAGCAATTCCAGATGAAGCAGTTAATGTCATACAGAGAGTAAATATCGTTCCAAGATCTGGAGGCAACTTAGAGTTGAATAATATAGACTGTCAATTCGAAACTAAGCCAGGAGATAGTTGTCGAACAGAATTAATTGTAGAAAATACTGGCGATATTCCATATGATTTTGAGTTAAGAATCAAAGACACACCAGATTGGGTTAATCTTGAAATCAGTGAAAGTAATATTAATTTAGATTCGGGCCAGATTAAAAATCAAATTTATCTTAATGTATCTGTAGAGGAAGGAGTTCTTTCTGGAGAGTCAACAGAAATAGTTATCGAATTATGGGTAGATGGATGGAATCCGGAGACAATTGGTTTCGAAGTAGTTGTTGGAGATTATTTTAGCTGGGATTTGATTGATGAAGTATATATTCAGGATTATAATTATGAAGAAAGAACTGTGAACATTTCTGCACGATGGGAAATGGAAAATATTGGAAATATTAATGACGGGTTGGTGGTTAATCTAGATTGTAATATTTTCACTGACTTTGAACTTGAATTGCCGCCCGAGGCAGAAGAACAGAATTCACCTAATCCGCGTTCATTTGAAGTATTAGACGTAGGAATAGGCCAAACAATTAATTTTACAGCATGGATGAATGTTTCTTATGATGAAATTTCTCAAACGATGTTTTATGTTGAAGGCCCAACACTATCAATTGAAGCAAGATCAATCAGAGATCCTAGAATAATTTTTGAAAATAGCATTACTGAAGATAAAGACTTGTTTAAACAGAAAGCAGATGACGTAAATAATGAAGAGAGAGATTCAGCAATTATTGAATTCTTCAGAGTTTGGCAGACAGTCATTATTAGTCTAGTTGTAATAATATTCGGAAGTATAGGAGTGGTGAAGGCAATACAATATAGGCTAGAACAAGATAGGAAAAGGCTAGGACTCCCTGTAGACGAAAGAGATGAAACTGCGGGAGAATGGATGTCAAAATTCATTAAGACATCCAAACCGAAAATTTTTGTTGAGAGTGAAACTATAGATTCTAAGGGATTTGAATCTGATTTTATGAGTAAGTCCAAGCAGAAGGCGCCAAATATGAAAGATTCTCCTTCTAAATATGAAATTAAAGTTGCTAGTGATTCTCTAGATAAAGCAATGACTGAAGATGCACTAGAAGACCTAGTAGAGTTAGCAGATGATATTACTACGGATAAAGAAATACATCCACAAAATTCAAATCTGGATAACGATGATTTTGAGTCAAGATTCTCAAAACTAGGTAGAGTGAAAAAAGAGGAATAAATGTACCAATTAGGAGTTGATGAAGCAGGAAGAGGGCCCGCTATAGGGCCACTTGTTGTTTGCGCTTTGGGCGTTCCAACTACAGACATAGAAATTTTAAAAAATATTGGCGCTAAAGATTCTAAATCGCTAACTAGAAAAAAGAGAGAGTACTTAGCAGAGAAAATATATTCAGAGGTTAAAAAAAGGAATTGGAAAGTCGGATTGATTACTTGCAGTGCTTACAGGATAGATAAAGAAAGAGAACAAACTAATCTGAATAATTTAGAAGTAGAATTATTCAAAGAAGCAATTAACAATACAAATATCGAGAAATATAACGGGAAAATATACTTAGATGCATGTGATATCAATGAACAAAGATTCGGCAATCGAGTTAAAGAATCATTAGGTCAAGATTGGAACCAATGGACTATCGAGTCAAAGCATAAAATGGATTTAGAAAATATATTGGTTGGTGCCGCAAGTATTCTTGCTAAAGTCCATAGAGATAATGAAATTAAAAAAATAGGTAAATTACTTGATCTGGATATAGGTAGTGGCTATCCATCTGACCCGAAAACTAGAGTTGCAATTAGGAATTTGGTAAAAGAAGATTATCCAAATAAATATTTGAGATGGACATGGGCAACAATAGAAAATATTTGGGCTAAAGAGAATGAGAAACCTATTCCAAAAAGAGGAGAAATAGAGGGAAATAGTAAACAATCGTCAATTAACGATTGGTAAATAGTGAAATGGGGAAGTCTAGTGGTGAGGACGATATTATGGCTGATGCGGTAGATTGGGATTCTGAAATCATAAATATTGTCAGAAAATATGCTCTGCAAAATGCTGTTGAATATGATGGCGCAGGACAATCAGGTTCAGTACTAGGTAGAATACTTGGAGAAAGACCTGATCTGAGAAGCAAAGCTAGAGATCTTAAACAATTAGTTGAAATTGAAGTCAATAATGCCAATGAAATGGCTCAAAAAAAAGGAATTACTGAAGTTCGTGAATTATTAGAAAGTATCAATCCTGAGGCATTAAACAGGCAAAAACAAGTGAAAAGAACCGGTTTGAAAGACCTGCCGAATGCAGTTAATGGAAATGTAATTTTGAGATTTGCTCCGAACCCCAACGGCCCTCTAACATTGGGTCATGCTAGAGGAGTGACAATTAACTCAGAATATGCTAAAAATTATGAGGGAAAGGTTGTACTACGGTTTGACGATACAGATTCTAAAGTTAAACCTCCACTACGAGATGCATATACCTGGATTGAAGAAGATTACAAATGGTTAACTGGAAAAGAGCCAGATATAATAGTAAGAGCATCTGAGAGAATGGAAATTTATATGAGATATGCTAAAAAAATGTTGGATGAGGGGTTTGGTTACGTCTGTAAATGTTCTGCAGAGAAATTTAAAAAATTAAGAGATAATTCCAAAGAATGCCCTTGTAGGGTGAAAGATTCTAAGGAAAACCTTTCAGATTGGAACGAAATGATTAGTGGATTACTTAGTGAGGGAATGGCTGTTGTAAGGGTGAAAACAGACATGAATCTTCCAAATCCAGCACTTAGAGATTGGCCGGCGTTAAGGATACAGCATACACCTCACCCGATGGTCGGGGACAAATACAAAGTTTGGCCGCTGTTAGACTTCCAAAGTGCAATAGAGGACTACGAACAAGGTGTCACCCATATCATTAGAGGTAAGGATTTGATGGATTCTACTAGGAAACAAACTCTACTGTACAATCATTTTGGATGGGAATATCCCGAAACCTTGTATTGGGGTAGAGTTAAAATTCATGAATTCGGAAGTTTTTCTACATCAGGCATGAGGGGGGAAATAGAAAATAAGAATTATTCGGGTTGGGACGACCCTAGATTGCCAACCCTTAGAGCTCTTCGGAGAAGAGGTTTTGATTCCGACGCCATGAGGGATTTTTGGATAGATCTTGGTTTGACGCAAAAAGATATTTCAGTTTCTCTACAAACAATAGAGTCATTTAACTCAAGTAAGATTGATTCAAAGTGTGAAAGAAGAGTTTTTGTCAGAAACCCACAGATAATTAGATTAGATGAAAATAATGTTAAAATCGAAAGAAAATTAGTTCTTAATAAACATCCATTAAATGAAATTAAGGGCCATAGAGAATGGGATTTAGAAGATTTAGATATATACATAGAATCTACAGATTTGGGATGTAATGAGATTCGCCTGAAGGATTTTGCAGATATTGAAATTCAAGATTCTGTTGGGATTATTCAATCAATTGATCGAACAGATAAAAGAAAAATTATACATTGGCTTCCAAAATCAATAGCCAAAAAAGCGATTCTGACTATTCCGAAGGGAAATGAAATAATTATTCAAGAAGGTATGATGGAAGATATTGAAATAATGAAAAATAGTATTGTACAATTAGAAAGAGTAGGATATGCAAAAATTGAATCTAATGATGATGAAGTGGTCAAACTACTTTGGCTACATGGATAAGTAACTAATAAGGTCAAAGTGATGTAATTTGCATCTATTAGGCGTCGCATTGAAGTCTAATAAGTCAACCACAGTGGTTCATGAACGGGCGCTTGGCTACTAGGTCCTTGTCCATAGTAGGGCTATTGTTGGTTTCTTTTTTCACCGCACCCGCATACGCTCAAGATACCGGAAGCGAAAATACATCTTGCTGTAGTGACACGAGTTTTGACCTGTTTTTATTAGATGAATCTTCTAATGGTAAGCTTTCACCATTTGAAAATGAACTTTCAGATGAACAAGAAGCAACTGTAACAGCATGGCAACAAGGAGAAGTTGAAGTTGGAACATGGGAAATCATTTGGGGCACTGAAGGAGATTATCCAACGGAAACTTGGACCTTTACTATACCTTACTTAGTTGAAGGAGCAGCAGGGGTTACAATTAATGCTACATTAGACATTAGAATAGGTGGTTCATTTTATTCAGGAGATTCTGGACTTAATGGTGTAGAACCCTTTCTAAACGCTGAAGGAAATCTAGATATCACTGTACAAGTTTCTTCAGGTTCAGTGAATGATGGAGATAAATTAGAAATTTCACTTTCCATAAATAGTCTACTTTTCTCAAATCCAACTCAAGAAGCAGGTTTGACATTTAAGTGGGGTTCCGAAAATTCTGTGGGGAAGGTAACAGGAAAGATGCCTTTAGTTGATATCAGAATAAAAGAGGCCAGTGTGACGTCTGGACTTGTATATTTCCCAATCGTTCTAAATTCAGGGTTTGGAGGAGAAATGTGGTCTCTATCTAGTGGTAGTTTCAATCTACAAGGATCTCCTCTGACTCTAAGTCCAATCGCCACCCCTCTAGAATCAGGAGTTGAAGTGACGTTTGTTTGGGAAATGCCTGAAGGAACTGAGAGCGGAACTTATTCTACTGACTTCATCCTATCGCCCCAATCTGGTTTAGAAATCTCTGCATCGAAGAATCACAACATAGATGTCGATGATGAAAATGGAGGAGGAGGCAGTTATTACCCCTCATCTGAACCTCTTAGAGACAGCGGTTCGGAAATCAGTGTTGAAATTGACATTGAATTTGAAGGAGATTATATAGAAAAGAAAATTGAGATTTCTTTTGACAGTGCTATGTCTCAATGGATGAGATGGGGTATGGATAATATTGGCAACTCTAGTTTAGATTCGAATAGTTGGTGGAAGAACTTGAATTCTTATTCCGATTCAGTTGCAACATCTCATAGAAATAATGGGAAGGTCGATGATGATGAATTACTTGCACTGACATCCCATATTACCGGCTCTTCTTCTGACATGCGATCATTCATGCAAAATGGGTTATCCTTAGACATTGAATCAATTATTGGAATAAATCCTGTTGATTTGGGGCCTACAGAATATCAAATAGATATGGGAGGCACGAGATCTTTTGCAGCAGAAAAGATAACCATTAAGATTGAAACTTCATATCCAGTGATCGAGAATGAAAGACAACTATTGATTGAGAATTTTATTCGTAACCCTTCAAATAATTACTGGGATGAGGTGAATGTAGATTTAGAAATTAAAACATCTATGTTGGCCGGATTAGGTCCTGTTTCTGCAGAAAATATTGATTTCGAACATCGGAGATGGATATTCTTAGAGTCAATAAATATTAATCAACAAAATTTGGATATTGATGAAAATTTTAGAGTGGAATTTCTTCCTTCAGGGAATATGGCATTTAGTCCTCTAATTTCTGCAATGCTGTGTGTTTTTGCGTTGTGTATAGCGATAGGAATGGGATTATTCTTAACTAGGAATAGGAGTAGTGCGCCTGCTCTAATTTCTGTTATATCATTGGGAGGATTATCTTTGGTAATTTATGTATTAGGTATGCCAATGCAAATAGTTCTTGCAATTGTAGCCTCCAGTATTTTATTGGTATTTCCGATTTCACTTGTATCTCCCAAATCAAATAGAGAAAGAGGTAGGAAGAATAAATTACCTAGAATTGAATGTCCAGCTTGTGGCACAAGTAATCCCGTCGAATCGAAAGTTAGGCCGCTAAGAATACAATGTTCAGGCTGTGAAGTAATGCTTAGAATTGAAGAATAATTAGATCATTCCATCCCTAATTAATTTATCAATTACCTTACTGGAAGCAATATTCGAACTGTTTTCATTCCAATATAATCTAGCAGATGAAATTTGCCCGGCTAAATCAGTAGACCATCCTGGAGCCAACACACAATGCCAAACTATTTCTTCTAATCTAGACGTTGAAGGTTTTGATTTAATCAAGGATCCTCTAACTAAGTTAGATAAGACTCGTGCTTTCCCTTCCATATCAAGACTAATCCATCTAGAGGAAATTGCATGCAATGTATTTTCATCAATCCATTCATATTCGGATACATTAGGTTCTGGAACTTCTGGTAAAGGAACTACTTTAATTAATCCATCATCTAAAAGAATGTCTCGTAATGCAGAATAAATAGGGTCGTAAGTATTGTCCATAGCAGAATTAATCCAATTGCCAGAAATTAACCATGGACGTAATCTACGAGTTCTCTGACCATTTGGAGAAATTAATTGAGATAAAGCATGAGATTGAGATACTGAGGTCAGAGGCCCTTTTCTAGGCTCTCCCTTATGGCTGATTAACCCATCAACAATCAATGTAGATATTGTTAATCTAAAAGGGTTGGTTTCAAGTGATGTGATGTCTGAATCATCATCAATTATCTTTATCCAAGGTGAATTATCGGGACTATCAATAGAAAATTTTCTACGATAAGTTATTCCATTATCAACTAAAGAAGATTCTATAGCCGCCATGGAAAAAGAAGATGATAAGGTGGGTAGACAAAGTAACAACAATGGCTCATTTAGTCTTTCAATTTCTTTGGATGCAGATGACAAAATTTCAGATACTGAAGAAAACTGAGTCTCGTTGACTAGTAGCCTCATAATCCTTCGAAGAGGGGGGTACTACAAATCCTTATACTTGGAAATCATTCAACCATCAATCGCAATTGATCGCGTTTGTATGTCCATGTTGATGATATACGTCCAGTCCCTACATAGTACTTAGCCAGACGTCGTAATCGTGATTCGCAAAGTTCTAATTGGCGACGATTGTGTAAATCTTTCTTATTACTTGAAAGATGGTCAATTAAACTAAGCGCTTTACGCATTAAATTCATCATATCTTCAGGATATGTAGATTCTAAATTATTACGAGATAGTGTCTTAGATATTCTTTCCCCCATTACTAATCTTACATCTGGAACAGCATGCATATCTCTTAGTAAAGTTCCGATTTTTGCCGAGGAGTGCCCCTCATTAGCGTATTTTATAATTAATTCCTCAACAGTCCCTTTATCTGATTCAGACCATGATGGTGCTGTATCATTGTTGGGCTTAGAAGACCCGCTAGTTCCTTTTCCTTTGCTGTGCATGCGTGCCATGTGA
>MDTG01088710.1_pt1 | contig 10435 bp, 11 predicted proteins | sample 811421 | NCBI WGS metagenome assembly MDTG01 (sample SAMN05326645, study PRJNA326480) | marine metagenome | isolation source: seawater | place: Pacific Ocean: South East | collected 2011
TAAAGACCCACAGCGAGTGACGGCTAGGAAGTTACGCAGACGTAGGGATCTTGAAGAGGTAGCCACGCGGGCGGCGGGTGAGACACTGGCGTCCGCATTAGCTCTCTACTGGAGAGCGCACGGTGTTGATCCAAAGACCGTCCAAGACTCCAAGGGAACGCGTGAGCGAGACCGCTACTGGCGTGAATGGTTGGCTCATCTGGATGGCGACTACGTGCTCACCAAGCGTGACCCCAAGGCTATCGACTCTATACATCAGGCGTTCGACGATTGGCAGGATGAGATGCAGAGTAGGGCCGTGACGTCCTCCACAGTCGCTAGAGCACGATCGGCTGTCATAGCTGTTATACGCTGGCTGTCACAGGAGTATCGCTTAGGCTGGCACATAGAGCTTAAGAAGCTACCGGCACAGAAGCGTACAGCTAAGCAGACGCTGAGTGTTGAAGAGCAACGGCGACTCCTCCAACTCATTGCAGACCAACCCTCAGAAACTACAGCCATGATTGCAGTGATGCTGGCAGGTGGTGTGATGGCCTCAGAGATTAAACGCATGGATCCTGAGACCACCACGGTTGCGCTGATGAGTACCTATCCGCATGTGGTCGTTGGTGCCGGGGATGTGGCTGTGAAGATCGAGGCGCGTAGGCGCTTTGTACCGATAGTGTGGGGCACTGAAGTACTGGAGGTTGTAAGGACACACCTACCGCAAGCTATCCGCAGTCTTGAGAACACAGCAGACCCAACAGCCAGAGTGAATAAGTGGCTACGCACACGCGGCTTCACCGGTATCAACTGTCACCGACTAAGAGACACTATGGCCTCAGTAGCTACGGCGGCAATGGCTCTGGTGATGAGTCTACCGAGCTACTGCGTACGCTGACGGAGGAGTGCACGCGTTGGTGGGGACCGGCGCTTATGCCAGACAGTCCAGGTGGTGGTAACGTGGTGCCGATGAGAAAGCGTGGGGCGGGACAATGAGAAGACTATGGATTGCCGTTGCGGTACTGATGTTCACCGCTGTGGGTCATGCTGGTAAGGCTACATCGACGGGTCTGAGTTGCTGGATCTGCGCTACTGCAGCGTTTATATTCGTGTTTACAGAACTCATATCCGCTCTCCAACCTGCGCCGTTCCCCGCCGCAACAATCCAATGCGCTTCGTCAGCACAAAAATCGACTGTTTTAAAAATTTCTTGAGTCAGGTCCTGGCTTACTCCTCGGTATTCTCTGGAGGTGCAATTCCGGCAGAAACATTGATGTCCGCTGCTCCGTCACATTCGCCTATAAATAAAGTGAGCCGCCACTTGTGATCTACAAAATCGGTGCTTCATATGCTAGCTTAGAGAAAAAGCTGCAGAGAGAGATGGCAGACTAGACCAGCAAAGGAAATGTGTGACTAATTGTCTGAAAAAATATCTTTGTGAGGGCGCTTTTGTAACGAACATGAAAGACAAAAGCGTGTTCCATGACGTGCGACATTTAATCGATGACCGCTTTACGGATACTGACGAACATTATTCACAGCTTGACAGAGAGGAATTCAGCAAAATTGCGGTGAATGTACAGACAGAAATGAATTCATTAGACGTACAACGAAGATTCGTCTCGTCGGAAAAAGATTTGATCTCAAAACTACTGCGCACCGACAACATATGTTTACAAAGTGTCTGTTTTTTGCGAGCTGTAAGGCCAGAAGCCTTAACGGGAATCGTCGAGGCTCCAGACTTCCATAGGGAAACGTTCTACTCCGACGACGCTGAGACGACGAGGAATATGCTTAATATATGGATACCGATTAAGAACGTCTCGAGCAGTAATTCAATAAAATATATACCTGCGTCGCATAAAATCCCCGACGAGACTCTATCACTCAGCTACGCAGATGACTTGACTAGTGTCGAAAAATTTTCGTCGGCACACAAGCTAGGATTTTTTTGGGCTCAAAAAAAACTTAATGGGGGCTGTGAAAAACAAGCAGTAGCTGCGCCATTTTCGGGATCAGTAGGCGAGTACTTGGGGTTTTCGTCTATGACTATTCATGGCGGTGGTCGAAACCCCACCCCGCAAATACGATTTGCAGTCGGATTCGGGCTCATCGCCGAAAATAAAATCAGATCGAATCCCGATTACTTTGCATCGGGAAAAAAGTATTGGGTGAGATTTTAGTGACGGCCTCTCCTCAGTGAGCGTAAATACTCATAACAACACCCTTTATTGTTTTTACGATTTTGCAGTTAGCCCCAGTTCTTTCGACTTTTTTACTTTCCTATACAGCGCTGAAATCTGCAGGATCAGAAGGGGGTTAAATCAGATCGATCTCTCATTGGTCCAGGGGCCCAGAGAAGGGTTTCGCGAGGACAATATTCGTACCAGTGAGACTAACCAGCTATTTTTTAACAACGTAATTCTCCCTGGCATCTCTTTTTTGCCATCGATCGTCGCATTTAGGTGGGTGCCGAGGCAGGACGTGAACATCGAAGGAATTCAAAGCGAAAATTTATTTCCCAGAGGTTATAGGTTAGAGCAACCCGTCTCGGAGTACCTTGCCCACGAGTTAAATGCTGCCAAGGTGAGGGGTGATGCGCCGGGCACATTTGTAGCACCAAGTTACGCTCAGCAATTTGCGGAGCAGTATGTGCAAACCGAACTTAAAAACGAGCCCTTTGTAACGTTAACAATCAGAGAAATCGAAAAATTTGACACGAATAAAACAAGATCAGTAAACAAAGAATACTGGCGTGATGTGTTGCTGCGTATCCGGGATATGGATGTGACACCAGTAGTGATACGCGACACGCAGAATGTCTTCGATGCTCCATTTTTTGATGATATCCCCGAGGTGAGCCTCGCTTCTGTACATCTACCTTTTCGCCTGGCCTTGTACGAGAAGGCCCTATTGAATTTGATCAAAGCGAATGGCCCGTCTGTTCTAATGCAGCTAGGGCTCAGCCATTGCTTGTTATTTATCGAATGTGACAACGAGAGCGATGTCATTTCACAAGAATGGTTTTGGAGACAACAAGGAATGGCGGTCGGCGATCAGTATCCAATGTCTTCAGATCGGACTCGGTTTATATGGAATTCTGGTGATCTAGAGCAGATTGTGGAGACAGTTACGAGAAGGTCATCGGAAGGCGCGAGGCAACCCGGGCTTCATCCTTTTTCTGGTAAATTAAATGCAGGCGCGTCATTCCTGCTTGGTATGCAGCACTTTATAAAGGTAGTGCTGTCTGGCGTATTACCGGAGGATGAGGCGCTGCTGAGGGGTCTTCAAAAGTTAGCCAATGACTACGACCTTATGAAGAACTTTGAAGAGGTCGTGATGAATCTAGAGGACGGAGTGATACCCGTTGGTACAGTCGCAGAATTAAAACAAAAATACCGTTTTAGATTTGTCTCCAATACAAGCATGTAGGTCTACCGTAAGATGGCTGGATCACAAAACATAAAACCCGTATTCGTGCGCCGTTGCTTGCACCAACCTATTAATTATAAGGGCCCAATAATAAGGAGCTTTTTTGCCCATTTGTTGCAAGCGATTTTTGTTCTGCATGCGAGATTCGAAGCCCGTTTCGACACGCTACTACCACAAAGATTGAGCCGCGGAACACGCAAAAGTCGCCGAAACATCGGGGTCCCATAACCAGATCTGATTCTCGGGAGTCCAGGGAAGAGGTTGGTCGGCGCCAACCTCCCAACCCTGTCTAGACAGGTATTCTGGTCTAGATACCGAAACCTCAGGATTTGTCGGATGAACTACTACTAGGCTCGGTTTACTTATCGCTAAAGAAATAAAACTGGTTGGACCGGATGCCGAACAAATAGAGACTGGGGCCTGCTCGTGAAGTGCTAGTCGTAGCGGTAAGTTGAAAGACGCCTCATCTACAAACACAACTTCAGGTGGCAAGTCCCTTCTAATACTATCAGTTTCTTGGTCAGGAATTACAAAAACCGAGCGTCCCAAGTCCATCAACCGATCTATAAGAGCGGTTAAGAAACTACGCGGAATATTTCTGGTCGATTGAAACGAGGACTGTCGAATAGACACGAGCACCGGGTCCGGTCTGGTAGACAAAATACGTTCTGCGTACTGACGAGCGACCTGTGGAGCTGCGAAAAGGTGCGGGTCGAATCCGGCCTTACGAAAAGTCGGAATTAGTGCTTGAATTGAGTAAACACCGCCATCGCACTCTACCATTAATTCGTCGGTCCTATCGCTAAGCCGACCCCGCTCGTCCAAGGAAACCGAATACCCAATTATGGCGGGTGTGACCGAGCAAATTGGAGTGATCAGATTATGTAACCCCCATATCCGATCGTCTAGACTGTATTCCAACTCTCGTGGAGTGTCATTGCGCCACGAATCTGCGAATAACGAAAGGTAAAAAATGGGGTCCTTGCCTGCTATTGCGAAGCAGAGCCGAGCGTAGGCCAAGAAATGTGCGAAATCGAAGGTTATAGGATTTTTGGCGAGGTCATAGATGACCGAGTTAGAAGTAGATGGACCTGTCATGAATCCCGCTCACGAGCCTACAATGCATTAACTATACCTAAAGGCAGTTATAGAACAACCGCGAGGAGCCTCGTTGAATGTTCGTCGACTTTACGCCAAGAAAACGAGCGATAAAGCTTGATACGTCGAAAGAAATAGAATGTCACTTCGAGTTGAAAGTAAGATTTGAGTCTAGTGAGATGGTGGGACCGAAATTAGAAATCAAATACAGTGAGATCCCACTCATTGATGCTTAAAAGATTAATCATAGTTCGCTTTATAAAAGGCCCTGTCAACAAGGGCACTCTGTAGCAGCGGACCATCAATGATCCGGAATCCAAAAAAAACCTCCACTGAAAGATCTGAAGGCAGATAAAAGCTCTCTATGACTAAGTGCCAAAAAAGAGTGTTCGTACGTCGGAACACAATGTATCCAAACCCAGTGGGAATCGAGTATCGTCAGCAAAATTTATTGCGTCTATTTCTTTAAATATCTCGGAGTCCTGGTATCCCGCCCGATCAAGACTAAGTGGGAGTGCCTCCAAGAAAACCTTAGACACTAAGTCAAACACTAGGATGTCCGGGAGTTTGGCGTACAGATCAGCAAACACTAGGTCAAATGCCTGCCGTAAAGAGAGACAAGAAAAATCAATGTCAAACGTCTGAATGTAAATTGGTACTACAGAGTAACTGTTCGATTTGATCAGAAAAATCGATCCAGCAAGATCCGAGTCAGCACATAACGATTTTGCGAGAGAGTTTCGTCCCCGCGTCAAAAAAACGTTTGAAGGAAGCAATGACAAAATAGGGACGTTATGACTAAACAACTCGTTTACGTCGTGCGGGTACCTATCCTTAAGGAGGATATATTCCGACGACTTATCAAAAACCAAGTCACCCGGCGGGCTCACATGTCGAACATACCTCGCGCCCTCTCGTAGACACACATCCAGCAAATCAACGGTTGAGTACTCAGAGGTTAGATGAACTAGTGTTCGTTTGAATCGGGACATACTTTTTTCCACTTCCAACACTGAGACTTTCTGCGGCAAGCTGGTAGTTCAGAGCATCGGGCACGCAAGCAACAGGAATAACTGAGAAATCTACACTGACTCTAATATCGGACGTATTATTTACTCCACCGCCATGGATAAGCTCGGAGTCAAAAATTGCTGCTTCACCGACGGCGACAGGAAAGGGCAAGGCTTTCCCAAGGTCGCAACCCGCAATAATTTGCTTCGGCCGGTACATCAATCCTGCTCTATGCTCTGAAGACCCCCTAACGAACCCTGTCTCTGATTCTGAAATCTGATGCAGACTAAAAGCGTCACTCGGGATCTTATGGCTGAATGGAATATATTTTACCGAGGACGGGGAGTTATAGTTTAGGAGCGGCACATGAATATTGATCTGGTGTCTAACGAAATCACCACTCGCGTAAAAGCTCTCTCGATGAAAGTCTAACTACTCAAACTGAGTTGAAACAGCACTCGGACGGACCACTCGCAAAAATGCGATCCCAGAAATGAGGAGGTCACTCGTCCTAGCGACTTCAACTAACGAGTCATACAAGGCCAGGAATATCTCGTGATGCAGGTACGCTTCATTGAAACCGTCTTGCGCGGCAACAACTGACTTTCGAAATGTGGTCTCATCGCTAGTAAGGCCTAGTGATTGCAGATCACTGCCCTCAGCAAACCCCGCGACTCGGGACATAAACGGAATTGATTCGATGATGAATCCTGATGACTCGAACCTTTGAAGTTTATGTAGATGCGAAACTGTCGACATAAAGTCGCTCATCCAGCATTGGCAGGGACAGGATAAAGTCTCGGGCTCGCTGGTTTCTGCCCGTATCAGCAAACTTTACCTTTACAACATTACCTTCTGGAAGGTGATTTATTACTTCCTCCATTAGTCTATGCTCGACCTCACGTCCAAATGCTCGACAGCTCAAAATTATAGCAGAGATAGTAGTAATGCCTTTGTGGACATCACCTAGGACAATTCCAACCAAGCCCATATCCGCAAATTCATCACGGACTCGCGCGCATAGAATAAAGTCCGATTCACTGCGAAAAGACGCAGCGAGTTCAGACTGCGACATCCGCGTGCCGGTGCTGTTAAACTGATTTGTCTTGTTGATCAGCTGCAGTATGCGTGGAAGGTCTGCAGAATCTGCTGGCGCGATATCGACAACCGACGTAACATCCATTAGCCCACTAGCTGCAGCTACCTCGAAATGAGTGACATTGGCGTTTCCACACCTACCGTAGTCCTCGTCGGTCAAAAAGCCAGCTCTTACCTGCTTAAAAGAACTGAGAGCGTCAGCATACTTGGCCGGAGACGAAGGCAGATCCAAAACATTGACATCTGGCAGCCCTCGTTTTATCAAACCACGCTCCGTTGGATTGTCATCGATGAATAGCACGGACTCGAGTAAAATATTAAGTCGCTCTGCAACACGAACAATTCTGCTCGCCTTGTCAGAATAGCCCAACTCGAATTGATGAATGTCGGAGGAGGATAAAATCATCTCGTCCAGTCCATGAAATACTCTTTCGACCGCATCACGAGTATTTTTAGAAATAACGGCAAGATAGATACCGGATAGTTTCAACTCCTTCAGAACGTACTGAAGAATCTGAAAACCTCGGCCGTCGCCGGAAATTCCTCCTAACTCCAATTCCCTAGGATCTGAAACTTCACTCGCTATTCCACCCCATATGGTGTCGTCCAAATCAATACAAACGCATTTGATGCGAGTAGTGGACTGGCAATCGACAAAATCAATAATTTGCGAAATAAAACGATTGATATCAGCTAACTGCAAAATGCAACTGGTTCTAGCAAAATACTCCTTACTAACTTTTGGCACGTGGTCATTCCAAAAAAAAGCCTGAGGCAGCACTGTGATTTGGGTGGAGTGAGTAAACTGCTCAGCAAGTTTATCATTTGCAAGTCTAATAAATTGGTATTGACCGAGGGTCGATGTGGCGTCAGCGTAACCTTTGGTGGTCCAATTAATACAAGCTACGAAATCGAAAAGATAAACGTGTTCATAGAGCGATGAAATTTGCTCGACCCTCTCCGAAACCTTCTGAGCAAGTTTTTCGACTGCAGCAACTTCAAATTGTCCAGCCCGGATAAGGGGAAAAAAAATTTGGGTAACGAACTCACAAAAATATAAGCAGCTGGTGCCTGGTCTAGGAGTATTTTCACTTGGCAAACTCCAGCTTACGGAAATGTCGCCGTAGTTATCCAGTTCCCCGCATGACGTAATCTTTTGTGAAAGTAGGGTAGTCTCGCCTTGAATAATTATGTCGATATTCATACTACGAGATCGCTTCCACAAGCTTTTCTACAAGATCATTCAAGGTAATGGGGTGGGTGTTGTGGTTGAAGAAGAGCTCAAAAATATCAATGTTTTTCTCGTGCTTGCTCAGCGTGTCTTGAACCTCCATCAAAAAAGTCACTACTAAAATGCTCTCGAACTCTGAGCCGTCGCCTATAACAATTACACCCGCAAGCTCGTGGTAACTTAAGGCCGTTTGAAAGGTTTGACAAAAAAGCGAATGTACAATTTCTTCAAGGGGGCTCATAACAGTGCTCCGATCAATTTCTATACCACTCCGCAATTTTTGAATGTTTAAGGTGCCTAATTTCAATTTGCATAAATTCTGCGCGGAAGAGCCAGCTTTTGCCTATTGGGAGATCGCCAAGACACCGGAACGAATGGCAGCACCGCCAGTCACAAAAGGGTTTCCATTCGCATGTTTCGAGCGCTCATTCATTTTTAATTTGGAAGTTCTCTCTAAAATAAAGCAGACGCATCAACGGATCAATGCGCGTTCGCCATGTGTCTTACACTGAGAAAGATATCACGCAAACTTTGTAGCTGCGCAAAAATGTAACTTAGTCTCCTTCGTTGCGATGATGCATGTCACTTGCCACGATTTTTAGTTGGAGGCTCATAAAAAACTCCATGGCTGGAGCTATATTTCGACATTATATTAGCGCCTTGTGAGGTGACAGAATATGCGCCGAGTTTCGATCCAGGGTGTATTACGGTGCCAGCGCCGATCCACGAATAATCTCCAATCTCCACTGTTCCGCAGATATGCACGCCTGGGCCAATGAAACAATCTCGACCGATATGGCAATCATGTCCGATCGTACATCCAGGCAAGATCATTGTATTACTGTTAATGAAGGTATTGGGTTCAAGGTGGACTCCGGCAGAGATTACGACTCCTTCTGATATGACGCAAAAATCGGTATCTACCGTAGGGTGGATCACCGCAATGGTTCTGTCTGAAAAGGGTTCAAGCTTCTCGTTGACAGCCCGCCTTCTAATGGCACTTAAACCAACTGAATTAACAAAATAGTAATTTGGATGACGTTCTAACACATCGATAATCGAACCTATCACCGGTTTGCCGCAAAAAATTCTCCCGTGATAGTCCGGATTATCGTCGATCCAGCCCAACCACTTCAGATGATGTAACTTTTCTAGCGCTAAAAGCGGCCTTGCTATATCTAAATAACCACAACCAACCACGACAACATTTGATGAACTCATTCAGCGTGAAGCCCCAGATAATATTCACACAGATAAAACCTTTTGAAACGCTCTACCTACAACTTATCGTATGATTGCCCATATTGTACGAGCGCTGTTCAATGCCGGCAACACCCCGCCACACCTCAAGAGCGCGCGTGGAAGCCAAAGAATCGAGCATTCTCGACGCGGCGGAAAAGATTTTTGCGCAGGCTGGATTCGATGGTGCCAAGGTATCGGAGATTGCGCGCGCGGCGTCGGTTGCCGAGGGCACGGTATACCTCTACTACAAAAACAAGCAGGACCTATTAGCCGGTGTGGTGGGCCGTTTCTGGGCCCAACTAACGCTGGGCGCCAAGGCGGCGATTGAGCCCGATGCGACGACTAGAGAACAGTTAGAGCAGCTGGGGCGGTACCATCTCAACTCGATACTGGACCAATTTGAAGTGGTCTCACTGACCTACCGCGCCAGACCACAGCAAGAACAGGATCTCGATCAGGTGCGTGAGTACGTCAGAGTTTTTGATCGCATCATGCAGCGCGGCGTAGACCGGGGTGAACTCCCCAAGCACACACCTATTGGTCAGTTGCGCGACGTTTTCTTCGGCACACTGGAGTTTTCAGCGCGCACGCTGAAGCTAAGAGACCGTTCCTACGATCACTCCGTCGTGACGAATCTATTGTCGATTATGGTGGGCTCAACTGAGGGCGCTGCAGGCAGACCCAAAAGCAAAGAACCCAGCAATCAGGATCTGATGAATAAGCTGAAATCGATTCAGAAACAGCTGAAAAAATCCGGTGATTCATAATCGATTGGTCCCAGGTTCAAGTCCTGGTGGGCCCACCATATTTAGATATTTCGCAGAGTGACGATCACTGCTCTGCCAAACCTGGCACCACCGACCAGGGCACCCCCTGAGATATTGAATCTTTTCGCTGGGAAGGATTCCAGTTCAACAGCACTCATTCAGCAAGGAGGCCACTGAGGAATTCGTTGGTTTGGAGTTGTTTGTGCCAGCTTTCGAAGGTGAGGGAAAAAGAGCTACGAGACCAGCAATGCGAATACTAACTGCAGGCACTCTCTGAGCCTACATCCATGATCTCATGTCTCCACGAGCACTTTCTGGACGGCAAGTTACCCCCGACACCTCATTTATTCTCTTATGCTCGTCATGGGTAAAGAAGAGAGTCTTTAGCGTGTTAGCCCCGGCTGCCGTTCCCCCGCATGAAATAGTCCCCCTGATAGAGTTTGTAGTAACGTTGCCGCAACCGCAGAAGGACACTGACATGCCTGATTTCGACACCCTGATCTACGAAAAACCTGAAGCGGGCATCGCGCGCATCTGGCTCAACCGTCCCGACGCTCGAAATGCCCAAGACACA
>MDTG01264881.1_pt1 | contig 10435 bp, 9 predicted proteins | sample 811421 | NCBI WGS metagenome assembly MDTG01 (sample SAMN05326645, study PRJNA326480) | marine metagenome | isolation source: seawater | place: Pacific Ocean: South East | collected 2011
CTGTCAAAACTATTATGAATTACCACAAAATTATTACTAAACCCTTTTAATCTATGGCATTTTACTGCCTCTGATGAGCAAGAAATAATTTTTTGGGGAATAATATACGACATAACGATATTGATAAAAAAAATAATTTTGTTTAAAATCGATGTTTCTTGAATTAATGTATTTCGTATATTCCAAAAAACTTTTTTTCCAGCAAGTCTTGCAATTAATCCTCCAACAAGATCAGATTTGTACATCCATGTTTGTACAATATGAGGATTGATAGTTTTTATCAACGAAAACAATCTATAAAATTGATATAAATTGAAGCTAAATTTTTTAAAATTTAATTGATAAATTTTAATTTTGTTATTCTTAATATCACTTAAATGATATTTGCTATCGCTCATCAAACAAATTATTAAATGATTATTTTGATAATCATATCTTACCAATTGCTTTAACTGGGCTTCGGCACCTCCTTTTTCTAAATTGGTTATAATATGGAGTATTTTCATTTCATATTTTTAGGTATTTATCTGCTATATTGTCAATTGAAAAATCAAGAGCTCTTTTTTTTAAATCTTTAAATTGATATTCGTTGGCTAAAACTTTTAAAATCTCATGAGAAAATAATTCTACATTAGGTTTATCGATTAAAATACCAAATTTATTTTTTCCTATAATATCTTTAGGGCCACCTGGGCAATTAAGAGATATTAATGGAGTTTCTGCAAACAAAGACTCAACTAAAACATTTCCAAAGCCTTCCCATAAAGAAGTTAAGACAAATACATCACATAAAACAAAATAATTCATTGGATTTGAAACAAATCCTGGGAGATAGATATGCTGATCTAAATTATCTATTTTAGCTTGCTTTAATATTTTTTTGCGCTCTGGGCCATCACCAAGTATTACTAGCTTAACATTTTTTTTTTGAATTAGATTTTTAAACGTATTATATAATAAAAAAAAATTTTTTTGCTTATCAAAACTTCCTGCAGAAATAATAAATTTGCTTTCTTTATTTTTTAAAAAAAAATTATTATCAATTTTACAAAAATTAAAATCTTTATCTATCACAGGGTTCCCCAGAACTTTAATATTTTTATTGATAAATAAGATTTTTTTTAAATCATTCATTGTATCATTTGAATTTGCAATAACCAAAGATGAATTAATATACGAAATGTTAATAAAAAATTTATAAAATATTTTTTTTAAGAAAGATGCTTCTTTTAAACTTGTCAATGTATTTGCTTCTAAGAAAATTTTTTTTGTAGTACTTTTTTTACATAAATATAAAGCAATACCTAAAATTATATTTGAAATTCTCATATTTGATATTATAAAGTCTGGATTAATTTTATTAATTTCTCTTGATATTCTCAAAAGAGACTTTCGTGAATTATCATGTTTTAGATCAATTATATTTATCTTAGGATTGATATCGGAATAAAATGGACCATTCGTATTTGAGGCTAAAACATATACATCATGGTTAATTTTATGATAGTAGTTGGCTAGATTAACAGTAATTTTTTGTGCACCACCGCCCAATAAATTAGTAGTATATAAAAGAATCTTCACTTTATATCTAAAATCCTAATTAATTTCTTATCTGCATTTATACCAAAATCTTGAATTAAATTTTTTCCTATTTTTACCATATGATTAGTGTAATTTAAATTCGATGAATGAACATTTATTATGTTCTTGATTTTTGAGATTTCAAATATTTTAATATAATTATCTAATACAGGAGAATTAATAGGTTGCAATCTGCTTCTGATCAAAATTATAGGCCATCCAGATAAACAAAGTTCACTAACAAATCCTGAGTCACCTATCAAAATTTTGGATGGAAAATACTTTTTTAATGTTTCATTAATATTACTATTTTTATCGTAAAGTAAATTATTTTTTATATTTTTTAAACTGTTAAGATATGTTGATATTTCTTTTTTGACTAAAGGGTGAGGTCTTATAATAATTTTATATTTAGCAAAATATTTCAATTCCTTTACTAAGTTAAAAATTATTTTTTTCCAATTATGTAAATCAAGAATAATCATTAAAGTATCTTTGTGAGACAAATCTTCATTATATTTTATAGGCAAATATCTAATTCTTGGCGCTCCTATTACTTTAGAATTTAATATATTATTATTAATAAATTCATTATGAATTATACTTCCATCTAATAAATACATATGATTTTCATGTAATTTATTAAGTTTGGTAAGCAATTTTATTGTATGTATGCATCTAAAATATGCCCAAGGCCCCTGGGAACCATGTTGAATTGCAAAAGTTTTTAAATTTAACTTATTAGAAATATAAGAATAAGACTTGCCATCTGATAATTCATAGATTGGTATAATTATTTTATCTGCTATACGATTTTTTTTTAAAGCCACTTCTGTATTACAAATTAATTGACTTTGTTTTGGGATATCTATCCAATTAAATTGATCAATAATCTTTTGTGCTTCATATTTAACACCCAATTGCGAAATTTCATTTTTTATTCTTCTATTTATATGACTTTTAAATCCTCTGAAAAAAAAATTTTGGAAAAGATTTAGAATATTAATATTATCTTCTAATAAAAAAAGATTAAATTTTCTGTTTTTAAAATAATACTTTAATATTTTTTTATATGTTCTTAAATTCATACTATTAAAGTGCAATAAGCTGCATATTAATGAGGAATTTTTATAAATTTTTTCTGAGTCTCCTAAATAGCGATAGGATAATGTTTTATTATTAACTTTCCAATAATCTGGGTAGCCTGAAGTTAAAATAATGTTTTTATTAAATTTTATATTTTTTTTTGATATCAAAAAACTTAAATTATATGCTAATAAATATTTTAAGAAATTATTAAACCATATAAATCTTATTTTGATTCTATATTTAATAAATTTTAGAAACAAAAAAAATTGATTTAATATTTCTGTTTCTAAAATAATATCATCATTAAAATTAAATTTGTTTGGTCCAAAAAAAATTACTTTATCAATTGATTTTTGTGTGATGATATTATCAATTAAGTTTTTTTGAATAAAATTTATATAATATGAATCACTGTAATTTAATTCAAAGAATCTTGTTTTCCATAGTTCATTTTTAATATTGTATAGATTTGAAAGTGTCTGCAATAAAATGTTACTTATATTAATTAAACTTTCATCATAATAATTAGAAGTATTTATATATGTAACGTTGGAAATAGAAGTTTCATTAGCTATTTTCGCACTATTCTCATTAAATAAATCTAAAACATAAAAATTATCATTTTTTGTTTTTTGCTTTATATTTAAAAACTTTTTTTTTTATTAACTACTAATAAAATATTCATCTATTTCTTATATAATTTTGTACTTTTTTTAAATCAGATAAATTATCAACTGGATGAGTGTAATTTTTTATCTCTACCATCTGGATACTAATATCATTTTCTATAAAACGCAACATATCAATCGACTCAATCTTTTCCAAAATGGTAGGCTTTAATTTCATATACTTGATAATACCTTTTCTTGAAAAAGGTATAACGCATACTTGCTTATATACTTCTTTGCTATTTTTTTCAGAAAAAGGAATTAAACTCCTAGAAAAATAAATTGCTTTTTTATTTTTATCAAAAACAACTTTTACACAATTGATATCTTCTAATAGAGATTTGTCTTTAATTTTATTCATTAAATTGACTGCATCTAAATTTTTGTTTTTTTTAAATGGCTCTATTGATTTTTTAATATTTTTTGTATTTATAAGTGGTTCATCTCCCTGTACCATTATCATTACATCAAATATAATTTTGTATTTTTTTTCTAATTTAAACAATGCCTCAGCACATCTGTCTGATGCTCTTTTATGCTTTTTTGATGTATAGATTACATTTATTTTTTTTGATGATAAATATTCAAATATTTCTTTATCGCAAGTAGCAACATAAGTTTTAAATATTTGATCTACTTTTGAAATGTTATTATATATTAATTCAACCATAGGCACACCGTTTATTCTTCTAAGAGGCTTTCCCGGGAATCTACTGCTTCCCATTCTTGCCGGTATAATTTGAATTATTTTCATTTTATTTAAAATCTCTCAAACTTTCTTCTAATAGAACAGTGTCAAGTGAAAATGGTATAAATCTATCTCCTGTTTTTATAGCTTGCTTTAAATCATCAAAAATTGGATTTACAATATGGATTCCACAAGGTTTGTTTTTGAGGCGTGCTTTTTTTCTGATAGATTTTATTATTTTAATAAATTTTGGATTATTAAATTCACCACACATACCTAGAGAAGACGACAAATCATATGGTCCAATTAATATAGAGTCTAAATATTTTGAGCCTAAAATATCATCTAGATCATCTAAAACTTGTACATTCTCAACCATGCATACTATAAATGGTTTAAATTTATTTATATGTTTTTTTAGAGCTTGGCCGTAATCATTTGCATTAGAAAATCCTATACTGCGATTGCCATTAGGCGGGTAATATAAACCTTGGGCGATATTATTGAATTGACCAAAACTTTCAATCATTGGTAGTATGACACCTCCAGCCCCTTGTTCTAGAACTTTTTTTGCTACATAAACATCAGGTTTATTTACTCTAACTAAAGGTACTGAGTTGTTATTCTTGATAACTTCAGATAGACCTTGAATATCTTTTATAAATATAGATCCATGCTCCATATCTAAAGTTATAAAATCAAATTTTTTTGAGGATAAGATTTGAGCTATAGTATTATCTGCAATTTGCATCCAACCACCAATAAGATGCTTTGAATTAATCTTCAATTTCATTTTTCTTAATAATTCAAGTGTATCTGACATTTTATTTTCAAATAAAGTTGTTAATATATTTGATATTTTTTTTATGTAAAGTTTTGTTATTTTCTGTTTTTCTTAACAAAAAGCAAATGTCATTTTTTACAGCAGCTTCATAATCAGTATGTGAATCTCCTATTAGAACAATATCCTTCTTTGAAATCAAATTTATTTTAGCAATTTTCTTTACAACTTGAGGTTTTTTTTGAGGAAAGCCATATACCTGCTTAAAATACTTTAAAATTTCTAGTTTTTTCAAAATAAATACAATTTCCTCATGTGGCGTTGCTGTCAATAAATAGAGTTGCTTGCCACGATTTAAATATAAAAATCTTTTAACTCCTCTAACCCATTTAGATTTAATCACTTCTTCTACAACAATACTTGAGAATTTTGTTAGATAGAAATCTAAATTCTTAATTTCTTCTCCAGACCAATCAATAAATTTTTTTATTTTTTTTTCTCTATTAATGCCATTATATTTTTTATGATAATGCATAATTTTTTCTTGTAATTTTTTGTTTTTTAAAAATAACCTTTGAAATGCATGACCTTTTACATCTATTGTTTCTTTTATAACACCATCAAAGTCAAAAATAATAATTTTTTTTTTTCTGGTGTAATTATATGCATTAACTTTCATTTTTTTTCCAAAGTTGATTGACTGGAGTATTTAACTCCAATGAATTTAGTTGGCTTTTTTCTTCAACTAGTTTTTTAAAATTATTATTGATTAAAAAATTTTCAATTTTTTTATTATTATCGTTATTTTGATCAACTTCAATTAAAATTTCTTTTGCATTATTTATTACATTTTGCGCTCCTTTCAATATAAAAATTTCAGCTCCATCTACATCAATTTTTATATAATTTGGAAAATCTAAAGCATATAATTTTTGCAAATAATCTAAAGATAATCCATAAGATATTATTTTATTAATCGGCGAATGCTGTATTTCACCTAAGTTAGCGCTTCCAGCAATGTTGTCATTATATGTTATTGAAACTTTAGAATTATCTTCTTTGATCCAAAAAGGAACTACTGATATTTGATCATTTAATTTGTTATTGATCACATTATTTACAAGAGTATCTAAATTATAAACTGATGGTTCAAATGCAATAGATTTTGCATTTTTTGTTTTAGAAGCGTAAATTGAATATAATCCAATATTAGCACCAATATCCCAAAATATTGAGTTTTCATCAAATTTATTTATCCAATTAATTGTAAGAGGTTCTTTTGTGAAAAATGTATCAACTCTATATCTTAGTAGGTTGTTTTTAATATCAAATATAAAAGTATTATTTTTATTTTTAATAATTTTTTTTCTATTGTTTAGCTCAATAAAAAACACTTCTAAAATAAATTGTAATTTTATTATGGTGAATAATTTTATTATTATATGCGAGAAAAATTTTAAAAAAAATATCAGGTTTTTTTTTAAAAAATTTTTATAGAGCATAAAATTATATTCTATTTATTTTCTCTAATATATTTAATTGTATCTTTTAATCCTTCTTCAAAATCTATACTATAATTTAGTGATAATTTTTCTGGATGATCATTATCTATTGAATAAGCTGTATATTTATAATGACCAAACATTTTTTTTGTTTTAAAAATTATCTTTCCTCTATAATTTAACATTTCTGATAACAATAATAAAAGATCCTTAATTTTGATTCTTTGCGATCCACTTAAATTAATGATTTTATTAATTTTTTTTGATTTTAATAAGTAAATACAACTATGTGCAATATCATTAACATGAATATACTCTCTCATACTATCAGAATTACCTAGGTACTGTATTTTTTTTGTTTCAAAATAATTATTTATTATTTTATGTATGCCATTATCTAAACCCGACCCTCTTCCATAAACTGAGCCAAATCTAAGTATGATAAAATTTAATTTATTAATTTCACAGAATTCTTTTATATACTCTTCAGATGCCAATTTGCTACATCTATAATATCCACCTTTGTTTCCATTTACATACAGGGAGCTTGAAAAAAAGAACTTTTTTACTTTATTGGCTTTACATAATTTTAAAATTTTAATCGTTGATAAGATATTTGTATTTACAGTAAGCTCAGGATTTTTAGATGCATATTCTAGACTGGAAATTGCTGCGAAATGAAATACAAAATCAATGTCTTTAAAAATTTTCTTATAATTAGAAATTTCTGATATATTACCTTGTGTTTGTTTAAAATTTGGATTTTTGAGATCTAATAATTTAGTATCAAAAGAATGAACTAAATATTTTTCAATTATTAATTTCTCAATCAAAACTTTACCAATAAAACCTGCGCCTCCTAAAACTAATATTTTCATTGCTTAAATATTTTCTCCCAAATCTTCATAGATTGCAAATTATTACCTAAGAAAAGATCTTTATATTTTTTTAATATAATTTGAACATCTTTTTTCATCCAGAAACTTGTTATGTTATTATAATTTTTATCATAAAACTCTTTAAAAGATTCAAGGTTAGTGTGTACAATTCCCAAATCAATTAGTTCTTGGACAAAATCAATAAAATTATCATCAATTTTCCAAACAGAAGGATCAAATAATAAAACTACAGGAATATTATTATGAATACATTCAGAAAAAGTTGTTTGAGGATAAGTGCAGACTATTAATTTATAACAACTAATAGAATTCAGAAAGTGTTTTTTCTTATCAATGACAATTGAATTTTTAAACTTTATCTTTATGTGATTGATTATGTTCCATGAACTTCTTTTTGTATATGGCCTAAAATAAATTTTTATTTTAGGCTTATTAATTAAAAATAGAAACAAATTATCTAATAATTTTAAATACTCTAAATAATTTCCTGATAAATATGAAAAAGTCATTTTGTGACAAAATTTTAAATTTTCAAAACCAACAATCAAAATATCTTTTTTAGGAAACAATTTATAGATTAATTTATTTATTAGTTTTATTTTTTTTATTTTAAGATTTGAAGCCTGTATATTTATTGAGTCATATGATTTAGTAAATGTTAGGCAATAATCTGCAATTAATTGATCTTGACTAAATCTTTCTGGTTGAGCTGCAGGTAATCCACCTCCATGACGTGAAACTATTAATTGATTTTCGTGATTATAATTTTTAGCAATAACTATTCTCCATTTTGACAAATCACAGGACTGATGTTTACTGCCAGAAATAAATATTTTTTTTCTACCATCATCAAAAATATTTAAAGGATTAGATATGTAACTCAAGGGTATATCTTTTTTTAATCTATAATAAAAAAAATTTTCAAAATTAAATTTATTAGTTTGCTCAGGTAAAATTTCATAGAATTTTTCAATACTTTTAACATCAGCTTGTAATTCTAACATTTTGTCATCAATTTCTTTAAATTGATTTTTATATTTTAAATAAAATTTTAGCAAATTAGGAAAATTCATAAAGTTTTGATCAATAAAAAAAACAGTTTTATTTTTTGATTTTTTGAAAAAATTCAAAAGATGAAATAAATTATATGGATTAACAAAATTTTTGTTTTTTTGTGTTAGTATAATTTTTTGTGAAAAATTATTATCAATATTATTTTCTATTTTTATATTTCTTTCATAATAATTTATTAAATCTCTAAATATTTCTTCATTCCATTCTGAGCTTTGATATAATTTTACACATTCAATATACGATAATGGTCTTTCATGATTTATTTTTTTATTTAAAGTTTTAATTTTAAAATTTTTTCCTAAAATATTACCAATTATTAGCCATCTATCATAAATAACAGATAGATATATTGTTAACCAGTGTGATAGTAATATCTTTAAATTTTCACTCTGAAAGTTTTTATGAATTGTTTTACTCAAACTAATAGAAATTGTATTCAGAAGTTTAGGATAAAGTGAATTGATATAATTTATGTCATCAATAAATTTGATATTATTTGACCAGTGGTACTTTAAAATATTATATTTATTATAATTTAATAATTGATCTTTATTTAGACACCAAATTCCGGCAAAATAGTCATTATCAATATTGGTATTTTTATCAAATGTTAAGTTGGTTAGATGTAACTCTCTGTTCATCTACCACCACTTAAGTAAATAGTCTCTCCAGATAAATAAGCAATGTCTTTATTACAAAGCATGCAAATTAAGCTAGCAACTTCATCTGGATTGCCCATTCTATTTAAGGGGGTGCTATCTATGATTTTTTTAATTCTTTTTGAGGAAGAGAATTTTTTTTGAAATTGAGTGTCAATAGCACTAGGTGCTACCGATAAAATTCTAAAATTATTGAGTTCTTTGGCTAGACCAAATGTCAATGTATTAATAGCTGATTTAGAGACTGAATAGTGCAATGAATCTCCTCCACCTCCTGTTTTTGCTGCAATTGAAGATACATTAATGATAGTAGGGCAATTAGATTTAATCATCATTTTGTAAAAAAGATTTATAGCAGTCACAGTACTAAAAAGATTTAAATTCATTGTTTTTAACCACAAATCATAATTTGAATTAATAAACTTTGATCTTTTAATAGGGCTGCCTACATTATTTATTAAAAAATCAATTTTATTAAATCTTTTTTTAACTTTATTTAATAACATATTATATTTTGAAAAGTTTAATGAGTCATGACGAATACCATAGAGGTTAACACCTTCTTTTTTTGAAATTTTTATTAGTTGATTAAAAAATTTGTCGTCTTTTGTATAAGTATAAATAACATTCGAGCCAAGGTCTATAAATTTCATCACAGTAGACAAGCCGATTCCTTTGGTGCCTCCAGTTATTAAAACATTTTTATTATAATAAAAATTATCTTTCATTACCGTGAAATTCTAAAAAATTTTTAGCATATATAACAGACTGTAAATATAAATATACGTGATCTATCTGAATATGTTTAACATTTTTACCTGGGTAGGTATAGGTTTTTTGATAGTTTCTATTAATACCTCTTACTAAGCAGTAAAGGTACATAATTTTTATTCTATAAACATCATAATAATTCAAATTGAGTTTTTTAATAAAAATATTATTTGAATATTTATTTTCGTTTATAAATTTTGATAAAATACTGTAATTTTTATTTGCCTGACTTGACCAAATTGTTTTCAATCTAAATTTATATTGTTTTTTACAAAATATGAAATTATTAGTTTCTATTAAATACTTTTTATAAAAACAAGTATCATGAATATAAGAATATAAAAATCTACTAAAACTAAAAAAACTATCATTAAAATCTATTGACGTATCTGGATCAATTATTTTTACATCATTTTTATCTATCAATACATTATCACCATGAAAATTCCAATGCTCATTTTTACATATTTTAAAATATTTAGTTGCCTGCCTATAATCATAAGAAGAAAATATTTTTTGCAAATAATCGCTTAAACTATTGTATTTTTTATTATTAATGATAATTTTTTTTGCAGATATTAATGAGTTTAGATCTGTATTTTTTTTTATTGACTTTAACTCTTCTTGAAAAATCTTTTTTATAAAATTTTCCTGATTAATATTTGCATCTTTTTTTGCATTCTGGCATATAAAAATTAATTTTTTTGATACTAAAAGAAACAA
>MDTG01088234.1_pt1 | contig 10434 bp, 11 predicted proteins | sample 811421 | NCBI WGS metagenome assembly MDTG01 (sample SAMN05326645, study PRJNA326480) | marine metagenome | isolation source: seawater | place: Pacific Ocean: South East | collected 2011
ACATCAATATCTCTATCTAGTGGTGTAAATGGATTTAAGTCTTGAGCATATAGCTTTGCTTGTGTGTCTAAATCTTTTGCTAAATACATTTGTGTATCTAGATTGCCATTCTTCTTTGCTTCTAGGTATTCATCAGTACGAGTAAAAGTTCTATTAACAAATTCTTTTCTCATCTCATCTGTATATTCAAACGGAGCTCTTTTTTCTATATATCCCGGTTTTCCAACAGTTTCAGGTAAAGCAAGATATGCATTTTGTTGTTTAGTATAATCACTTTTCATAGCTGTAAGAAATTTCTCAACACCATCTGGACCTGCCGCAAGAACCATTTCTCTTTGTTCATCACTTAAAAAAGATGCGTTATCTTTTAATTGACTATCAGCCTTTTTATATTCCCTAACATCTGTGTTATAATTCTTTTCCCACTCGTCATATTTATTTAGATAACGTTGTACTGCTCTATCAGCAATTAACTTTGACCTTTGGTCACGTTCATCTATTTCTTGGGATGCACCTCTAGCTAATCCACCTGCAAACTGTAAAAAACTCATTCCATATTCTCCTCTGGTCTAGACATTAAGCCTTGACTTTTTACTTCTTCTCCAACGTCTTGTATCTTTTCTTCACTAGCTTCTAGTTTTTCATTCATAATTTCTCTAAGAGCAGTAAAGTTAGTTCTTTCTTTTTTAGGTATACTTGAATCTAATACATATTCAATACCAGCTCTTTCAGCCATACCCTTCATAAACTCCATAAGAATAGGGTTTACTAGAATAGCTATATCTATGGTGTGTATACCTTGCATAACACCACCAGTAGTCATTGACTCTGCTAATAAAGATATTGGCATTTTTCTTTTTATGATAGACAACATAGACATTGTTGCTTCTTCTTGTAGTATTCTATCAAAATAAAATTCTAATGTATCTTCAACACTATTTAATTTGGGTGGATTTAACCAAGGTCTTGAGTGTTTTTCTGCTGTCATTCCTTGTCCGGGAATTGCACCTGTTGGTCTTATCTCAGGTTTATTAGCCATCTGTTGTTGCATTACCATTTTTAAATCCTTGTTCTATTTGTTGTGCTAATTTTGCCATACGTAGCATTTCATCTTGTTTTTTATTTTGTTTGACTTTTTGATTACGAGCCTGTATTCTTTTACTTCCTAATCCTCTCATGTTTTCAACACTAAAATCATCAGAAGGATTTAAGTCTGTATATTGCTGTGCCTTTATAGCTACTAGTTTTTGATAAGCTATCTCAGCAGCTTTTGATTTTCCAAACATATATTTCTCCTATTTAAAAAAAGCTAAATATTTTACTAAACATTGTATTACTTGCTGGGCTAAACATCATCTTAGATACAAACTCTCCGATGTCACCCCATGCACCTGCATCAAGGTCAAGGTGTTTTAATTCTGACCTTAGTTTAGCATCAATGTTAGCTAGTGTTATTTCATGTACTCTATCTTTACCACTCTCACCACTAGTCCATGCCCATTCCATCATGTCACTCATGTGTGACCACATATTAGCATAGGCTGTGTTTGATATATCTAGTAATGCTTTTGCGTTAAATTCGTTTGCATAGTTTTCAGCTGCTGTATCTGTTGTAACTATTTGTTGTTTCCATGTAGCATTAAATTGTTCTATTAGCAATTGGTTCTTTGTTTCAAACTGCTCACGTAAACTTTCTTGTTCCTCTACAAATTTTTCCATAGCATTTTCTTCACCAACATTAAATGTTTCCATAGCGTTTAACTGTGATGCATTAAACTGTTCAATGTTACTTACAAGAGAAGCCATAAATTGATTGACTTGGTTTTCTGAAGTAGCATTAAATTGTTTTGCTGCATTGTCTGCTGCTTGGTCTGACAAAAGTGTCTGCACCATGTTATGAACATTTGTTAGTTCTGTCTGTTGAGCATTAGTTAAATTAGCAAGGTCAACCTTTAAAAATGTTTTTGCGTTTTCTACTACAGCTTGTTGTCTATTATTTAAATTAGTAATATTAAGTGATGATAAAGCCGCAGCTTTAGCAAGGGTAGCCATCTGAGCATTGGTTGCATTTTGTAATCCATACTCTTTATACGTATCGGCATCTGCTTTAGCTATCGGAATAGACGATTCTAAAATTGCATTTACCATAGCACCAGTAGCCATACTACTTGCACCTAAACCACGAGCTGCCATTGCATTCATCGCGGCTCTTACTGCGGCAGTAGCATAAGAAGGTATTGAACCATCTTCTATATTTTTATTCATCTCTTCAAGTTGACCTTGAACTGTAGCTTTACGTGTTACTTCTGCTTGTCCCGCCTTTAATGCCGCTTCATATGTTGCTCTTTCTTCATCTGTAAGTTTTCCTTGAGCAGCCTTTACTAGCATTTCATCAGATACAGTTGTTGTTTTTGTTTCTGCTTTAGGAGTTTTATCTTTTACTTGTGTAGCATCATATGTTTCAGCATCCATATCTTTTGCGTCACCCGCTTGTTTTGCTTCTCCTTGTCCAGTTTCAATATCAACATCTTTATCTATATCCCCTGTTCCTTTTTTAATTGTTTGACTATCATCATCTGAGTCTCCAATTTTTTTAGGGTCTAACTCTGTGTTTTTAGGAGCTTGTGGGTTATTAATGTTCTCAATAGTATCATCCATAAGACCACCACTTTGTGTGTTATCTCCTTCTGTAGTATCTCCTTCGTTAGTATCACCACCTTCTTGCATCTTCCTAACATATCCACCTAATGCCATATACTTTGCTTGTAATTCATATGTATCCATCATATTTTTTTTATCTGGATTTGCTACAAGGAATTGTTGAAATGTATTCATATCACCTTGATGACCCATTGAACGTGCAATCTTTTCCATTGCTTCGGGTTTAAATGCTTTAAACTGTGCCATTATTTATTTCCTATTAATATTTTATCTAACTTGTCTTCTAATCTTTGAAGAGCATCCATTACAGTATGCATATCTTCTTTAACGTCATCACGTTTAGCATACTCTTCTCTTGTTTTATTCAATAGTATATCAAGTCTTTTTATTTCCATAAACATACCACGAAAGACCCATATAGCAGGAGCTATTACAAGTGTTAATATTCCATTCCAAAATAATATTGGATTTACTTCCATCATAATTTTTCTCCATATTCAGTTTCATTACTAGGAATGAAATTTAAATTAATAACTGCTCTTGTTTTGTTATCGGTACACGTAGTTCCAGCATGTCTTCTTCTACCATCAAATATAACCATCCTATTCTCTACGCTTTCAACAATTTCATTAGTGTCTTCAAATATAGTATAACCATTATTTGTATTTAAATAATAAACACACGTTTTAAAGCACACATTATTTGGAATATTTTTCATATCAATGTGAAATGGCGTTTGATATATTTTAGAAGTACCAAATTGTAAATTTGATTTAACCTTTAATAAAGCCAACGGCTTTAATATTCGCAATAATGGCAATAGTAAATTTATAGAATCACTTGTTTCGTTTCCGTTATGCATATGACACATCTGTTGATTTGCAAAATCATTTATATTTTTATCTTTGTCCGTAGATTTAACGCTACAATATGTCCACGGAAATTTATCTGAAAATATTCCTGTACGAAGAAAATCAAACTCAGATGCTTCCAAAAAATTATCAGTTACTATCATTCTGTTTCTTTGCTCCTAAACATCAAATGCTCCCCATAAATCTTCAAATTCAAATTCTGTATCGCCAACACCTCCTGAAGGAACACTCGTATTTATGTTTGATGTATTTGATACTTGTCTATTTTGGGTAATTGTCATACTACTTGAACCTAAACTAACATCATACTCAGAGTTATCTTGTTGATTTGAGGGACCACCACCACTTGCTTTATAAACTAAATGTGTTGCTCCACCTTGATTTGATAATGAGGTATTATTAGAAATGTTCAAAGTTCCATTGGCTGTGCCGTTAGATGGTAGAACTGCTTGAGCTAACACTGAACCATTTTGAGTTACTCCAGTTGAATTGCCTAAATAAATTTGACCTGCAACTCCCGGCCCACCTGAACCAGACTGACCATTATGTATTACAAAAAGAGAATAAGATGTGCCACCATAAGAAGTAATAACATCTCCATTTACTGCTGTTACTGGAAGTGCAGCTACTCTATAAGCAAAAAAAGTGCTGTTTGCACCATCACTGCCAAAAGGGCCACTACCAGCAACTAAAGATGAAATTGAAATTGTTCCACCTTGGTTTACTGTTGATGTTGTTGTTTGTGTAGAAGGAACTTCACCACCACCTCTATATAATTGATTCATAGATATAGCACCAGATATACCAAACTCTGTTCGCATCTGGTTCATGCTTATTTGCTTATTGCCAACACTTCCATTAGGTAACGGCATATCTACTCACCCTTTTTTAGTTCATCTAACTCTGTTTTAAGTTCTTTAATTGCTTCAATTAAAAGTGGAACTAACTGTTCATATCTAACTGCTTTATAACCATCAGGTCTATCTGCTACAACTTCAGGTAATACCTTTTCTACCTCTTGAGCTATAACACCTACTTGATGTTTACGATTAAATAAATCATCTTCGCCACCATGAGCTTCCATGTATTCAGTTGACCAATCAAACTCTACACCATTTATGTCCATCACTTTGTCAAGTGCATTTGGTATATTTACAATGTTTTCTTTTAGCCTTTGGTCAGATGAATAGTAAGCAGTAATATTATCGGCTGCTCTAATCTCACCTTGTGTACCACTTCCTGCTGTACCCACACCTAATGAAAAAAATTGTACATTATCATCTGTATCTAGTCCTAGATTACCTCTAGCACCTGCTGCATTAGAAGCTCCTGTACCACCATTTGCTACAGCTAAATCTGCTCCATCCCAACTATCGTTGTTTATTCCAGCGAATGAAAGAATACCATTTCCACCAGTTTTTAAAACATGATTAGCACTTCCATCGGCTGCAGGCAAAGTAAACTCTGTATCACTTGCTGTCTTTTTTAACTTACCGATTAATGTTGTACTTGTAACTGTTGTTGCACCTTCTAAGTTTGCAACTAATGTACCTACAGCATAACCTCCTCCACTAACATCAACTTCCGTGGTAGGTGCGTCTGTTAAATCTTTAAATAGTTTAAACTTTCCGTCACTAGCATCTCTAAATAAACCTGCATATTTATCTGTGCCACCTACATCATACAATCCATAAAAACCTATATCAAGTGTATCAGAAGAATCGTTAGCTTTAGCTAGTATAATTAATGGGTCTTCAACGGATAAGGTAGCTGTATTAACTGTTGTTGTAGCACCATTAACTGTTAAGTCACCTGTAATTGTTACACCTTGAGCAAATGTTACTCCTCCACCATCTGCTATAGTCATAGCTAAATCACCATCAATGTAATCTATAGTGGCTGTTTCAATACTTCCTGAATCAACTGTTAGTCCACCTGCATCTATGGTTACTCTCTTTGTACCCGCAGCAACAAACTGTAGTTCATCATCTGTTGTAGCAAAGTCAACTATATTATCTGCATCCCTACCTATTTTTCTAGCAACATTATAGTCTGTTGTAATACCTGTCTGTGCTCCTGCTACAAGAACGGCTGTACCTTCTACAGAAAGAACACCACCACTACCTGATAATGTAGTTTCACTTGCATGTCCTAATTCAATAACACCTGTTGTTGTAATTTTGTCAATAAATGCATCTTTAAAGTATTCGTTTTGTGTACCTAAATCTACATCACTATCAGTTACAGGAGCAATAACACCATCTGCCATAAGAAACTGTGCTGTACCCCCTGCTGTAAAAGATAAAGTATCTGCCGCACTAAAGAATAAACCAGCATCTGCATCACCTGTGTTTGTTAATGATGGAGCTGCCGCTGTACCATCTGATAATTCTAATATACCTGCTAGAGCTAACTTTGAATTAGCAACTGTTGCATGTGGAGTTAAAGTTAAATGTGTTACATGTGTTCCTGCACTTGCTATATCATTACCAAATGTTATTACACCACCATCAGCTACATTTAATTTCCATTCATCGCCTGCATCATCTCCTCTATCAGCCATTAATGTAATAGCTAATCCTGCACCATCTTTTGCGGCTATTTTTAATGAGTCTGTTGTTGCTTCATCATAACCAATTGTTACATCACTATCATTGCCTAAGTTAATAACATTGTTATCGTGCATAAATAAATCTTTAAACCTTAAACCAAGAGTACCTAAGTCTGTAGTATTATTTGTTTTTGGTTGTAATGTAGTATTAGTAACTTCTATTTGTTGTGATGGTCCTATCTTAGATACTGGTCCACCTTGTTGTGCAGTACCATCATGGTTGTGTCCACCTTGTGTAAAGGCTGATGCAATGGCATCAAACTCTCCATCTAAGTCTGCAGCATTGATAATATTACCATCTGCTATATTGTTTGTTGTATCATTTCTTATGTATCCTGCCATAGTTTCTTTCCTTTATGAATGTGAATGTTCTGTAAACTCTAATGTTACAGCATCAAATGAATAAGGTGCATCTTGTGATTCTGAATCAAATTGTAAAGATGCAGTAAATCCTGAACCAGTAGTTTGTTCTTCAAATATACTTTGTAATGACTCTCCACCATATGTTATTTGAGGAACTCCACCAACTTTAGTAAATGTTAAATGTCTATTATCAATTAAATCAGCTACAAGGTTTGGTGTAAAAACAAGATTAGTAGCATTACTACTTATTAAACCATTAGTTCCATTTCCATCCGTTCCAAAACTTACTAATGTGTATGCTTGTGGTACAAAGTTTGCACCTGAACCTGTTCCATGTAAAGGTAATGGAACTTGGTTTTCTTCCTCTACTGTATCGTCTACAACATCACTTGTTTCACCATTTGCTTTATATCTATATTTACTTACTTGAAATGTATCACCTGCTAATAGTCCTGATATACTTGAAAGATTATCTACAGCAATTTTAGATACATTTCCACTTGCTGCATAGTTACTCCCATTGTTTACTAGACCACCATGAAGAAACTGTACATTGCCAAATATAGGCTGTGTATTTGATTCAGACGCATTACTTAATGTAATCGTTGGGGGTTGTACTACATTAGTACTACTAAAATCATATTTTAATTGACAGTTAGAATTAAAACTTCCTTGAGGGTCAGTATAAAGATGCATTTTATATAATGTCTTTCTTACTCTTGGGTCAGTAATTGGAAGAAAAGGAGTAGCAAATGTTGCAATTATATTTTTATTATCAAAACTATTTCCACTTTCCATTCTATAAATGTACCCATCTGTATTACCAAAGATAGCAAGTTCTGCACCACTATTTAAATTACTAGATGCTTCCTTTGCTCTTATACCTCTTAACTCACCCCATGCTAAACCCTCTTGTAATTGTGTAGCAAGTAAACCTTGAGCAGAAGATTCTGTAATACTTGTATTAAAACCAAAAATTCTGTACTGACTTTTTTCTCGTACAATTAAACTTGAAAAAGTTTGATTTCTATTAACAAAATTAATGACCTCATCTTGTACTTCTTTTGATACTACAGCTAAACCAAAGTCTCCAATTTTATCTGTACCACTCAATGAACGAATGCCATCAGGTCCTAGAAATAATATATCGCCACCAATTTCTTGTATGGTATCTTCATGTATACATCCTATATCTAATGTAATAGGCTGTAAATTAAAATCAGATTCAGATGAACCTACTAATCTAAGAATACTTCTTTCAGTAAAAATAATTAACTGCTCACGAAAAACTATTAGTCCTGTAATAACACCACCAACATTAATAGTTCCAGCACCAGATGCTGCAGTAAAATCTGTTTCATCAAAATCTGTTGTATAAGTTAACGTAGAACCTTTACCATATAATATTCTATTCTTAAAGTTCACAACATGTGAACTACCTATAACATCACTAGGTGCATCATTTAAAACTGTAAATACTGAACCATCATATTTAAAAGGAGCATTAGCACCATCAACACCTATTGCAGTTTCTGTTCCTGCAAAATTAAATGTAGTAAATCTATGCCTAGTCATTGAACTTCTACTAGATGATAAGAATGTAATAGCTTGGTTACTACTTACTGCCGCAGCTAAATTAGGGTTTATACTAATTGTTTGTGTTCCTGTTCCTGTTGCACTTGACATTACTGTGTATACTTTATCAATACCTGCAATAGTAAACGTATCACCGGCTTGTGGTTTAGCTGATAATCCAGCCATACTAATGCTACTTGCATTTGAATTGTTAGTACCATTAGCAGTTACAGTTCCATATGAGGGTACATTAATACGTGTCCAGCCTGATGCTGCACCTGCTGAGTTCCATATATTATTTCCACGACAAGCAATTGCTGTATCTTCAAAAGCTAGTAATCCTTCTATATCACCTGAACCTGTTTGAAAAGTTACAGCCGCTTTTGTAGCAGCCGTAGATGCAATAGCTGGTGATACATTAAAAGTGACTCGTTTCTTTGTTGCTAAATCTGTAGGTGTTACAGTTCCTACTGTATATGTTGTATTATCTCCTGCAATTTTAAATGTGTCACCTTGCGTTGGTGCTATGTCTATATTAGCTAATGTGATTGCAGTCGAAGTTGCTGCTTCTTCTTCAAAAATCATAGGCTCACCATAGTAAGGAATAATGTTATCATCAAACTTACTAAAGCCTTCTATTCTCCTATACCCACCTTGAACAGAAGGTTCAAAGTTACTAAGTATTCTTGCACTACTAGGTTTTAACATACCATGCTGTAGTGGTGAAAGATTAGAAATTAACCCACCTTTAAATGGTAATGGATATGTTTTCCATGCATCAGCCATATTATAGTGAATCCAAAGATGAACCTGAGTTAGTTAAAGATGAACCTACTCTACCTCTACCACCTGCTACTGTTGGTATCATATAAGAACGAACATAGGTATAGTTATTAATTAATAGTGAACGCATATGTTTAACACCCTCATCAAATTTTTCTTTAGCTATTATGGCATCTTGCGAATTACCTCTAAATAAATAAGCATAATGCATTGCTCCATCTATAACAATATGCCTAAATCTTTCAGGTATATTAGGAACATCAGTAGCGTTTAATAGTTCAACAGCAATCCTATAATATTCATATACTAAAGTATATGCTTTTTTAGGTACGGGTTCAATAATATATTCTAAAGAAGGAGCATTGATAATATGACGAGGTACTCCTTGTGTAGGATTGCTTTTATATTCTTGGTCTACAAACCTATCTAAGTATTCATTATAACTAAACTCTTTTAATTTAACTGTTGAATTACCTAATGTACTGTCTTCTTTAATTCTAAATGTTTTAAAGTTTATTGTTTTAGCATCGTCAGGAAATGGATAACGTGCTGTATTTACTGTAAGTATATCTTCTTGTGTCACATGATTAAAGGGCCATTCATATTCAGATTGATTAATATATCGTATAGCAGAGTTAACTGCATCTTTACCTAAATCATAAAAACCTTTTGCTGTAGCAAAATTAGATGATGTTAATTGTACTTCATTAACTCTTCTATTTACATCATTTACTAAACCTAAAAAATTATATGCCATTTTATTTATCCCTTACTGCTAATTTAATACTTCTTTTTGCTACACTTCCTGTGCTATCTGTCATTGCACAAAACCAAGTATATTCTCTATTAGCTACACCACCTTCTATTTGTATTGTACAAATTTGTGATGTACTATCTAAAGTTGTTGTACCTATTTTTGATATGGTATCTGTTGTTGCACTACTTGATGCTGCTGTTAATGTTTGATTATCACCTATTACAGTTTCCGTATTATAAACATTTGATTTAACAGACCAAACTGTACTTGAAATTGTTGCAGTACCTAAAAAACGTGACCAATCAATGCTATAGTCAAGTCGTTCATCTGGGTCTTTAATGGGCCATCTAAAAGACATTGTTACTCCCTTACTAAAATTGTTCTTTCTGCTGATGTAGAGGTTCGTTCAATTAGTATTGTACGGATTTCATCAGGTATTCTAATTGTTCTTTGACTTGATGTAGAATCAGCCTTAACATAAATACTTCTATTTTCTTCTTGTATTAAAATTGTTCTTTCACTTACTGTTGACATTAAGCTGCTCTTGAAACATACACAGTACGTTTTTTACTATAGTTATTAGCATGTGCTTGAAAGTCAAATACTGTAGCTGTTATATTGCTATCAGTAGCTACTGTAGTTGTAGCTGTAACATTACTTAATATTTCAACAGCTTCTTCAATTACATCTTCTACTGTTGCAGTTAAAGTAATTGCTGTTGGAAATTCTACAATAGAAACTGCTAATGTTTCTACTGTAGTAATACCATGAATTGTGTTGTTTGTCAAGTCTTTTGTGCTACTAATAATTAA
>MDTG01129019.1_pt1 | contig 10434 bp, 7 predicted proteins | sample 811421 | NCBI WGS metagenome assembly MDTG01 (sample SAMN05326645, study PRJNA326480) | marine metagenome | isolation source: seawater | place: Pacific Ocean: South East | collected 2011
ATTGTTGGTGAAACAGGAATTGTTTTTCCTTCAAGTTTATCTGTAAGACCAGCATAATAATCAAACATATCTGCAACATCATTAAATTCTTTTATTGCTGAACCCAACATTTTACCATTTTCATAGCAAAGTATCTTTCCACCTTCGTCAGCAATTTTTCTGGTTTCATCTGCAATACGGTGCATTAATTTTGCTCTTTCAAGTAATGGCATGTCGACTAATACTCTTGAATTAAACGCTGCTTTTGCTGCTGATACAGCAAGATCAACTTCAATTTTTTTTGCACAAGAAATTTCACCGATGATTTTACCAGTCGCGGGATCATCGACTTGAATAATATCTTTTGACTCACTCTCTAGCCATTTGCCGTCAATGTAATTTTTATAAAGTTTCATAATTTTTTATTTGAAAATATTTTTGTTAATATATGTTCTTTATCACAAAAAACATGTCAAATATAATTAAATATTACACAATATTTATTGATTTAATATCTTAAAATCACTAAATCGTAAACATGCTTAAAACTATTTCACCAATCGATAATTCAATTTTTTTAGAAAGACCATATGCTAGCTCAAGTGAAATCGAGACAGTGCTTCAGTTATCAAATCAATCAAAACTAATATGGAAAAATACAAGTCTTAAACAAAGAAAAGAACTAGTTTCAAGATTTGTGGATAGCTTTTTATCTAACAGCGAAGAAATTGAAGAAGAGCTATGTAGACAAATGGGTAGACCTATATCTCAGTGTTCAGGTGAAATGAGAGGTTTTGAAGAAAGAGCTAAATATATGATTGAGAATGCAGAAAGAGCATTACAAAAAGTTATTTCAAAAAAAGATAGTGAATTTGATAACTATGTGATGAAAGATCCTTTGGGAACAATATTTGTAATAGCTCCCTGGAATTATCCTTACAATACATCTGTAAATTCTATTGTTCCTAGTTTACTTGCTGGTAATTGTGTAATTTTAAAACACTCATCTCAAACACCTCTTTGTGCTGAGCAACTACTAAAAGCATCTGAAAAAGCTGGTATGCCAAAAAATGTTTTTCAAATATTGCATTTAGACCATACTTCTACTTCACAAGTAATTTCTGATAGTCGTATTGATCATGTTTTATTTACAGGCTCTGTGTCAGGAGGCATAGAAGTTAAAAAAGCAATCGGAACTAGGTTTATCGGTGCTGGTTTAGAATTGGGAGGAAAAGATCCAGCCTATGTTAGAGCTGATTGTAATTTTAATCACGCCGTTGAAAATTTAGTAGATGGCTCTTATTTTAATTCAGGCCAATCTTGTTGTGGAATTGAAAGAATATATGTTGATGAAAGTATTTTTGATAATTTTATAGAATCTTTTAAAGAGCAAACTGAAAAATATAACTTAAATAATCCACTAGAAGTATCAACGAACCTTGGCCCTGTTGTCAAGTTGAGTGCAGCAAATACTATACGTAAACAAATTTCTAGAGCAATCAGTAATGGTGCTAAAAACATAATAGATAAAACTAAATTTAAAATTGATGATTCAGAAAATTGTTATGTATCTCCATCGGCTCTTGTAAATGTTGATCATAATATGGAATTTATGATGGAAGAAACTTTTGGTCCAACTGTCGGGATTATGAAAGTTAAAAATGAAGAGGAGGCAAAAAATTTAATGAACGACAGTCCCTATGGTTTAACAGCAAGTATATGGACATCAGACAAAGAATTTGCATATAATTTTGGCAATAAAATACAAACAGGAACCTTTTTTATGAATAGATGTGATTATCTAGATCCTGGACTGGCTTGGACAGGCGTTAAAGATACTGGTATGGGTGTAACATTATCAGTATTAGGTTTTGATCATTTAACAAGAGCTAAAAGTTATCATTTGAGGAAAGTATAATTTTATGATGTCAATGAATTGGAATTATCCAACAACTATTTGGTTTGGTGAAAATAGAATTATCGAAATACAACAAGCTTGTGAAAATCTTAATATTAAAAATCCTTTGATAGTAACTGATCCAGGTATATTGAAAACTAATATTGTTGAAAAAATCAACAAATCTCTAAATTCCCCAGCTAATATTTTTAGTGAAGTTCAATCAAACCCAACTGGAAAAAATGTTGAGCAAGGAGTTTTATGCTTCAATTCAAATTCTCATGATGGGGTTATTGCAGTTGGAGGAGGATCTGGTATGGATGTCGGTAAAGGAATAGCATTTATGTCAGGCCAAGAGAGGCCTTTATGGGATTTTGAAGACATAGGGGATTTTTGGATGCGAGCTAATGATGAAGTTATCAAACCAATAATTGCTGTACCTACTACAGCAGGAACTGGATCAGAAACTGGAAGGGCAGGAGTTTACACTAACGAAGAGACTCATGAAAAAAAAATAATTTTTCATCCAAAAATGTTACCATCAATAGTAATATTAGACCCAGAATTAACAGTTCCACTTCCAAAATCTCTAACAGCATTTACTGGTATGGATGCTTTGGCACATTGTTTAGAAGCGTATAGTTCAAGTTTTTTTCATCCTCTATCACAAGGGATAGCTATAGAAGGAATATTTATGATAAAAAAATATTTAATAAAAGCATACGAAAATGGATCTGATTTAGAAGCAAGAGGTAATATGTTAGCTACCTCTTCTATGGGGTCAATTGCTTTTCAAAAAGGTTTAGGCGCTATTCACTCTCTTAGTCATCCAGTAGGTGCAATTTATAATACGCACCATGGTCTGACAAACGCTGTTTTTATGCCATATGTTCTTAAAAAAAATAGACAAGCTATTGAGGAAAAAATAATCTCTTTATCTAAATATTTAAACCTTGAAGATCATACCTTTGATGGTTTCATGAGTTGGATATTGGATTTAAGAAAAAAACTATCAATTCCTCATACCTTAAAGGAATTAATTGATGACGACTCTAAATTTAATGAAATGAGTAAAATGGCAAAAAATGATCCCTCTACTGGAGGTAACCCTATTATATTGACAGTTTCTGATTTTTATAATCTTTATGAAGAGTCTTATAATGGGATTTTGTAATATTTTATTTATTTACATAGTTGCCCCAATGATCCATGGATTAAATTCATCATCTCCATAATCATTAATTTCACTTTTTGTTTTTTTACCAGAAGCTATATTAATTAGTTCATCAAATATTATCTTGCCAACTTCTTCTATAGAATTTATTCCATCCATTATTGTTCCAGCATTTATATCCATATCTTCTATAAGATCATTGTACATGTTTGTGTTTGTAGCTATTTTTAGACTTGGAGTGGGCTTAAATCCAAAACAAGAACCACGCCCTGTCGTAAAACATATCAAGTTTGCACCAGCTGCTACTTGGCCAGTAACCGAAACTGGATCATATCCAGGAGAGTCCATAAAATGCAGCCCTTTTTTTGAAATTTTTTGACCATAATCTAGAACATCAACTAAAGAAGTATGACCACTTTTTGCAACTGCCCCAAGAGATTTTTCTAAAATTGTTGTCAATCCCCCTTTTTTATTCCCTGGAGAAGGGTTGTTATTTAGACTGCCTTCATTAATTTCTGTATATTTTTTCCACCAACTAATTTGATCATTTATTTTATTAATTAATTTTTCCTCTTCTGCTCTTTCAATTAAGAGATGTTCCGCACCATATATTTCTGGAGTCTCCGATAGAATTGCACTTCCTCCATGATGAATTAATATATCAGTTGCAATACCCAATGCAGGATTTGCTGTAATGCCTGAATATGAATCTGACCCTCCACATTGTAAAGCTAAATTCAACTCCGAGATAGGTGTTTCTAATCTTTCTATTGAATTAATTTTAGGAATATCATTAATAATTTTAGTATAGATTTTATTTATTATTTTAGTTGTACCACCTTCATCTTGAATATTTAGATATTCGATTTCATTATTTATGTTTTTATTATTATAGAGAGATATCTGAGCACATTCGCATCCAAGACCTACCACAAATACTTTTCCAAAATTAGGGTGTGTTTTAAAACCTTCTATTGTTCTATTAAAAACGTCCATCCCTTTTCCAGAAGTATTCATTCCACAACCCGATGAGTGTTTTAGACTTACTGCACCATCAATATTATTAAAGTTATTTTTATTTAGGTATACGTTCAATTTATCTGCAATTTTTTTTACTACAGTGGCTGAACAATTTACTGTACTAATTAACCCAATATAGTTTCTTGTGCCCACAGAACCATTTTTTCGATGAAAACCATTAAAGTACCTATTGGTTATGTATTTTGAAATTTTAGGAGTTGGTTTTTTCTTATAAGAGCGATTAAATTCATGAAAAGCTAAATTATGTACATGAATGTGTGATCCTTTTTTAATTTCTTCAATTGCAATACCTATTATTTGACCATATTTATAAATTAACTCACCTTTATTAATATCTTTAAGACTAATTTTATGACCAAAAGGGATACGTGTTTTTGCCTTTAAATCAGAATTTATTTTTGAACCTATTGGAATATTCATTGGAGCAACTGCTACATTATCAAGAGCATTTAATTTGATTATATTAAACATTATGATAATTAGTAAAGAATAACTTAAAATAATTAAAGTAATTTATGACCGAAGTTGCCAAGTATTCATCATTAGAAGACAAAGTCATCATTATCACTGGAGGAGCATCTGGAATAGGCGCATCTATTGTAGAGCATTTTTTAAATCAGGGTTCAAAAGTAGCTTTCTTGGACAAAGAAAATAATTTAGGTATAAGTCTTGTTGAAAAATTTTCTAATTTCAAACACAAACCAATATTTAAAAATTGTGATTTGACAGATATTGATAGTCTAAAAAATAATATTAATGAAATTAGAGATGAACTTGGTCTGGTTTCTATTTTAGTAAATAATGCAGCAAATGATGAAAGACATTCCATTGAAAGTGTAACAGAAGAATTTTGGGATGATAGAATGAATGTTAATTTGAAACATTATTTTTTTGCTATTCAGTCTGTATGCAAAGATATGCAAGAATTAGGCGATGGAAAAATAATTAACATAGGAAGTTTCTCTTGGATGCTTGGTCAAGGTAATATGCCAGCATACACAACAGCAAAATCAGCTGTGATGGGATTAACAAGAACGATTGCAAGAGATCTTGGTGAATTTAATATTCGTGTAAACTGTGTTGTTCCAGGATGGATTATAACAGAGAGGCAAAAAAAATTGTGGCTAACTCCAGAGATAGAAAAAGTACAACTAGAAAAACAATGTATTAAAAGAATGTTAATTCCAGAAGATATAGCAAAAGCAGTATTATTTTTTGCCTCAGATCAAAGCTCAGGTTGTACTGCCCAAAATTATGTTATTGATGGGGGGGTGGTTAATTAATGCAGAAGAAAGAAAAATTAGCTTTTGGTAAACTTGATTTACTAAGAAATGATCAGTTTGAAAATAAAAAAATTAGTATTGGTTTTATTGGTGGAGGTCCAAGTTCTTTCATTGGATATACACATCGTTTAGCCGCAAGATTTGATAATAGATTTAACTTCGTTGCAGGTGTTTTTTCAAAAGATAAAAAAAAATCAATAGAGTTTGGGAAGTCATTAGGATTAGATGTAAATCGTTGTTATAATGATTATAAAACTATGGCAAAAAAAGAGTCTGAAAGATTAGACGGTGTTGAAGCTATAGGTATAATGACTCCTTCAGGTGATCATTATAAAATTGCAAAAGAATTTATAAAGAATAAAGTTCATATTATTTGTGATAAACCATTAACTGCAAAAATAGATGATGCTTTAGCATTAGAAAAACTTGTAAAAAAAACAAAAATCATATTTGCCCTTACTCATAATTATTCTGCATATCCAATGTTAAGAGAGGCAAAAGAAATAGTTAAAAAAAATAAAATTGGAAAAATTAAATTAATTAATGTTGAATATCCCCAAGGTTACACTGTGGCAGTTAAGAGAAAGGATGAAAAATCAACACTTAAATGGAGATTAGACAAAAATATGTGTGGCCCATCAATGATTTTAGCTGAGATTGGAACTCATGCATATCACTTAATGAGATATGTCACGGGTTTAGAGGTAAAAGAAGTATCTGCTGAAGTTAATTCTTTATCTGATGAAATTTCTGTTGATGATAATGCTTTCATGATGCTTAGGTTGAATAATGAGGCTAGAGGATCAATATGGGTTTCTTCTGCTGCAACTGGTGGAGAAAATGGATTGAAGATAAGGGTATATGGAACTAAAGGAGCAGTAGAGTGGTTCCAGGATGATCCAAATAATTTAAAATTTACAGAAATAAATACCCCTACGCAAATTATAACTAGAGCAAGTGACTCAGTATCTAACTTTTCAATCCAATCATCAAGAGTTGCTGCTGGGCACCCTGAGGGATTTTTTGAAGCATTTGCAAATATTTATACTGAATTTGCTGACTCAATAGTAAATTATAATCAAGGTAAAAAATTTAAAAACATACATCCCACAATTGATGATGGAGTAAAAGGAATAAAGTTTATTTTTGCTGCAAAAAAATCATCTACTCAAAATTCAAAATGGATTAAAATTTAATTTTTATTTCTTGATTTCATATTTCAAATCTGTTCTAAATAATAATGATTAATTTAGCTTTGATGGGTGCGGGACGTATTGGAAAAATGCATGCAGAAATTATTACTGCTCATCCAGATGCAAACTTACAATTTGTTTATGACGTTAATAAAGAATTTTCCACACAAGTTGCAAAACAAAATGATGCAGAATCAGTCAATTCACCTGAAGAAGCAATAAATAATGATAAAATTAATGCCATATTAATTGCATCAGCTACACCAACTCATACTCAATTTATTACAATGGGTGCCAAAGCTGGGAAGGCTATTTTTTGTGAAAAACCTATTGATCTTGATATTAAGAAAGTGAATGAATGTATGGAAGAAATTAATGGCATCGATGTGCCTTTACAAATTGGTTTCAATCGTCGTTTTGATAATAGTCATGCCAATGTTCAAAAAGCTAGAGCAAATAAAGAAATAGGTGATTTAGAAATGTTAGTTATTACTAGCAGGGATCCGGAACCTCCTGGTTTGGATTATTTAAATGCTGCTGGAGGTTTTTTTAGAGATACAACCATTCACGATTTTGATTTATCACGTTTCATTTTAGGGAATGACCCAATTATTGAAGTTTCTGCTTTTGGAGATAATTTATTTGATGAAAATGCAAATAAAGCCCAAGATTTTGATACAGCCATGTTCATTCTTAGATCCAAAGCAGGAGTTATGGTGCATATTAATAATTCAAGAAGAGCTGTTTACGGATATGATCAAAGAGTAGAAGCCTTTGGAAGTAAAGGGATGATAATTTCAAACAATCAAACTCCAACTTCCGTTGAAAGATTCAATAACGTAAGTACTTCAGCTAAAGAACCTGTACTTCATTTTTTTATTGAAAGATATGCTCAAGCCTACAAAGATCAGTTTAGTCATTTTATAGACTGTATAAAAAATTATAAAAAACCAAGTGTAGGATTTGAAGATGGTCGTAATGCTCTTATAATCGCTAATGCAGCGTATGAGTCTAATAAACAGAAAAAAACAATACAGGTAAATTATGAATAAGTACGCCCCTGATTTATCTTCTCAATTTAAAGATAAGATTATTATTGTTACAGGAAGCACACAAGGAAGTGGCGCAGAGACAGCTAAACTTTTAGCTCATCGTGGAGCTAAAGGAATAACTATTTGTGGAAGAAAAGAAAAAGAAGGTTTTAAAGTCAAAGAAGAAATAGAAAAAATTGGCGCAGAATGTATTTTTGTAAAAGCAGATTTATCTAAAGAAAAAGATTGTAGAAATATAGTTAAATTAACTGATGAAAAATTTGGAAGAGTTGATGCATTAATAAATGTAGCAGGTTTTACTGAAAGAGGAACAATCCTAAGTACAACAATTGAAAATTATGACATGTGTTTTAATGTAAACACAAAAGCACCTTTTATTTTAATGCAGGAGTCAATTAAAATAATGATTAGAGAAAAAATTAAAGGTACGGTAGTAAATATTTTATCTATGGCAATGCATAGTGGACATCCTTTTTTAACAGCTTATAGTGCTTCTAAAGCAGCATTGGCAAATTTGACAAAAAATACAGCTAATGCACTTGCAGGTCATAATATTAGAATTAATGGTTTAAATATTGGTTGGACTGATACACCGGGTGAAGATGCTATTCAAAAAAAATTTCATAATGGGGGACAAGATTGGTTACAAAAAGCAGAAAAAAAAGTACCTTTTAAAAGATTAACAAAAGCTCTGGATGTTGCAAAAGCTGCTGCATATTTATGCTCTGATGAGTCTGGTCTAACGACAGGAAGTATTATTGACTATGATCAAACTGTACTTGGTTGGCATTCATATTCTGCATATGATACAAATATTTTAGACGACTCCCTTTTAGGTGAATAGATAATTTTTAATTTATCCCAAGCAATTTTTTTCTTTCATCAGCCCAAGTTCTTATAAGATTATCTACAGCAAGACATATAAAAGATATAAATATTCCAAGTGTAAATCCAATACCAGCACCATTAGGTCTTGAGAGGCTACCCATTATAAGTTGTCCTAAATCCTCCGTGCCAATTAAAGCACCAAGAACAATCATCATTAATGCAAATATTACTGTTTGATTTATTCCCAACATTATATGAGGTAAAGCCAAGGGTAGATCAATTAATCTCCATCTTTGCATTTTAGAAACACCCGACATTGAGCCTGCATCATGTAATGAAGGGGGCACGCTTCTTAAACCTTCAACTGTATACCTTGTTGCCGGAACACTTGCATAAACAATTGCAGCAATCATTACTGAAGTGTCCGTTATTCCAAATAAAAGAATTACTGGTATTAAATAAATAAAAGATGGGAATGTTTGGAAAAAATCACAAATTGATAGAATTGTTTTTGATGCAAAATCATTTTGCGAACACAAAGAACCAACCACAATCCCTGATAGCGCAGAGACCCCAACAGCAAATGTTGCCATGTATAAGGTGATTAGAGTTCTGTCCCAGTATTCAGATAGAGCGATAAAAAGAATCAAAGACCCTACAATTAAGCAAGATCTTATTCCTCCAATTATATAACCTGCCCCCATAAACAATACAAAAGTAGATACAACAGGCATATTTAGATATGCTTGCTTCATAGGGCCAAGAACATTTGTTAATAAAAAAATATTAAATGCATTTAAGTAATAAAAAAAAGTATCCCATATCCAGTCAACAAATGCATCTAAAATTGGAGATACAGTCAGACCTTTATTAAAAGGAATTAAGTATAAATAATTAAATCCTTTTGGAAAATAATATGATCCAATAACTGCTATAATTGAACAAATAATTGTAAAAAAAATAAAGAAAATTGACAGTCTATTTCTTTGATAAAAATTTAAATTTGCAAAGTAATCTTTTTGCTTATTTGCCCAAGCCAAAGAGAGTTTATCAAGTACGACCGCTATGATAACAACACAAATTCCAATTTCTGCAGCTTTACCAATTTTAAGTGAATTAAGTGCTACCTTTAGATTAAAGCCTAGACCATTTGCCCCAATAAATGCTGCAATTGTAGTCATAGCGAGGCATTGCATTATAACTTGATTAACTCCTATTAGGATATCTCTTCTCGCAGTTGGAATTAGCACTCTAAAAAGAAGCTGAAATTTATTACAGCCACTCATTAGCCCTGACTCTATTACTTCAGGTGATATTTTTTTTAATCCTAGGATTGTAAGTCTTACCATAGGAGGGGTAGCAAAAATAATTGTTGCAATCGACCCCGCATGATCACCAACTCCAAATAAAACAACAATTGGAACTAAGTAAGAAAAATGAGGCATAGTTTGTGCTACATTTAGAATTGGTTGAAGTGTGGACTCTACTCGCTTACTTAAATATCCCCATATTCCTAAAGACAGACCTAGTATGAAACAAACTGGGGCAGTAAATAAAATTAAAGAGAGTGTTTGCATTGATGGTTCCCATTGTCCAAAAATGGAAACATACAAAAAACCAACACCAGCAATTATTGCTAATCTGGTTCCTTCTAATTTGTAACCAAGTATTACAGCACCAATTACAACAGCTGTCCATGGAAGTGCAGGGATGTATAACCAAGAAAAGGTTTTTGTTATACCGTCACCTAATATTGTACTTACAGTTTGATAACCCCCAAGAAAAATTTCTCTAATAAAAATAATAAAAAATAAGACTGAGCTGGAGAGTGATCGTGTAATTACTCTGAAAAGAGTTTTATCCTCATACATTTGCCAATCAGGATCCCATACCTGTATTGTAAACCAATTAAACATCAAGTTATCCAATAGTGAGTTGAACAATAGTGGGATATCTTTTAGTAAAGGTGGTAACCTCCAAAAGTAAC
>MDTG01221472.1_pt1 | contig 10434 bp, 9 predicted proteins | sample 811421 | NCBI WGS metagenome assembly MDTG01 (sample SAMN05326645, study PRJNA326480) | marine metagenome | isolation source: seawater | place: Pacific Ocean: South East | collected 2011
AGCCGAGCCCGTGCTCTTCGGCCGGGTCGACCACGAGCCAGAGCTGCGCCAGCCGCGGGTGGCCATCGACCTGTCCGCCGAAGAGCGCGCGGGAGGGGCCGCTCGCGAGCAGCTTCGCGCTCGCCGCCGCGCCCTCGGCAGCCACCAGGGGCCGGACGGCGTCCATGAAGCGCGACGCCTGGAGGACGGCGTCCGCCGCCTCCTCGCCCGCCGGCGGGCGCTCGCCCAGCACTTCCACCCCGTCGCGGTGATCCACCGCCACGACCGCCCAGACCTCCCGGCTCCGCTCCAGCAACGCCCCCACGAAGGCCGAGCCACCGATCCGCGCGGGCCCGGTCGGGGGCGCCGGCGGGGCCTGCGGCTTCCCCAGGCTCGCGACGCCGAGGTGGCGACGGAGAACGGGGACCATGGCGCCGACGATCGCGTCCGGGTGGACGCCGCACCAGACCCGCTCCTCGTCGAGGGCGGCACCGAGCAGGCTCTGCCGCCCGCCGCGCACGACGACCAGCTCCGCGTCGCTCTCGAGCGGCGTCCCGTCGGGAACCCGCTGGCCGTCGCCTCGTGCGCTCGCGTGCCGCCGCTCGATCCAGCGCACGTCGGGCTGCTCCCGGTCCAGCGCCTGGAGGCGGCGGGCGAGCTGCTCCGACGCGGCTGGCGCCGGGCCCGGGATGGCGGGGAGGCGCTTGGCCGAGTCGCGCCGACGGCGGCGGCAGAGGTCGTCGAAGGCGAACGTGTAGGTCAGGTCGTAGCTGCGGTAGCGCGGTCCGCGGGGGAGGAAGACCGACTCGGTCCGAGCCTCCCCCGGAAGGGTCGCCAGCGCGTCCTCGATCTGCGCCCGGAGGGCGGCGCGGATCTGTGCCGGGGCCGCCAGCCCGCGCTGCACGAGGGTCTCGCCGAGGGGGCGCCGCTCGCGCTGACAGCTCCGGACGACCTCGCCGAGCGCCTTGCCGTCGAGGGCGCAGAAGTCCTGGAGGAGCTGGGCGAGACCGACCCGGGCCGCGGAGGAGGTGGCCCACGCCACGCGCCCGGATTGGAGGTGGACGTGGACCTCGGCGGTCTGGCCTGCGCAGACGAACTCGCCGGTCTCGGCGCCGCTCGCCAGCTGTCGAAGCTCACTGATGGGGCTCATGGGCTCTCAGAGCGCACCCCCCAGCACGCTTTCTCCACCGTCTCCAACGACGGTCACCCAGATGTGGTGTTCGACCTCGTCTTCGTCAACCTCTGAGAATGAGAAATGGTAGAAATGACGGAATTTCGACGGGTCCGACCGACGGGATCGACCAGGTCGAAGCGTCAGCTCAGGGGGCCGATCGCCGCCTCGACGGCTTCGCGCAGCGCGCCGCTCGCGAGCAGCGACTCGGCGCGCGCCATGTCGTGGTGCAGCGTCCGGTCGCCCTCGAGCGTCGGCACGCTCTCCCGCAGCTTCCCGTGCGCTGCCCGCACCCCCGCCCCGGGCTGGAGCGGACCGCGCAGGTCGATCCCCTGGGCCGCCACCATCGCCTCGATCGCGAGCACCTTCCGCACGTGGTCGACGACCTGGCCGAGCTTGCGCGAGGAGATCGAGCCCATCGAGACGTGGTCCTCCTTGCCCGCCGACGAGGGGATCGAGTCCACGCTCGAGGGGTGGCAGAGCACCTTGTTCTCGCTGACCAGCGCGGCCGCCGTGACCTGCGCCATCATGAATCCCGAGTCGAGCCCCGAGCGCGGCCCGAGGAAGGGCGGCAGGCCGCTCGACATGGCCGGGTTCACGAGCTGCTCGAGGCGCCGCTCGGCCACGTTCGCGAGCTCGGCCACGGCCATGGTCGCCGCGTCGAGGGCGAGCGCCAGGGGCTGCCCGTGGAAGTTGCCGCCGCTGATCACGTCCGCCGTGCCGTCCTCGGCGACGAAGATCAGCGGGTTGTCCGTCGCTGCCACCAGCTCGCGCTCGAGCACCTGGCGCGCGAAGGCGAGCGTGTCCCGGGAGGCGCCGTGCACCTGGGGCATGCAGCGGAGCGAGTAGGGGTCCTGCACCTTGTGGCAGTCCCGGTGGCTCTCCATGATCTCCGAGTCGGCGAGGAGCGCGCGGAGGTTGCCGGCGCTCTGGGCCTGCCCCGGGTGCGGGCGCACGGCCTGGATGCGCGGGTCGAAGGGGCGCCCGGAGCCCTCGAGGGCGTCGAGGCTCATGGCCCCGATCACGTCCGCGAGCGTGCAGAGCCGCTGCGCCTCGACCACCGCCAGCCCGCCCACGGCGAGCATCATCTGCGTGCCGTTGATGAGCGCGAGCCCCTCCTTCGCCTCGAGGGCGAGCGGCTTCAGCCCGTGGCGCGCGAGCGCGTCGGCGCCGGGCATGCGCGCGCCGTCCACGATGGCCTCGCCCTCGCCGACGAGCACCAGCGCGAGGTGCGCGAGGGGAGCGAGATCGCCGCTCGCGCCGACGGACCCCTGGGAAGGGATGCAGGGGAGGATGTCGTGCTCGAGCAGGTCGAGGAGCCGCTCGACGAGCACCGGGCGCACGCCCGAGCAGCCGAGGGCGAGCACCTGGGCGCGGAGAGCGATCATCGCCCGCACGGCCGGCGCCGGGAGCTCCGGGCCGACGCCGCAGGCGTGGCTCCGCAGGAGGTTGTGCTGGAGCTGGCGGATCTGATCGGCGGCGATGCGCGTCTCCGCGAGGGCGCCGAAGCCCGTGTTCACGCCGTAGACGTTCGGGGCCTCGTCGCCCTCCGCGGCGAGGCGCGCGACGTAGTCGTGGGCCGCCTCGACGGCCGCCCGGGCGTCGTCGCCGAAGTGGAGGCGCGCGCGGCGATGCGCCAGCGCCCAGAGGTCCTCGAGGGACCAGCCGGCGCCGAGCGGGAGCGTACGGGGCGCGTCGTGGAGGTCGGGGCTCATCAGGTCCTGGCTCATCAGGTCACCGTCCAGCCGCCGTCGACGGCGATCGTCTGGCCCGTGACGTAGGCGGCGTCGTCGCTCGCGAGGAACGCGGCCGTGCCGGCGATGTCCTCGGGCTGGGCGATGCGCTTCAGCGTCGTGCGGTCGAGCACCATCTGTTTGATCTCCGGGTTGCCCGTGAGCGCCGAGGCGAAGCGGGTCTCCACGAGGCCGGGCGCGATGGCGTTCACCCGGATGCCCGAGGGGCCGAGCTCGGCGGCGAGGGTCTGCGTCATCGAGATCACCCCGGCCTTGGTCATGCCGTAGACGCCCTGGAGCGGCGCGGCCATCTGGCCGAGCACGGAGGTCACGTTGACGATCGAGCCGGCCGCCTTGCGCTCGAGGAGGTGGCGGGCGACGGCGCGCGCGCAGGCGAAGTAGCCCTTGAGGTTGACCTCGAAGGTCTTGTCCCAGGCGCCCCACTCGACGTTCATCATCGGGCCGAAGTAGGGGTTGGTCGCGGCGTTGTTCACCAGCACGTCGACCTTGCCCAGGGTGGCGACGGTCTCGGCGATCAGGCCGTCGACCTGCTCCTCCTTGCCCGTGTGGCAGGCGATGGGGAGCGCCGCGTCCCCGATCTGCTCGGCCACGGCCTTCAGCCCCTCGATCTTCCGGGAGGCGAGGACCACCTTCGCCCCCTCGGTGGCCAGCCGCGTGGCGATGGCCGCCCCGATGCCCCGGCTCGCGCCGGTGACGATGGCGACCTTCCCTTCGAGCCGCCGCCCGGTGTTCCTCTCCACGTTCCTCTCGACGCCGCTCTCGCCCGTGTCGCTGTTGCCCATGCGCGCCTCTTACCACAGGGCCGGGGGCCGGCCGGCGCCGGCTGTGAGGAAGGCCGGCTCCCGCGAAGGGCGGCCCTCGCGAAGGCCGGCTGTGAGGAAGCGGCGTCCCGGTCGGCGGCGGCGCCTGCTACGCTCGCGCCCCATGAGCGGCGAGAAAGGCGGAGACGGCTCGCGCCCCTCCCAGAAGACCTACCGGGGCTACGCGACGCCCGACGTCGAGGCCGAGAAGAAGCGCGGCGCCGGCATGTTCGACGACGAGACCGTCATCGACGAAGGCCAGCCCGAGCACGAGGCGGAGCCCACCGGCGAGCTGAAGCCCCCGCAGGCCGCGTCGACCCCGAAGCGCTCCATCCACGACGCGCAGCCGCTGGTCGAGGTCGAGGTGGTGCACCAGCACGGCCCGGCGCCGCGCGTGGAGCAGCCGCCGCAGACGCTCGAGATCTGGACGCAGAACCGCATCTACACGCTCGACCCGCAGCTCTTCTGCGTGGGCGTCGCCGACCGGGCGAGCGGCAAGGCCGACCCGAGCCACCCCTTCCTCGGCTACAAGCTCGTCGGTGGGCAGCACCGCGACGGACACAGCTTCGAGATCAGCTACCCCTACCCCCGGCCGGGCACGGAGGCGGTCTTCGAGCAGCCGCAGGGGACGCGGGGGAACTTCAGCCGCACCTCGACCGTCACCCGCGTCGTGCTGCGGCTCCACGTCGTGACCGTCTCGCCGAACGTGCTCGTGCCGACCTGGGATCGGATCACGAACCACGAGCTCGCGCTGCCGGCGGCCGTGGACGACGCGAAGGGCGAGGACGAGGGCTGAGGGGCGCCGCCATGGATCGCTCGAAGCTCGAGGCCTGGCTCGCGGGGCCGCGGCGGACCTGGCGCTGGAACCGGGGCGACCCGGGGGCCTACACGGCCGTGGAGGCGACGGCGACGTCGCTGCGCTGGTACCGCTGGTCGCACGAGATGGAGGACGGCGGCGCGCACGGGGAGGTCCTGCAGACGCACGCGGCCTTCGTCGAGATCGGGCCGCCGGCCACGATGGAGGACGCGCCGAAGGGCGTCGTGCGCCAGCTCCTCGCGTGGATCGAGGAGCACGGGGGCTAGGGCGTGCGGGCGCGGGGGGAGCCGCCGAAGGGGTCGCGCGTCGTGCGCCTGGACCCGGACCGCTTCCTCTCGCGGCGGCGGCGGGCGCACCTGCGGCGCTGGGACGTCACCGAGACCGCCGACGAGGTGCTCTTCGCGCGCACCGACGACGGCTGGCACGTGGCGCTCTCGCGCTACCGGACGCAGGTCACGCGGCGGCACCCGGTGCTGCTGATCCACGGGCTGGGGGCGAACCGGCTGGCGTGGGATCTCGGGCCCGAGGTGTCGCTCGCGAGCTGGCTGGCGCGGCGGGGCTTCGACGTGTTCTCGCTGGACCTGCGCGGGCACGGGCGGAGCGAGAAGCCGCGCCTCTTCGACCCGAAGGACTGGGGCTGGAGCATCGAGGAGTACGCGACGGTGGACGTGCCGGCGGCGCTCGAGGCGGTGCTCGAGGTGACCGGCGCGCCGGGGGTGCATGCGGTCGGGCACTCCATGGGCGGCATCCTGACCGGGCGGCGTCTGGCGGAGGGGGACGCGCGGATCCGGAGCGCGGTGACGGTGGGCTCGGCGCTCGACTACAGCGGGACGAAGAGCATCTTCCACCTGGCGAAGAAGCTCGTGTGGGCGAGCTGGCTGATCTGGCCGCCGGTGCTGCCGATGGGGCCGGCGGCGGCGCTGATGGCGCCCTTCGCGCTGGCCTTCGACAACGCCATCGATCGGATCAACGTGCACGCCTCGAACGTGGACCGGCGGCTCTACCGGCGGCTGGTGGCGACGGCCTTCCACCCGATCAGCGTGCCGGTGCTGCGGACGCTGGCGCAGGCGTTCGAGCCCGGGGGGCTGCGGCTGGCGGACGGGCGGACGGTGATCGAGGCGCTGCCGGAGGGCGTGCCCGTGCGCTCGCTGGCGGGGAGCGCGGATACGCAGTGCGCGCCCGAGGCGGCGGCGCGGCATGCGACCGAGCTGACGGCCTTCGGGGAGGCGCATGGGCACGAGGACGAGTACGGGCACTTCGACCTGGTGATGGGGCGGCGCGCGGCGCGGGAGGTGTGGCCGAGCGTGCTCGAGTGGTGCGTGGACCACGACGGGTAGGGCGGGGCCGGGCTCGAGCCCATGGGCCGGGGGAAGGAGAACCACGCGGCTCGGGCTCCGCTACCCTCGGGCCCATGTCCGAGCCCTACCGCGCCGCTCCCACGCCTCCGCTCGTCTGGACCGTCAAGGGCGCCGTCCTCGCCGTCGACCCCGCCACCGGCGATCTCCGCTGGCGGCACTCGGTCGACGGCCTGGTGAAGCGCCTCTTCGCCGTCGGCGAGCACGTCGCCCTGGTCCAGGGCGACGGGCTCCAGGTCCTCCGCCTCGACACGGGGGAGCTCACCCTCACCGTCGAGCTCCCCTTCTCCGCCTCCGCGGGCATCGCGATCCCCGGCGGCCTCTTCCTCGCCGGACCCGAGGGCGCGGCCGCCGTCGGCTTCGACGGGCGCATCCGCTGGTCGGCGGCGCTGCGCTGGGGGGAGGGCCTCCTCGACATGAGCCGCCACATCGTCATGGAGGACGAGAACGGGCTCCCCCACTGGCGCCAGGAGGTGGTGGGCAATGCCCCCCACGAGCACCCGGGCCTCCTCTACGACGGCCAGGTCGCGCAGCCCGACCTCGACCGACGTTGAGCCTCGGAGGGCTTCGGTGCCCGCCGAGCGTCGCTCTCGTCCTGCCGCCGGGTCCTCGGGCGGCTCCGCCTCGGAGGCTCTGAGGAGCGCCTCAGCGCTCCTTGCCGAAGACCAGCACCAGCCCCGCGCCGACGACGATCGCGCCGCCGAGGAGCGCCGTGCCCGTCGGCCAGCCGTCGAAGAAGAGCACGTCGGCGACCATGCCGAAGACGGGCGCGGCGTAGCTCGCCGCCGCCACCACCGACGCGCGCTCGGCCTGGTAGGCGTAGGTCATGGCCACCTGCCCGAGCGTCGCGAAGAGGCCCACGCCGCCGAGCGCCCACCAGAGATGCGCGGGCGGCAGCGGGAGGAGCTCGCCCGTCATCCCCGCGTGCGCGCCGAGGGCCAAGACGCATGCGCCCGCCTGGAAATAGAGCACCACCTTCCGCGGGTCGTCCGTGGCCCCGAGCTTGCGCACGGCGAGGTGCGCGCCCGCCGAGAACATCGTCGCCGCCAGCGCCCAGAGCCCGTAGACGTTCCCCACCTGCAGCCCGGGCCCGATGATGAGCGCGCAGCCGAGCAGCCCGAGGAGCAGCAGGCCCCAGATCTTCCCGCTCGCCTTCTCCGCCGAGCCCAGCGCGATCGGCGCGAGGAAGGCGACGACGATGGGCTGGAGCCGCGAGATGATCGAGAGGTCGCCGAGGTTCAGCCCGCGCGTCGAGGTGAAGAAGCAGACCATGGCGCCGAAGCCGAGGAGGATGCGCAGCGCGAGCACCTTCTTCGCCTTCACGCGGAAGCCGATCTTTCGGACGAGGAGGAGCGTGAGCGGCACGCTGAAGACGGCGCGCCAGACGATCACCTCGAGCGGGCCCATCTCGTCCCGCGCCACCTTCACGCAGGCGACCATCGCCGTGAACATGGCCGTCGCCAGCAGCATGAGCGCCGGCCCCTTGCGCGGCCGCGTCACGCGCGCCCCGAGCGCGGCGCCGTCTTCGCCGCGGTCCGGAGGCGGGCCCGCCGCGCTCGGGCCGCCTTCACGCTCGCCGAGCACCGGGTCGCTCGCTGTGCGGGGCGGTCCGGCTCCCGCGCGGCCTCCCGCCGGGGGCGCAGCTCGCCGCCCCCGCGACGCCGTCGCGGGCCGGACCCCCGGTGGTCGGCCGGGCTCACGTCTTCCGGAACACCAGCGTGAAGTTGTTCGCGGGCATGGGGACCCGCTCCTCCAGCCGGAGCCCCGCCGCCTCGGCCACGCGCACGACGTCGGCGAGATCGCGGACGCCCCAGCGCGGGTCCCGCTGGCGGAGCGAGGCGTCGAAGCGCGCGTTGCTCGGCGCGGTCTGCGCCCCGTCGATCGCGTAGGGCCCGTAGGTGAGGAGCGGCGCGCCCGCCTCGAGCACGCGGCCGGCGCCGCGCATCAGCCCTTCGCAGGCCGCGAAGGGCGCGATGTGGATCATGTTGGCGCAGAAGATCGCGTCGGCGCGCTCGACCGGCCATTCGTCCCGCGTCGCGTCGAGCGCGAGCGGCGGCAGCACCCGCTCCTCGCCGGCCGCGGCCCGATGCGCCTCGATGCTCGCCAGCGCCTCGGGCTGCACGTCGGTCGGCTGCCAGCGGATGCCGGGGAGCTGCCGCGCGAAGAAGACGCCGTGCTCGCCCGTGCCGCTCGCCACCTCGAGCACCGTGCCCTCCGCCGGGAGGACGCGCCGGAGCACCGCGAGGATCGGCTCGCGGTTGCGCAGCGTGGCGGGGGCGTGGCGGGCGCTCATGGAGCCACGACCGTTGGGCAGCGCACCCGGTCGGTCAAGCGAGGCCTCCGTGACGGACGCGGGCGAGCGCCGCGCGCGGGGCGTGAGGACGGCGCGACTTTCCCTGCCGCGCGGTTCCCTGCCGCGCGGTTCCCTGCCGCGCGCTTCCCCGCCGCGCGCTTCCTCGCCGCGCGCTTCCCGGCCGCGCGCTTCCTCGCCGCGCGGTTCCCTGCCGCGCGCTTTCCGTCGCCCGTCGCCTCCCGACCTCGGGCCGCGCTACGCTGGCGCCCATGGTGCGGGGCGAAAGGGGGGGCGGGCGCGCCGTGCGCGGCGTGCTCTTCGTCTGCCGGGCGAACCGGGCGCGGAGCCCGCTGGCCGCCGCCCTCGCCGCCGCCCGCTTCGCTGGCCGCGCCCGCTTCGCGAGCGCCGGCACGGACGCCGTCCCCGACGCGCCCCTCAGCCCCTATACCGAGGCCGTCCTCGCCGAGCGTGGCCTCGCGCCCCTCGCGCCCCACACCCGCCGCGCCGCCCACGTCGACCCGAGCACGCTCCACCTCGTCGTGCTCCTCCACGCCGATCCGGACGCCGTGCGTCTCCCCCCACGCCTCGCCGCGCTCCCCCGCCGCGCCTGGCCGATCCCCGACCCGCTCCCGCCCGGCAGCGACGACCAGCGCCGCGAGCTCCTCCTCGCCCGCGTCCGCGCCGCCGCCGACGCCCTCGAAGCCCGCCTCCCCGAGCTCGACGAGTCCCTCGCGCCGTGAGCCCCACCTCCCGCTGGCTCCCCGCGACGCTCTCGACGCTCCTCCTCCTCGGCGGCTGCGGGGGCCGGCACGGGCCCCGGCCCGAGCCCGCGTCACGGTCCGAGCCCGCACCTCCGCCCTCGCGTCCTTCGCCCTCCCGTCTTCCGCCCTCCCGTCTTCCGCTCTTCGTCTCCGTCCGCGCCGCCACCTCTCCGCTGCGCCTCGTCGAGTCGCGCGCGGGAGTCCGGCGGGTGGCCTGGGGCGGCGTCCGGGCGGAGCTCGAGGGCGACGCCGTGCGCTTCGCGGCGGACCGCTTCCTCGAGCCGCTCCGCGGCGCCTCGCGCCTCCCCGACGGTTGGCTCTTCGTCGACGCGGCGGGCGTCGTGGCGCGGAGCGAGTCCTTCCTCGGCCCCCTCGAGCGGCTCGGTGACCTCCCGCGCCGCCCCGCCCCCGCGCCGTTCCAGCGCGCGCCCGGCGGCCTCTGCGTCGTCGACCTGGGGGGCGCCCTCCACCTGCTCGAGGGACAGCGGCCCGGGGAGGGCAGGGCGCCCGTCGATGGGGAGCGGGCGCTCGGTTGCCACACCTTCCTCGGAGCGGGTCCGCTCCCCGCGCGCTCCCGGGTCTGGGTGGATGGCGGCCGGCTCTTCGCGCTCGGGGGCGGCGCCGGGCCGACGGCGATCGAGCCCCCACCGCGCGCGCTCCGGCCCCGCCTCGTCAGGGACGCGCTCGTCTTCGGAGAGCTCGCCTACGGCCCCGCCGGGCTCCTCGAGGCGGCCCCCTCGCCCGAGCCCTCGCCGCCCCACGAAGCCCGCTTCGCCACGCCGCTCGCCGAGGCCTGGGCGCGCGCCGAGCCCCTGCATGCCTTCACCGGCGCCGGCGTGGACGCAGCCCTCGCCGAGGTCGGCGACGCGCTCTTCGACCTGCGCCGCGGTCGGGAGGTCGCCTTGCCCGAGGGCTGTAGCCTGCTCGACCTGCACCCTGGCGAGGCGCGTCTCGACTGCGAGGATCCGGAGAGCGGGGACCTCCGGGTCTTCACCACGCCGGACGGCGTCGAGCTCCAGCCCTGGCCCTGGGAGCCCACCGCCCTGCCCGCCGGCCCGCGTCACGCCCTCGAGTGCGCCGGCCGGGGGATCGGGCTGCGCGACGACCTCGCCCCCTGCCGCCTGCGCGACCTCGCCGGCCGCGACGCCACGCCGGCAGCGTGGGACGAGGCACCCGGACCCATCGTCTCGGTCCGAGGCACGCGGGCGCTGGCTCTCGCGCCGAGCGGGGAGGAGGTGCGTCGCCTCGATCCCGGGCCCGAGCCGAGCCCGGCGGCCGCCTTCGGTTCCGGTGTGGAGCCCGCCGGCTTCCAGGGAGACGTCGACGTGCTCGCTCTTCGGTCGCGCCGCTGGCTGCCCGTCGCCCTCCACGAGGAGGGCTGGCGCCCCATCCCCCTCGAGCCCGAGGGGGCCACCATCACGGCGGGGCGCCTCCTCGAGGGGGGCCGCGTCCTCGTCCGGACCCGCCCGCTGGGGATCGGGGTGGGCACGGCGGCGGGCCTTCG
>MDTG01286875.1_pt1 | contig 10434 bp, 8 predicted proteins | sample 811421 | NCBI WGS metagenome assembly MDTG01 (sample SAMN05326645, study PRJNA326480) | marine metagenome | isolation source: seawater | place: Pacific Ocean: South East | collected 2011
ATTCAGCTGCATTGAAGGGAAATTATTTGGATCAGTAAGCAACTTGCCTCGCTGGTCAACGACGGAAACGTTGTCTGCTGACAAGTAAGGAACACTTGAGGCTACCATGTGAATGATGGCCTGAACTTGAGACTCTGACACGATTCTTCCACCAAACGGAGTCACAACAACAGAGGCTTTGGCTGGGGTCCGGCTACGAACAAATACACTTTGCTTTGGAGAGGCTAGGTGCACTCGTGCAGACTGGATTGACCCAATCTGAGTGATACTTTGTGCAAGCTCATTCTCCATGGCAGACACATATCTCACCTGCTCCATAAATTGGCTTGTGGTCATTGAGGAGTCTTCATTCAGCGCTCTCATTCCTCCAGCTGCCGCGCTTTGAGGTAAACCTTGTGATGCTAGAAATATCCTTGCTTCATGGTATCGTTTTCCCGGAACTTGCAACTCTCCAGATTTGTTATCTATCTTCGCATCAAAATTTGCGCTTACTAATGCAGTATATGCTGCCTGTCTGTCAGCCTCAGTCAACCCAGGGTAGACTGCCCTGTAAGGAGGTGACTGAATCCAAGAGTAAGCAACTAAAAATAAAGCTGCGGCGATTAAAACAATAATCGCTGGCATCGCCTTTTTAACTGCCGGCTGGGAAAAGACACCAGATATACCAGCTGAGGGCGCTCCCATATTTTGGCGCACTAAAGCCTCTTGGGGTCGAACCTGAGCGGAAGAATTATCTGCCGGTGTGTTTCCATCTGTCACTGTTCCTGTATTTAGGGCAGCTGGATTTGCTAATGTTGTTGCCATTTTATTGATCTCTTATTAATTCTAAACAGGCATATTCATTATTTCTTCATACGCTTTCAGCACTTTGTTTCTGATCTGAAGCGTAGCCTCAAATGCTAGTGATGATTTTTGAATACCCATTACTACGTCTGTTAGGGGAATGTCCTCTCCGCGCTCATAAGCATTGCGAATCGACTTTGATGCCTGCTGAGTCGCATTAACCTCTTGTAATGCACCTTTTACAGAATCGGTAAAAGTATTTTTACTAGCTTCATTTAGAGCTAAATCTTCAACCTTTGCTCCACTTGCAGCTTCGGCCTGATATTGCCTTATCTGGCTTAATACTGACTCAACATTAGCCATATTTGTGGGAGTGACCATGATGTTCTCCTATAAACTAGCGCGCATAAGCTCGGTTTACTGACATCCCTTGCTCTCTCAACCGCTGTAACTTGTGGCGTAGCGTTCTGGTACTGATGCCTAAAAACTCTGCCGCTTGGTCTCTATTACGAGCCCGACCCAAAGCAGCCATGATTGTTTCATATTCACTGTTTTTGACGGAATTGGACAATGACTCAGGCTCATGTTGCTTACGTCTGCGCTCGTCAAGGAATGTAAAAGGCTTTATTCTGTCCATGGACATAGCAGATACATCTTTTTGAAGTAGGGTCTCTTCTTGAGCGATATCATCGAAGATGAGATGTTCAGGTCTAATTGTTTCTTGCTGGGCCAACACGATAGCGCGAGTAATCACATTTTGAAGTTCACGCACGTTGCCCGGCCAAGGATAGGCTAATAAACTCGCCTCAGCATCTTCGGATAATGTATATCGCAAGTTATTATCCGCCTGCTGCTGAATGAATTGTTTTGCCAAAGGAATAATGTCTAGTGGCCGCTGTTCCAGATTGGGCAATGTAATCTTGAAAGTGCTCAGCCTAAAGTAAAGGTCTTCCCTAAACGTACGATCATAGATCGCTTCTTTTAAGTTTCGGTTGGTGGCTGCAACAACACGTATATTTAGATCAATCGCCTTGGAACCTCCAAGGCGGGTGACAGACCGTTCTTGCAAAATACGTAGTAGTTTAGCCTGCAGGTGGAATGGTATCTCACCAATTTCATCAAGAAAGATTGTCCCTCCTTGAGCCTGCTCAAACAAACCATGTTGGATATTAGAGGCTCCAGTAAAGGATCCCTTTTCATGCCCAAACAAAATGTCTTCGATCAGATTTTCTGGCATAGCGGCACAGTTAAATGCAACGAAAGGCCCAGCATGTCTTAGAGAGGCATCGTGGAGGATTCTTGCTATGACCTCTTTCCCTGAGCCCGTAGATCCAGACAGAAGCACGGTGACGTCTACTTTTGCTACCCGCTCGGTTAAAGCCAATAAATTACGACTTATCGGATCAGCAAAAACAAATGCCGAAGCTGATGACTGGTCAAACTCATCAAGATTGACGATTGAGAAAATTTCTAACCAATCCTTGACATCGTTTTGCTGAGTTGGAACCACCGTTGCTGCTCCATTCCTCATCGCTAAAATCCCTAGCTCAAAATTTGCTCTATCAACTCTCACAATTATTGGCGCGTTGCTTTTGAGAAATGCTTGCTGCTGTTGAATAGACGTCAACAGTGATGTGTCTTGTTCTAGCGAAATTATGATTGCTTGCGCTGACAGTATCTGTCCGTCAGTCAAGTCACATGGCATGGAAAAAGCAAGATCAAATCCCTCTGTCTCCAACTCTGATAATTCTGGGGTGCTACTATCCTTATGAGAGTCTATCCATAGTATTTTTGTTGAAGTCATTTTAGCCACTCTTCTGTCCTTTCTGATTTTTGCCACTTTTGGCTTGTTACTTGTGCAAAGCAATTCACATGCCAAAAAATTAAATCAATAAAAAACAGTGGGTTATTGTTATAGCGGCAAGAAAGTGTCAACTTTTTGCCAGTGGCAAAAAGTCAAAACCTTGACATTTAAAGTACATCTATTGAGCGCTAAGCAGAATTGCCAAGCCCGTATTTGTTGATTTTTTCGATCAAAGTTGTGCGCTGAAGACTGAGTAATCGTGCAGCTTGCGAAACGTTTCCGTTAGCCTTTTCTAAAGCTTGTTGGATAATGGTCTTTTCGATATTTAGCAAGTGTTGTTTTAGTTTTACCCCTTGATCAGGAAAGTCTTCTCCTCCTTGCGCCAAAGAGATTACGCGCTTGACCTCATCCTCTGGGTCATTGCTGTCTGCATTGCCATTGGTATCAATATTTACTAATTCTGCTATTGCGAGTTCACCATGAGACTCTTGAGAAAGCGCCTGGAGCGCCTGTGAAGCCCCGTCGTCAAGCTCGGATCTTATGCCAATGGGAATCAAACTTGCGGGGATACGCCGCAAGTCGACCTCTGAGCCTGGAAACAGGGCTGAGTATCTAGCAACCAGATTTGATAATTCTCTGACATTACCAGGCCAACTATAGTTATTGAACAGCTGCATACTGAATTGGTTCAGCCGAATCGTCTGCCCATTAGAGTCGCAGTGCTCTTTTGCAAAATGGCTTACAAGCGCAGGAATATCTCCTTTGCGCTCTGCTAAACAAGCAATGTCAAGCGGCATGACATTTAGACGATAATAAAGGTCTTCTCTAAATTTACCTTGTTGGATGAGAGCTTCAATATTCTTATGTGTTGCGGCAACAACACGCACATCAATAGCTAAACTTTCCTGAGAACCAACTGGATCAATTATTCTCTCTTGAAGTACACGCAAGAGTTTCACTTGCAGATCCATAGACATATCACCAATTTCATCTAGGAATAAGGTTCCATTATTTGCTAACTGAAATCGACCTTTGCGATCAGAGAGGGCGCCAGTAAATGCTCCTTTTTTGTGGCCAAATAACTCACTCTCTAAGAGATCTTTTGGTATAGCTCCGCAGTTGACTGGGATAAAGGCACCGGTTGCGCGAGTGGAACAGTCGTGTAGCGCTTGAGCGACCAGTTCTTTACCTGTACCACTATCTCCTGTAATCAGAACCGTTGCATCACTGGGACCCACGGTCTTAATTAAAGTCCGCAACTCGGAAACTTCCCTGCTTTTCCCTATGATTGAGTTTACTGAAGACAAATTTATCATCCGTTGATTTAAATCAAGTTTAGGCGAACTATCCCTGGAAGTTGGTGTTTTTCTTTCGAATATACATTATCTGTTTTCGTTTATCCAGATATGACTAGTATTACTCCCTTCTTACAGGCAAGTAAGAGTGCGGCAATGGATGATTCAAAATTGCCGATCTTGGTGTTAGTATTAGCAGATGAATGACTTAAATATTAGACAAGCCCCTTTTCTGAACCAAATAGCGGCGTTTTTTAATATTTCGTTTCATATGAAACTTCTTGGTCTTTGTTTGATTTTTTCTCCGCCTATGGCCTTAGCTGATCCGCTTGAAGCCGGATTAGGGGCACTGGAGCGAGGGCACTATGGAACTGCTCTCCGAGCTCTCAGGCCTCTCGCGGATCAAGGTGATATTTCTGCACAAGTCATCCTAGGTAACCTTTATGAAAAAGGGTTAGGCATAAAACAAGATAATAGCACTGCACTATCCTGGTATGAAAAAGCTGCCGAACAAAACTCTAAAGAAGGTCAATACAACGCTGGACTCATGTACTTTAACGGGTCGGGAGTTGAAGTGAACCGGGAGGCTTCTTACCAATGGTTTTCGAAAGCTGCAGAAGCTGGCAGCGCGGAAGCGGCATATATGCTGGGGGTTTCATATCATGACGGGAAAGGGGTCTCAGCAAATTTTGAGCGAGCGCGATTGTGGTTTTTAAAATCGGCTAAACAACACTATGCAAATGCTCAACTTATGTATGCCTTTATGCTTCAAGCAGGAGAAGGAGGTGAATCCGAGCCCTCTAAAGCGATAGTATGGGCAAAAATTGCTGAAAAAAATGGTCAGATTGATGCTCTTAAAGTTATTGTTCCAGCAAGCATGACACTGTCTGAACTTGAAATAGCGACAGCTGAAAAAATTGCCTCTGAATGTATTAGTAATTCCTATGTCTCTTGTCCATCCTAATTTTTTTCTGCATATGTTTTTTACTTCATTTTGATCTAAAGTTTCTAGCCATCCAGTCGATAATATTATTAACAACGGGCGTGTAACCAACTTGGAGTGGATAATGACCTTTAATCAACGCGGAATAAACGCATACCGAAACGTTAATGTTTCATCTGCGGTTCCTTATGCAGATAGTGTTCAATTGATTCAAATGTTGTTTGACGGTCTTATGACTAGCCTTGCCGATGCGGAAGGTCACTTCGAAAGAAATGATATCAAAGGCAAACATGATGCAATTGGCCGCTCTACTAAGATTATAGTTGGCCTTCAAGGCGCTTTAGATTTTAACCAAGGTGGTGAGTTAGCAACGAATCTTTCTGATTTGTATGATTACTGCGTGCGACGTTTACTGAAAGCAAATATACGTAACGATATTGATGGTATTAAAGAGGTTAGGAGCCTGTTGAACGAAATTAAAGGAGCTTGGGAAGAGATCCCACAGCTTCTCAATAAAGACATTCCAGCCACCATGGCCTCTTGATTACCTGCAAATCCCCCTAAAGAAAGTGATAGAACGCTTACGGCATCTTAAAGGTGCCGTTTTTTTATATCTGTTCTTTTAGAATATCGGATACCGATGTTAGTAACTACCATCTATTACCAGTTCAATTCGACGGTTTTTGGCTCTTCCTTCACTGGTATTGTTGCTGGTAAGCGGTCGCGTATCCGCTAGCCCTGAGACCATCAAGCCGTTCTCAAAGGTATATTGACTTAATAAATAATCCGCAACTGCTCCCGAGCGCGCAGCTGAAAGATCCCAGTTCGATCGAAAACGTGTGCTGAAAGCAATCGGTATATTATCAGTATGTCCTTCTATCGTTATAAGGCCCTCCGCTGCTTGCACCGCCTCGCCAACGCTGTTTAAAAGGTCACTAAAGCCTGGCTGGAGCTCTGCTGCCCCGCTTTTGAAGGATCCTTTTGATGCAAGGCGAACAATAATCTTGTCACCTTCCCGAATTACCTCTACCGTATTATTTTCAATTTGGGGTGCTAAAGTGCTACGTATACGTCTGTATTGTGCAGAGAACATCGCTTCCCAGATTTGACTATCACTGGAATTAATTTCAGCTTCTTGTTCAACTTTAACTGCAACCTTTATATCATTCTGTGATTCTGCAACTTTTAAATATATCTCAAGTTGTTCTTGCTGAACGATAGAACTATCAGAATTTAAAGTTTGGTCGGTAACTACCTTTACGACAATGCGTTCATCTTGAATGAAGACCTGTACTGCGCCGTCTTCAATTTCTTTTGCCAAGGCCTCGACAACCACAGCAAACCCCTCATTTGTATCTGCATTCCCTGATCCAGATGGGTCAATGTTAGTTTGCGATGGTGCCTCGTAGGATTCAATTTCACTCTGAACTCCCCGGTCCAACCGACCTTCTCCTTCGATGGCAAGCATAGACTCTGCCTTTTGCATTTCAGCAAAAGCAATCAATATTGCAAATAATGCCATAAGCAATGTGGCCATATCTGAAAAAGTCGTCATCCACATTGCAGCCCCGGTTTTACAAGGGGGGCATTCATCTGCAATTACTGATTCGAAAATCTCAGGTTGCTCGGTTACGTTAGTCGCCACGAATAATTACCTCAATTCGGCGGTTCTTTGATCTGCCTGATACTGTTTCATTGCTCTCTAGAGGAACCGAATCAGCATATCCAGCAACAATAAGTCTATCAATAGCAATGCCGTTTTCATTAATGAAGACTGCCGCTACCGAAGACGAGCGTGCGGAGGAGAGATCCCAATTAGATTTAAATTGATCGCTAAATGCTATTTTTACGTTGTCTGTATGGCCCTCAATTCTAATTTTTCCTCTAGAACCCGACAATCGCTCACCAATTTTTAAAAGTAACTCCTTGAAATTTGATTGAACCTTCGCACTACCTGATACGAATGCCCCTTCTCCCGGCAAACGAATAATCAAATTTTCCTCTTGTAATATGAGCTCCATAACACCCTTTTGAACTTCATCCGAGAAATCAGCCGTCATGTCGCTATATCGCTTTTTAGCGCTATTTATACGCCGCTGCTTAATTGCCTCTAGAGAGGCTAGGTCCTGTTTTCTTACTTCAATTTGAGTGCTACTTTGTGCTTGGGCAACTAAGACTTTTTCTGATATGTCCAATACACTTTGGGTAAGGTAGTATTTATCTGTCTCCGCATCTTTCTCTGAAAAAGACTGGAGTTCGACTATTACTTTTTTCTCGGCGGTGCGGACAACAACCTGTCCTTGACGAATTTCTTCAGCAAGACTTTCATTCAAAGTAGCCATACTTTCCGCTATACGAAGTGCATCTAGCTCCTGCTCACTGAGGGTCTTAAGACTTTTGTTAACACTCTGTATTTCTGCGATTACTATTGTTTGTGCGATCGGGATATCTAGGGATGGCATTATCACAACTGCACCAAAAGCTTTGTTCAACGAACCCATCATTAAGGCGCGCTCTTGTTCATCTTGATTGGCATAACTATAGAGAATTGCAAATAGCGCCATGAGTAGAATTGACATGTCGGCGAATGTTGTCATCCATATTGGCGCAAATTTTTTGCACGGCTCGCATTCTTCGGGCAATCCATTATCTTCGAAATCGAAGATTTCAGCTGTTTCAGTCACTACTGTTTCGCCAAAAAGATTTTATTTTATTACGCATTAGCTTTGTTAGCGGCTTCGTTACCAGCGCGCTTCTTATTAATTTTGGGACTTAAGAATGAGGAAAGTAAATCAGCCAAAAGACGAGGATTCCCTCCTCTCTGAATAAACATCACTCCTTCAATAATCAGTTGGCTATTGCGTTCCTCATTTTTGGCATGGTTTTCAAGCTTCATAGACGCTGGAATAAAAAGGCCATTAGCGAGAATCGCTCCATACAAAGTCGTCATAAGTGCTACGGACATGTTTGGCCCAATTGAGTCAGGATCGCTGGACATGGTTTTCAAGAGTAACACTAGTCCTATCAAGGTCCCAATCATACCCATTGCAGGTGCAATGTCCCCAGCAGCTTTCAACGTATCTCTTGACATTTCATGCCGTTTAGACGTGATATACATATCTCGCTCAAGAGCTGTTTTAAGAAATCCTGGATCATTGCCATCAACGAGTCCATTAATTCCTTTTTCCAACAGGCGATTTGTTATCTCTACATTTTGTAGTGCTATCATTCCATCTTTTCGGGCGATGCCAGCCAGTTCAACCAATTGATCAATAAGATCCTCTGGTTTATCCGCCTTGTGCCAAAACATTTTGAAAAGTACCGGCCACATGGTCAGAAATTCTCTCAGTGTCGACCTAAATAAAACGATACCAAAAGTACCAACGATCACAATAAAGATAGAAGGAACGTGATAAAAAGTAGAGATGTCTCCATTGTTGCTGAGTACCCCAAAAACAAAGGCGCTTGCGAAAACGCAGATCCCTATAATCGATGCAATGTCCATGCTGTACCTTTTTACCCCTTCAAAAATTTACGCTTATTAAGTTGGCCTATTTAAATCTAATCTTTTTTGACTTCCTTTGCAGTGAAGCTTCTGCACTGATTACCGTCAATCTTCGAAACTTCATAACAAGGTAGGATTTTTGACTTAAATCCCATTGCATGGCAACCATAGGGTCGTTTGGTTTCATGAGTAATTCGAAAATAAACACATTGCCAGCAATTAGTCTCTTTTTTCACTGTAGACTTCACTCTTATTTTTCCAATACTCTTGATAAAACTTCCAAAGAACCAAAAGAGCAAATAGCACCCCTACAACCCAAGCGAAAATATTCGTCAGGTCATAATTGGCCAAGAAGTTAAATTCAGGCTGCGAGCTAACAACAAGGAATACCAGACCAATAATGAACAAAATCATCCTGGTTCGCCTGCAAAACTCACAAGAATTGTCTCTAATTGCTATGGGAATTTCCCCTTACGGTTGGTTCAAGAATTAGTTTTTACTGTAGCCATTAGTGCAAAACAATTCAACTCTGCATGGAAGATATTCCAGCCCACCCAATGTCTTATATCGACAGTTTGTGCTGATTTCGTTAATGATATTTGAAAAATTTTTGTAGCTTAATATTGAGGGATTTAATTTTGATCTGATCCATATTGCCCACAATCATCTGAGTCTATTCAACAACAGTGGCTTTAAGTATTCTTATCAAAAATGGGCCATTTAAAAATGTATGTTGTTCCGGCTGAATATTTACTGACTCTGAAGGCAGAATGGTTTCCCCTAAGCGTAACTCACGCGCCGCAACTCCATCAGTAATTTGTATTTGAAGATTGCCAAACGAAACAGATGCTAAGTTTGTTAGCCTAATAACCATCCCTCCATCCCGATTCTGAATTTGGCTGATCCGAATATAACGCTCTGGATTAAGTCTCTGATTTAAGATCAGCAACTTAGCTCTGGATCTCGAACCTACATTCTCTGAACTCTTTGCTCCTACTTCAAAATACGCTTTGGCCCTTTGATAATTTTTTTGCTCCATTGCGGCATTTCCAAGATAATAGCTCCCCTCCGCCGTTGGCAGCAACGCATGGCTTCGTTTTATATCGGCAATACCCTTTATTTTGTCGCCATTATCGTAAAGCAACACCCCTCGCTCTAAGTAGGCACTGTAATGATTGGGGTTTTTGCTGATGCTAGTAGTAAATGCCCGTTCTGCTCTTTCTGTATCGCCTAGCATTTTCCAAGCCTTGCCACGCAGCACCCAAAAAGAAAACTCATCTGGCTGAATATCAACCGCTTTGTCTAGTGAGCTTAAGGCTCCTCTTGGATCATTTTTCTTTAGAGCCTTCTTAGCTTTTTCTGCCGCTTCGTATGCGAGTTCATCCTTTTTTAACTGCCTGATAGCTGCCTGGAAGCGCGTCCTACCACGATCGCCACTCGGCAAAGTTTTCGCCTTTATGCGATTTGCCTCCACTCTCCTCATTGAAGGGGGATGACTAGCAAATAAACCTGACAAGAAGCTGGTTGCTTTGTCTTTACTAAAAGAGACAAAAGTCTCTTGTAATTCCACCGCGCCCTCTGGTTCATAGCCAGCTTGAGCCATGTAATCCATACCGTAATAATCCGCCTCAAGCTCATCATATCGACTATATTTGGCCATCCACGCTGCAGTTCCAAGCTGAGAAGCCAAGCCAACAATCTCCTCGTTCTCCTTCTCTTTGGCACTCACTCCAACAGCCATGACCCCGAGGCTCAGGAGTGTGCCTCGGCTCATTTGGGATGCTCCATGTCTTGCTACAGCATGAACAATTTCATGGCTAAGCACTGCCGCTAGTTGTGCCTCATCTCTGAGCTGTACTAGCAGCCCGCGATTAATTGCAATTTTACCCCCCGGCAGAGCCCAGGCATTGGGAACTGAATTGTTGAGCACTACGAACTCGAAGGGTAAGTCGGGCTGTGCACTATATGTTGCTAATTTTTTACCTACTCCCGCAACATAACTCTGTAGTTCAGAGTCAAGATAATAATCACCTCCTTGCGCTTGCCGAGAGGGGCTATAATTTTCTTCACCCAAAGTAATTTCTTGCTGTTTGGACATCAACAA
>MDTG01390678.1_pt1 | contig 10434 bp, 6 predicted proteins | sample 811421 | NCBI WGS metagenome assembly MDTG01 (sample SAMN05326645, study PRJNA326480) | marine metagenome | isolation source: seawater | place: Pacific Ocean: South East | collected 2011
CAAAAACAAATGAATTGAGAAATGTTACTGTTATCACCTCATATTACCACATGCCTAGGAGTATGATCTTAATGAAATCATTCTCTCCTTTTATAAATTTTTACCCTTATCCAGTAAAAAAAATTATTTCTTACAAAAGGACATACAAGGAAAATATTTTTTATTACTTTTTTTTAACAGAGGAATATATTAAGTACTTGGTCTCGCATCTTACTATATTTATAAAGTAGTCATTATGTTGTTAAAAATATTTTCTTTCAATTTTATTTTTTATTTTTCAATTTTATTTTTTGGTGTTTCTTTATTACCAGTTTTAATATCCAAAACGTTGACAAGAAAAACAGTTAGAATGTGGTCTAGATTTGTAATTTTTGTTTTTAAACAAATTTTTAAAATTCAAATAAATTTCAAAAACCGCTATTTGAATGATAATGAGGGTCAGGTTATAGCAGCTAATCATCAGTCAGTGTTTGATACTATTTTTTTTTTAGCAGCTTTTGACAAAACAATATACATTATTAAAAAAGAATTAATTTTTATACCTATATACGGGTGGTACGCAATGAGACTAGGTAATATTTATATAGATAGGAAAAAAAAAAATAGAATCAATTAAGAAGATATCAAAAAATATAGCTAATCTTATTAAAAAAAATTATAAAGTAGTAATTTTTCCTGAGGGAACTAGACAAGCCCCCAAGAAAATAGGAGATATTAAGCCCGGTATTTTTCTAATTCAAGAAAAGTTAAAAAAGCCTATATTTCCTGTTTATATAGACTCTGGTAGTACTTGGCCTAAAAATAGTCTTAAAATAAAAAAAAGGAATATTTTAATTAAATGTTTAAACCCAATACCATATGGGCTAACAAAAAATGAATTTAAGGCAATACTAAAAAAAAGTTATATAGAAAGTTTACAGGACTAATGAATTTAATAAAAAATAAAATACTTAATATAAAGGGTTTCGTAATTATTTTTTTTCTTACAATTATTTCTATTTTAATTTTGAGGCTCACCAGCAACGATAAAACTTTACAAGAAGAAAATAATGAGCCTCTCTTCGTGAAAACAGAAAAAATAAATTTTAAAAGTTATGAGCCTGAATTTTTATTTTATGGAAATATACAAGCAAAAAATCAGATAGACGTCATATCAAATTTATCTGGTAAAATTATAGATATTTCTCCAAAGGTTATATCTAATGATAATTTTGAAAAAGGAGAAAAAATTTTTGAGCTTGATTCTTTTAATTATAGGCAAGAATTGATTAAAAAAAAATCTGAACTTGAAGAACTTAAAAATGAACTTAAATCAAAAAATTTAATATTAAGTGAGATTGAAAAACAGCAAATATTAAGTAAGAAAAATTACGATAGGAAGAGTAAGCTAGTAGGAGACATAGTGACCAAAAAAAACCTTGAAGATGCAGCAGCAAACCTATCAATTAATAATGCTAAAGTTTTAGACATTAAGGCAAATATTCAAGCTATAGTAGCGAATATAAAAATTGCAGAAACTCAAGTTAGGGTGGCAAAACGTAATTTAAAAGACACTATTTATAGAGCACCATTTGCTGGAAAATTAGATAACAATAATGTAGAAGTGGGATTAGAGTTGATTGCTGGAAGAGTGTTAGGAAAATTTATGAACACTTCTGCATTAAATGTACAGTTTTTTGTGGGAGAAAATATTTATACTTATTTAGGTGAAATACTAGGCAAAGAAGCTAAAGTTTATTGGGGAAAATCTAAATTCAAAAAGGGTTACTCAGCAAAAATATTTTACATTGATAGTGCAGTAAATAAAGAAAGGGCAGGCCTAAATATAAAGGCTAAGCTTGAAGAAATTTCTGTCGATGATCCTATCAAGCCAGGAGTTTTTGTGGAGGTTGTTATTCAAGGTTCTACTATTTTAGAATCATTCTTAATCGATGAAAATAGTATATATGATGATACATATATTTATATTTTAGAAAAAGGTAAAGCTGTAAGAAAAAAAATAAATATCGAAGGTTATTCTAATGAAAAAGTGATTGTCACTGGGCAGAATTTAAATAATAAAACTATTATTATGACAAGAATTAATAACTTTAACTTATTTAAAAAAATAATCTCTAAAAATTAAAAAATGCCCTTAAACATAATATCTAAAATACTAAAGCATAAGACAGCTCCTAATTTATTTTTAATGTTGATGATTTTTTTTGGTTTGTTTGCAGCCAAACAATTAAACACGCAGTTTTTTCCTAACTATTCTATTGACTACATTGCTATCAGTATTGAATGGCCAGGAGCTAGTACTCAAGATATAGAGGACTCAGTAATTAAACCTCTAGAAAATAAAGTAAGATATTTAGATAAAGTAAAAAGTACTAGAGCTACTGCTAGACAAGGGCGGGCAGATGTAATTTTAGAATATGAATCTGGTACTGATATGAAAAATTCCTTAAATGAATTAGAAATGGAGGTAAATGCTATTGATACTTTTCCTCAAGAATCAGAGGTACCAGTAATTAAGCTCATAAATCCTTATGAACAAATAGGTTTAGTTCTTATTAATGGAACTTCTAATGAAATTCAATTAAAAAAAGTTGCTAGTAGATTAAGAGATAAATTACTTAATAACGGAATAGATAAAATTGAGATAGATAGTTTTAGAAAACAAATTATTTATATTGATTTAGACCCTATTTCTCTTTTTTCTAATAAACTGGACCCTGAAGAAGTGGCATTAAGAATTAACCCAGAAATAAAGAATATACCGTCTGGAATATTTCAGAGTAGTTCCACTTTACAACTAAGAACCTTTAGTAAAAAAGAAAAAGTTTTAGATATAGAAAATATTGAGATAATTAATCCAGAGGGAGGCAAGGTAAAAGTTAAAGATATTGCTAATGTGTACGAGACTTTCAATGAAAAAGAAAGTCAGGGATTTAGTGAAGGGAAAAAAGCTATCACATTAAAAATATTTAGATCTCTCGGAAGTGATGTTCTTGAAAATACGAAAATTTTAGAAAGCACTGTCTACAAATTTAAAGCGGAGCTTAACAGTAAAATAAATGTTCAAATATATGACCTGTCATCACAATTAATTAGAGATAGAATTAATTTACTTTTGAAGAATGGATTAGGAGGGTTAGTACTAGTACTGCTAATATTATTTTTATTTTTAAAATTTAGGGTGGTTATTTGGGTTGCAATTGGCATACCAGCTGCTATTTCTGTAACACTTGCAATTATGTTATTAACTGGACAATCTATAAATATGATTAGTTTATTTGCTCTCATAATGATGCTAGGTATTATAGTTGACGACTCAATAGTCGTAGCAGAACATATAGAGTACCAGAGCGAGTTAGGGAAAAGTCCTTCTGAAGCAGCTTATGTAGGAGCAATTAGAATGTTAGGTCCTGTAACAGCGGCTTCTTTAACTACTATAGCTGGGTTTGCTCCAGTTTTTTTGATTTCAGGAGTAATAGGTCAAGTAATAGAGGCAATACCTCTTGTAGTAATTAGTGTGATAGTAGCAAGTCTTTTTGAATGTTTCTTTGTTCTTCCTGGTCATATAAAAACAGCATTAATTGAGGAGGCTAAGAATAGAAAAAAAAGAATTAATCTTAATAAGTATCTTGAAACATTTAAAAAAGGGACATTTTTAAATTTTTTAACTACATCTATCAAACACAAATATAAAACTTTTTTTTCTATTATTTGTTTACTAATAATATCTTTTTCGTTACTGAAGTTTGCTCATGTAAAATTTTATTTTTTTCCTGCTCCAGAAAGTCAAATCATATTAGTAAACTTTAGTTTTACTCCAGGAACCTTGAAAAAAAATACCATAGAATTTGCAAATAATTTGGAAAAAAAACTAAAGGAAATAGATAAAACTCAAATTGTGCAAACTACTTATGCTGTAGTTGGAAAGCCTATGTGGGGCAGTAGAATTTCCACTAAAGAGTTTGGAGATCATGTAGGTGGAATGATAGTAGAATTAGTTAGTCCTGAAAAAAGGAAAAAAAGAACTAATGAGTTAATTAAGGAGTGGAAAGATAAACTAGAATTACCAGTAGGTTTGACTAGTCTTACAATATTAGAAAGAAAGGGAGGCCCGCCAGGTTTAGATATAGATATAAGAATTAGGTCACAAAATGCAAGCCTTGAAGAATTAAAGAAAGCTTCAAACTTTGTTCAAAGTGAGCTTTTAAAATTAAAGGGAGTTACTGATATTAAAGATAACCTTCCGATAGGAGAAAGAGAAATTGAATTCACCTTGACAGAGAAAGGAGAAAGTTTGGAATTCAATAGTAATTATTTAGCAAAAAAAATAAAAGCTATTTTTGATGGAGTTTCCGTTACTAAATTTTTTAGAGGTGAAGATGAAATAGAAATCATTGTAAGAAATAACTTAGAAGCAATGAATATGAATACTTTTAATTCACACCTAGTTTTATCACCCAATGGAAAACTTATACCAATATCAGAGATTGTTAATATGAAAAAAAGCCAAAGTTTTTCTACTGTAAAAAGAAATAACGGTTACAGAGAGATATCGGTTACAGGAGAAATAAATGAAGGGATTGTAAATCCTGATGACATTATGAAAGAAATAAAAATAAATATTATGAAAAAAGTAGATAACGAATTTAATCTAGATTGGTATTTAGCTGGAAGAGCTGAAGAGCAGAAAGAAACTTTTGGCGATATGAAAAGAGGAGGACTTTTAGCAATAGCCGTAATTTATATAATTTTAGCATTTATTTTTCAATCTTATTTTCTGCCATTTTCTATAATGTCAATAATACCATTTACATTGATTGGTGTCATAGGAGGACACTGGATAACAGGCTTTGATATTACAATACTATCTTTAGTTGCGGTTTTTGGTTTGACAGGTATCGTCATTAATGATTCTATAATTATGGTAGCTAATATTTTTGATAAAATAGAAAAAGGAATGGAAGCTGATAGCGCAATAATTACAGGTGCCCAGGAGAGATTGAGGGCAGTTATTTTAACGTCTTTAACAACAATAGGTGGATTAACGCCATTATTATTTGAAGGAAGTGTTCAAGCTCAGTTTTTGAAGCCAATGGCTATAACTATAGTCTTTGGTCTTCTTTCATCGACATTATTGGTTCTAATATTTATTCCAGTAATTTTAAAAATTGGACTAGATATAAGAAAAACTTTATTTAGTCCAAAATTTTGGAGCTAAAATTATCAAAAATGCTAAATATTCTAATCTTCCTACAATCATTCCAAATGATAATAATAATTTTAAAATAGCAGGTAATTGAGCAAAGCTCTCTTCAGGTCCAATTATATTGCCCAAACCTGGACCAACTACAGACACTGAAGTAATAGCAGCTGATATTGAAGTGATAAAATCATAATTATGATACATAAAAACACTTGAAATAAAAAATACACTGAAAATAAAACAGAAAAAAATTATCATTACAGAATTTATTATATTCTCATTAATATTGATATTCTTTAAATTTATATTACTTATAGCCCTAGGTGACTTGATAGTCTTAAGTTCTTTAATCACTAATGCCCAAAGTATTTGAATTCTAAATATTTTTAATCCGCCAGTAGTAGAACCTGAGCAACCTCCTATTAACATCATAATTAAGAATATGGTGCTCGCAAAGTATCCCCAATTTGAAAAATTTTCTGTTGAATAGCCAGTACCTGTCATAATAGATACACTATTAAATAATGATAATCTTAACGCTAAAAAAATATTGATATTATTATTAAAATGGAGCCAAAAAGCTACGGACAATACAAAAAATACAATCAAAGAAAGAAAAAGTATTACTTGACTATCAAAAAGACTAGAAAAGTTTTGTCTAAAGCATGAGATGTATAAAGTAAAAGGCAGGCTCGCTGTGAGCATTCCGAATACTATTATAAGCTCTGTAAAGAAATTATTATAGTGGCCGATAGATGATGATTTTGTAGAGAAGCCACCAGTAGCAACTGTTGTTAGTGCATGATTAAAAGCATCAAAAAAACTTAGCCCACTGATATATAAAAATGATAAAATAATAATTGTAAAAGATATATATATACCTCCTAGTAATTTAGCAATTTCTTTAGGTCTATAGTGAAGATCTTTAGGTTTCTCACTCCAATCTTGAGTGAATAGTTTAATGCCACCAATATTAAATATAGGAATAATAGCTATAGCAAATACAATAATACCTAAACCTCCTAACCATTGGAGCAAGGCCCTCCATACTAAAATTCCTGAGGATAAATTTTCTATATTTTTATATGCAGTAGCTCCAGTAGTTGTGAGACCAGAAGTGGCCTCAAAAACTGCATCAATAAAGTGTGTGCAATTAGAATCGAGATATAATGGCAAGCTTGATAGAATGATCATTATTGGCCACGAAATAGTTGTTATTATTATAGTGTCTTTGACGTTTACTTTTTTTTCTTCTTTATTAAAGGCTAGAATTAAAGTGACTCCTAAAAATAATGTACATAATGTTGAGACTAGAAAATTCGAAACATTTATTTCAGCAAGTATGGCTTCTACTAGTAGAGGTAAGATCATAGCTATTCCTAAGGAAGTAATTAAGATACCCAAAAAGAATAAAATTATTCTTAAGTTAATCATTTAACTACAACTAGAATTACCTAATACACAAAATTGTGAACAAAAAGGATGGTTTAAATAAACTTTCTTTTTTGAAGATACTAAATCATAGCCTAGTTCAAACTCCTTATCTTTAGTTATCAGAGTACATGGCAAAACCTTGGTTTGCATTTCATTTTTTCTTTTTATAATCATACGAGTATTAGAGCACATAACACTTTCTGGTTTTTTATTTAAAATATTCCAACAATCTTGAGATATTTCAGTTGTCGCCTTTTTATAATCCATAATTGGAAATATGATTAATTCATTTTTATTATAAGAATTAATTTTTAGAGCAATTCTTTTAAAAAGTTTATCAAAACCATTTCTAATATTCTCTTCTGATTCATTTAAATTTATTTTTGATGCTATATTTAGGTTGAATCCATTTGCATCAAGCCATATTAAGTTTCTAATCACTTTTTTCCATGTATTAATCCCTCTAATACTTTCATGGTATTTTTTTCTATAGTGATCAACAGATATTCTAATAGTTAAATTATTCAAATTAGGTAATCTAAGTAAATCTTTAAATTTTATTTCAAGAGGTCTCATACCATTAGATAGAACTAAAACCTTAAATTTTGCTTTTAATATAAATCTTAGTATATCTATAATGAAAGGGTTCATAAATGGCTCTCCCCCAGTTAAACCAATAAGTTTTATGCTATAATTGTTTTTTTTTATTTCTTTAATATATTTTTTTACTTCTAATAAGTTAATATATTGTAATTCTTTGTTAATAGGAGATGACTCTATGTAACAATCATGGCATTGAAGATTGCAAAGGGTCCCAGTATTGAACCAAAGATTTTCTAGATTTTTAAGTTGCACAAAGGCTCTGTGTTTTCCGTCTCTAGTAAAATTTTTGTTTAAAAATAATCCTTTATTCATCATAATTAATTTATATGCATAACAAAGTATCATATAATTATAATTTAGAAAAAAAAAACCTAGATTTTGTTAGTTACATCATCACTGCATATAATAAGAGAAAATATCTACAAGTAGTATTTCAAGCATTAGCTATGGAAGGTGGCAGTCATAAAAGAGAATATATAGTTGTAGATGATGGATCATATGATAATACTTCTATAGTTTTAAAAAAATTTGCTCCTAAGCTATCTGGAAAGTTAATTATTTTAAGAAGAAGAAATTTAGGTGCCTCCTTCTCGACAAATGAAGCCGTTGCTTATGCTTCGGGTTATTGGATAAGACTTTTAGATGGAGATGATAGTGTTACTTATAGATCTACAGCAAAGATGCTATATTTGGCGCATAGACATAAAGTGAGCTTCGTATACGGTCTTATTAGCGAAAAAAAGCTAAATATTAATGCAATGCCTTTTAAACATGTTAAACAAAATAGAGATGATGGTCTAAAAAAGTTTATAAAAAACTGTCCAGCAAATTCAAGTTCAATATTTGTGTCAAAAAAAAGATACATAATGTCAGGAGGCTGTAATGAAAACTTTATATCTCCTGATCAAGTTTTATTTTTAAGACTTTTTTCTAAAGGTGAAGCTGTATTTTTAAAGCAAGTGGTGGCAATTTTGCCAAGTAATCAATCAATTGATAGGCTCTCAAGTCAAATCAAAAGAAGTAGATATGAATCAATATTAGCGTTGATAAATTTATGTAATGAAAATCCCAATTTAGAAAAAACTCATGTCAAGCTAGCATTTAAAAGAGTTTTATCTAGGGCTAACACTTATAATAAGAGATTAAATAATATTTATTTTTCTTCTCATTGGTTCAATTATTTATTATCAAAGTTTATATTTCCAAAGTTTTATAAAAAACTTATGTACAATGCGCTAAAAGTTTTTTCTGGCAACAGAATTGAAAGACCTAAGTCATGGAAAACAAGCGCTGATAAAATTTGTATTTCTAAAAATTTCATAAGAAGATAAGTATGTGCGGTTTTGTAGGTTTATATTTAAATAATAATTTTAATTTAGAAATAAGAAAGTTAATTTCAATTTTAAATAATATGACCGATATTCTTCATCATAGAGGTCCTGATCATAAGAATATTTATATAGATGAAAAAGAAAAATTAGCTTTTGGATTTCAAAGATTGAGTATTATAGATTTAAAAACTTCAGCCAATCAACCTATGATCTCTCAGAATAAAGACTGGGTCATAATTTTTAATGGAGAAATTTATAACTATAAGTATTTGAAAGAAAACCTGAAAAGGGAAAAAAAATTTTGGAGAAGTTCTTCAGACACTGAAGTCTTACTTGAATATATAGCTACACATGGCTTTTATGATACTATAAAAATATTGAATGGTATGTTTGCAATAGCAGCATACTGTATTTCAGAAAAAACATTATGGTTGGCTAGAGATAAATTTGGAGAAAAACCATTATATTATAATTATGACTCTGCTCATGGTTTAAGCTTTGCCTCTGAATTGAAGGCATTCACTTATTTTCCAAACTTTAAAAGACAAATTTGCCAAAATGCGCTATCACAATACTTAAGATATGGGTATGTGCCTGAGCCATTGAGTATTTATAAAAAAACCTTCAAGCTTGAGCCAGGACATATCATTAAATTTGATAAGAAAAACAAAATTTCGAAGAAACAATATTGGGATTGTATATCAAGTTTTATAAAAGCAAAAGATAAAAAATTTCAAGGTACTTTTGAAGAAGCTATAGAAGAAGTAAAAAATCAAATTGATAATTCTACAAAAAATAGATTAGTTTCAGATGTGCCTCTAGGCATTTTCCTTTCAGGTGGTATAGATAGTTCTAATTTAGTTTTATCTTTGTATAGACAAAATATAATCTCTAATACATTTTCAATAGGATTCCATGATAGTAAGACTAATGAACTAAACTTCGCAAATGAGGTCGCTGAAACTTTGAAAACCAATCATACATTTAAGTATGCAAATGAGAAAGATTGCCTAGAAAATATACAAAACGTTGTAAGTGCTTATGATGAGCCTTTTTCTGATCCATCTCAAATTCCAACGTATATGTTATGTAAGTTCGCAAAAAAAAAAATAACAGTTGCTATTTCTGGAGAGGGAGCAGATGAATTATTTGGTGGATATCCTAGATATCAAAATATAGCTCTTTTTTGGAATAAGATAAAAAAACAGCCTAAAGCATTTTCAAAGCTTATGGAGGCTTTTTCTGAAATATTTAGCTCTTCAAAATATACACACTTAAGGTCTTTAGGAAAAAAATTTCGAAAATATAGTCATACTGATATAAACAGTTTATATAATGATGAAATGTCTCGTTGGAGACCTGATGAAAAAATTTTAACAGAGAGAATTTTCAAAGATAGTTTTTTTGAAAAAAACATTAATAATGTAAATGACATATTTTCAGTTCCTAGATATTTAATGATGAAAGATATTATAACTTATCTTCCGAGTAATTTACTGGTAAAAACCGATAGAGCATCAATGTATAATAGTTTAGAAATAAGAAGCCCTTATTTAGATAATGATTTGGTAAATTTAGTATGGAGTTTACCGGATAGTTTTATTTTTTATAAAAATGAAAAGGTAATTTTGAAAGAAATTCTTAAAGAAAAGCTTGGGCAAAATTTTGTCACAAGAAAAAAACAGGGTTTTGAACCACCATTATATGATTGGTTAAAGGGATCTTTAAATCAATGGGCAACAGATTTATTGTTAAGCAATAATAATTTTTTTGATACTTCTGATATGAAAAAGATGATTTTAAGGTTTGAAAAAGGGGAAAAAAAATTGACTTACAAAATTTGGACTATAATAATGTTTATGG
>MDTG01009869.1_pt1 | contig 10433 bp, 6 predicted proteins | sample 811421 | NCBI WGS metagenome assembly MDTG01 (sample SAMN05326645, study PRJNA326480) | marine metagenome | isolation source: seawater | place: Pacific Ocean: South East | collected 2011
GCAAAGCGATGTAAAAATTGAGCGCCACCTGAATGGCCCCATGCATTATAGCTCTCCTGAGTTCCAGAAATATCTAATTTTATATATTCAAATAGTGGTTCTATGACTGAAAATGTCCAATGATTTGGACTATTTAGTTCTCCGGCTTCAGGGTTGTCTCCGTCTTCAAAAACATTACCCATCAGGTAATTATCACCTAGCCCAGGATAATTTGAACTTGAAAATTCAGGTGCAAAAACCATAAATTCGTTCTCATTAGCCATATTGATCCAAAAATCCCTGTAATCATCAGCATTTCTAGAAGCCCCGTGAAAAGAAAATAGAATAGGCATTGAACTAATATCGCCTGAGGGGATGTGGTAGAAAACTTCAATTGAGGGTCTTTCCAAAGGCTGAGGAGGTGAAAATATAAAAGAGTCCGTTGTGCCGGGACTTAAGTCTTGAGAAAAACTAAAACCATAAAAAAATAAAAGGACTATTGTATTGTAAAATCGTCTCAATTAGAAAATAATTTGGATTAGTACTTCCCCAGTTATAATCTTTTCACCTGAGCCAAATTTAGTGTCATTATACATAGCCTGAAGTTTTATATTATCATTAAAATATTTACTAATACCAAAGGTAAAGTTTTTGGATTTTGATAAAATAGAACTCAAATTAGATGAAAACTCAGGCGTTGATTCACCATATCTAAAATCAAAACTAATATTAGAATTTGTTATATATCCAAATTGGGTATTGAATTGTTCTCCCAGAACCAAATAATTACTTATTTGGGTTGGTGATAAAATCAAATCCCCATTATTTGTTCCATCAACTCCGTCGCTCAAATAAATTTCTTCAATATCATCGGCCCTAGAATCAACATACTCCAAAAGCAACGAAAAACCACTGTATTTAGCTAATACATCCACATAAATTTGGCTATACTCAGGAAAAAGTTCAAAACCGTTAGAATCATATAGATTAAAATCTCCGTGACCCTCTCCAACTCTGTTACTGGCTCCATTGTTAATACTCCCAGCAATACCGAAAACAAGCTTTAATCTTTTTTCCTTGAATCTGTCAGCAGTAGAAAACATATTATCAAAAGAAAATTTACCTAAAGGATAATAATCTAATCTCCCTCCAATTTTATATTTTCCTTTATCAACATCCCTAGAATCATTTCCAAATGAATTTTTACCATCACCAGAACTAAATGCAATCATTGGAATAAATTCGCCCAAGGAAGAATTTATTTGTGTTTTTAAAAAAACACCGAACTCTCTACCTGAATTTGAAAATGATTGACTCAATAAACTTCTATCATTCATTTGTAAATTATTTTCACGATACATCATTTCTCTATTATTTGTGAATGTTAGCATTTGCCCAAAAGTAATCGATGTGTTTTTTGAGAAATGATAAGACATCCAAGCTTCTTGGAGGGGCTCATCTAAGCTAAAGTCAGTCATGAAAAAGAAACTTAGCTTTTCCTTTTTCATATCTCCTCCAAAAGTAAAAACAGATGCCTTTGATTTATAAAAATCATCACTGTCTGACGAACCAATGCTAAAACTCGAATTCTGTGTAACAGATCGATATGCTGGTTGAATAAATCCCCCGATGTTGAATATATATTCTCCTTTATTTGTTGACAATTCAAGTCCATTACCATTGTCATAAATGACACTATTTTGTGCAAAATTTATTTGAAATAAAGTAATTGATATTAAAGTAATTAAAGAATTATTTTTCATAATTTAAATTTATATAATTTGGTATTCTGTAAATTGGTAAAGTTTCATTTAGTTTCGTTTTTAGAACTCCCCAGCTGACAAAACTGTTGGGAGCCTCTGGTTCTAAAACTTCGAATAAAAGATTGCAGTTTTTTTGATCTGTGAATACTATGTAAGTACCAGCACTGATGTTTATTTCGGTTAGATTAATTTCTGTTGAAACTTTTTGCATAAAAGCTTTCTCATATTTTTTCCCTGCCTTTTGATATTCGCTTATTTTATATTGTTCTACCTGTAGATTTTTTTTCTCACTTATTTTAAAAACCTCCAATCCAAGTATTCTAAGCTTTTCAATTATCTTAGATTTATCACTAGTAACTAAATAGGCATATGGTTTAGAGCGAACAAGATCAGGTTTAGATTTCAAAGCATCACGAAATTTAATTGGAATTTTAATTAATTCATTTTTATCTAAATCAATAACTTTTAAAGAATCTTCATAAATTGATCTTTTGTTCCTAACGTAGATATCTTTTCTATGATCTTGAGCAACTTTGATTTCAGCTCTTAGTTGATCTGATTTTAGTTGTATTGTTTCAAGATATGATAATGCAATTAAATATGTTATAAAAGTCCTTCTCTTGAATGATGACCTACCTATTCTAACTCCCCTAACTTCTACTAGTGTGGATATACAATTTGTAAGGGCAAATGATGTTGCACTTGATCTGGCATTATCGGATCCCTTATTAAAGACAATTTCTCCATTTAGCTTGGTAGTGGAAAAATATGGGAAATGTGAAAAATTATATTCATCAAGTTTTATTCCTGCATTTTTTACAAAAATTTCCTCTGTAAAAGTTCTGAGATTTTCAGGAACATTTAAATTACCTGAGAATAAAAACATAGCATCATAAAAATTTGAAATCCCAGTATTTCCATATCCAGAGAAATCTCTTCTAAAGGGGGTGTATTCATGAAAATCAAGGGCTACTTCAGGATTAAATTCACTAAAATTTTTTTTAAGTAAAACCGACTCTTGAGCCATTAATTTCGTCTGATCTCTGTTTAGATCCAAACCATTGTTAGCATATCTACTCAATCTCAAATACCCATCAATATTTGCCATTGGAATAATTGCCATACTAATATTCTTTGTAAGATGTTGATGATTATCTAATAGCTCCGCGATAAAATATAGGATACCTTCCGTACTTGCACTTTCATTCCCGTGTAGGCCTGCTTGGATCCATACTCGAATTGGATTTTTATTATTTTGATTTTTAATATATACAATTGGAATATTGTAACCTTTTTGGCTTTCACCTAAATAATTTACTTCAAAAAGTCCTGAATACTTTTTTTTATAATCATCAAGAAAAGAGATTAGTTCTTCATAATTAGTGTAACCTTTTTTCTTTTTAAATGCTGGAGTAATAATTTTTAGCTTATCATAATCCTTGAAAAACTTATCAGTTACAATTTTAGGCTGCATATTTGGCTGAGAAAAAGCAGTTAAAATAGCAAACAAACTGGTAAATATATAAATTCTAATCAATGACATTTTTTAAAATGAAAGAGTTAACATCATTCGTAAAATATTTTCACCACCAGATACAGGATACTGTGAGCCTCTATAATCACTTATTCCATGACTACCATCTACCCATGAATAAGATGCTTGGATCTTTGCACCATAATTTTTTGTCAGGAATTTACCCAAACCTATTGTGTACTGATTTGGTCTATTATTATACAAAGGACTGTTTAAATATGAAAAGTCTTCAGAAACTAAATGAGTATATCTTCCATCAATCGATAAACCGTTCTTGAACAAATAGCCCATTTGAATATTGAAAGCTTCCCCTAATATCATCTGGTTTCGAACATATTCTTCAGGCGATATGTCTACAAAGTCAGTAGTTCTACCAACTCTTTTTCTAAAACTAGTTGTGTATGATTGCTGATCTAGAGGTAAATCACTGTAAGCATCATTTCTATGGGTTATATCATCAGGAATTGAAGCACTTGACTTAATATATTCTCCCAAAGCAAAAAACCCTTTATATTTAAACATGAAGTCAATACCATATTTCGTATAATCTGGAAGTCTTTCTTCCCCTCTATCGAAAGAGCCATTTCCGTTAGAATCGTTTATGTAGATAAACTGTCTAGAATAAGATTCTGATCTCCCCCTTCTACTAGTAACATCATTAAAAACAGAATAGTGAGCTCCAATAACTAATTTTGGTATTAATTCCCTTACAACATCTACTTGTCGCCATTGTCCATATTTAGCAAAAGTTCCAAATGGAAGAAAATCAATTCTTCCTCCAACTTTCAAACCTCCTTTGTCAGCATTAAAAACATTTTCACCATCGCCGTTGGCCACTGAAAAATAAGGCCTCAAGTAAGCACCACCTTTAGTTCTAAAATTTCCTCTAAATAAAAGCCCAAATTCTCTCAACGAAGAGAAAGATGAAGTTAACCTACTCCTTTCGACAAATTGTAATGTATTTGATCTCATCCAAACTTCCCTATTGTCAGTTTTAGGCATCCTCTGACCGAAGGTAACCCTTATTTGATTAGTTATGTTGTACCTGACAAATGCATCAAGTAAATATTTTTTTGATGCAAAATATCGTTCAGGACCATTACCAGTTAAATCAAATTGTAACCTATAATAAAGCCGCTGATTTCCTGGATTTCCCTCAAAATTAATTCTAGCCCTTCGCATTCTAAAGCGATTAGCAAATCTAATTTCATTATCACCTTCGTATTCAAGGGACTGGAACCAAGGCTGTAACCAACCCCTAATTCTAAATGAATAACTGTCATCCTGCGAAAGACGAACTCCTTCTCCAAGATTATAGGACTCTAAAGAAATATCATCTTGAGCTTCTAATTGAATAGTAAAAGTGAAAATCAATATTAAAAATATCCAGTTTATATTTTTTAGTTTAATAGACTTCATAGAAAAATTAATGTTAGTGCCTTAGAATGATGAACCATCTAATCTTTTACCAGGTGAAAATAAACTATTGTTTGACTCTGGAATTCCAGCATGCTGTTCAAAATCACCAGCCAAATCTGGATTTCTTGTATATGATTCGTCAGGGTTGTTTGATAAAGGTTCTATATCAAATTCTAAAAATGAAACACCATTTTGATCAGAAACAGTTACAAAATCTCCAGCATTATTCATATTTAAGAGTCCTGTTGATGAAGATTGAACTATTGATCCTCCAAAATACTCATCTGAATTTCCAAAACCATAATTAATTGGATCTCCGCTTCCAAAAACTACAATTGAACCATTTGAAGGAACGACAGTACCTTCGGGAAATACATGTCTTAATTGAGCTGCATCCGAAATTGTATATCCAGAAATATCTACAGACTGAGTTCCTAAATTATAAAATTCAATGAATTCGTCTCCTTGGGCTTCTCTGACCCCGTCTCCATTAGCGTCTCCCTGGTCTCCGCTTGGGGGATCATATAAAACTTCGTTGATAATTAATCTTGGAAATGGACAACCATCATATTCATAGTAGCCAAATAAATCGGGGCAACTATCCAGACTATCTGGTATATTATCACCATCAGTATCTGATTCATCATCCAATAATATGATTTCTACAATAGCCGGTGAAAAAATATTTACATCTAAAGAATTAATTTCTAATATAATAGTTTCAATTCCCTCAAGTTGCTGATCATCTATTGGAAAAATTGAAATATTACCACTATCATTTCCAGAACTGACAATAATCTCCTCAGAGCTAACAGTAAAATCATTGTTAAATTGTGCTGTACCAGAAACGGTTACAGGAAAAATTAAGTCATGATTAGTTGTTGAGTTAAGATTAACTGTAAGTATAACCCCGGACTGGTCATTTTCATTTAAATTTAGAGATGAAGATGATAAGTTTAAAGTAGGCTTTATATCATCTGTGGAACAACTATTTACTAATAAAAGAATTGTAACAATGGAAAAAAATTTTTTTGTAATAAATCTGTGTTTCATTTTTATTGTGTAGTTTGAAAGATAAATCTTGAAGTTATTTATTAAAATAAAGATACCATATATTTTTCAAATCAAAATATTTGTAATTATTTTTATGGAATTGATTTTAAGTTATTTTGAATAAATGCAACTAAATAAAAAAAAAATAGGTTTTTTGTTAGGCCCTATTATTTTTATGATAATAAGGGTTTTTTTTCATCCCGAAGGACTTAACGATTCTGCCAACGCCGTTCTAGCTTCTACTTCTTGGGTTGCTATTTGGTGGATAACAGAAACTTTACCAATATCTGTTACGGCATTATTACCTATAGTTTTATTTCCTTTAAGCAATGGACTTGATTTAAAATCTACTACCGCTCAATACGGCCATAAGTATATTTTCTTATTTCTTGGGGGTTTTATTTTAGCTATAGCTATTGAAAAGTGGAATCTACATAAGCGTATAGCACTAACAATTATAAAAATTGTTGGGGCTAATATCACATCTATAATTCTTGGATTTATGATTGCAACTGCTTTTTTATCTATGTGGATTTCAAATACGGCGACTGCAGTTATGATTTTACCTGTTGGTATGGCGATTGTATCACAATTGAAAGATAACTCTAAAACAATTGAAAAGGAAAACTTAATTTTTGCAAAGGCTTTGATGCTAGCAATTGCTTACAGCGCTTCAATTGGTGGTATGGCTACTTTAATTGGAACACCTCCTAATTTGATTCTTTCAGGTGTAATTCAAGAAACATACAATATTGAAATTTCTCTATCTCAATGGTTTTTGTTTGGTTTTCCAATAAGTCTACTTTTTTTAATTTTAGCTTGGATATACCTTACAAAATTTGCATTTAAATTCAAACAAAAAAAATTTCCTGGAGGTAGGGATGAAATTAATAGACAACTGAGTAATTTGGGTGAGGTTACATTCGAGGAAAAAGCAGTTTTTTATGTATTCATTGCAACTGCATTTGCTTGGATATCAAGATCCTGGTTCTTAGAACATTTCATCCCAAAAATAGATGATACGATTATTGCAATAATTTCAGCTATAATACTTTTTATTTTACCAAGCAGTAAAAAAAATACTGCATTATTAAACTGGCATGATGCCCTCAAATTACCTTGGGGAATATTATTATTATTTGGTGGGGGAATGGCCTTGGCAATTGGTTTTCAGAGCAGTGGCTTGGCCCTATGGATTGGCGAACAATTAAAAACTTTAGACACAATTCCTCTAATTGCATTAGTTTTTATCGTTATTGCTTGCATAAACTTTGTAACAGAAATAACTTCGAATATGGCTACAACAGCTCTGATGCTTCCTATTTTAGCATCTCTTGCAAATGCAATAGATGTCCATCCCTATTTTCTACTAGTTGGAGCTACTGTGGCCGCTTCATGTGCATTTATGCTCCCCGTTGCAACTCCTCCCAATGCTATCGTTTTTGGATCAGGGCACCTAAAAATTAAAGACATGGTCAGTAAGGGACTTTGGTTAAACATTGTATCTATTATTATTTTAACATTAGCAGTTTACTTTATCCTACCGATGCTTTGGGATTTTCCCGACCTAAGCTAAAATTGACAAATATTAAAACAAAAAAAGTAAAGAAAATGGCAACTATTTTTCCTAATTCTTCTTTCTTTTTTTCTTCAATCAGTAATAAATGTTTTGGATTTAATGAATTTGGTGTTCCAATCCCCTCTTCAACAGATATTGTATTAATTGAGGGTAAAGTTTTTTGTACATGAAACACTTTATTAGAAAAATTATTTTCCCATGTAATACTATCAACAAGTTTACTTTTATTGTCAAGCAAATAAATAAATTGTCTGTTGTTCTTATCAATTAAGTCACCTGAAAAATCTATAACTTTAAGCATGTTAAATTTGATATTTTTGATATCTGTTTCTCCTTTAGAAAAAATCAACTTCCAGTTTTTTAAAATAATTTCTTCTTTTTTTTCACTGTATAGCTCTATCCACTTGTTTGTATCATAAATACCTAATCCACCAACTTCATTTATTTTAATTTTATCTTTCCAATGACTGTCACCTACATATTTGTAGCTGATATTTATATTTTGTGTTTCTTTATTCACATTCATAATTGTGTCTCTAATTGAATTATATAATGTAATTTTATAGGCCTTGGATTTACCATTTATTGAAATTATTGGCCTATACAAAGGCTTAAAACTTACCTCAAAGGGAATCGGTATTTCACTAAAAAAAAAACCAGTATATTCATTTTTATAAATATTATTTTGATTGATAGTGACACATCCATGTTTCAATGAGTCAATTTTAATATTCAAATTAAAATCATTTTCAATACTAAACTCTTTCTTCAAATGTGTCAAAAAAGAGTTACTTCTTTGATTCGCAAAATCTCTCAGGAGTTCAACATTTTTCTCCCATTTTTTAAGGTCACCCTTAACATATTTAAAATGCTTTATTAGTTCAGGTCTGTAGATTCTTTCAAGAGAATCAATTGCTCGATTTACGTTTTCGGGATGAAATGACGCTGACAATGAATGACATACCTGATTTATAAAATCATTTTTAATCTGCTGATTTTTTAAAATTTTTCTCAATAAAAGTGTGGACCATTTCGGATTATGCCATTTAGTTTCAGTATCACTTAGTCTATCCTTTAAAAAATTGTAGTTAGGTCTTATGAACCCCAAGTCCGTATCATACATTATCCACCTAAACTTTTCTTTTTCACTGTATTGCCAAAAACGAATATTACCCCGATAATCAGTATTGCATAAATATATTTGAGCTACATTGAAGTTTATAAAATTTCTTAGGTCAATCATTTTCTTCAGAGAATCGACTGATTTTTTGTTATCCAGATTATTGTTTATCACAAATGATCTTAATTTCTTATAACTATTATTCGAACCATGATCTTCTGTATATCTACCTTGTAATAAATTTAAACTGTCAATATTAGCATTGAAATTATAGTTTAAATAATGTTGGCCAATTCTTTCCCTTAAATTATATACCCCCCACAATTCACCATTAACAAATAAATTTATTGGCTGAAATTCCTGTATATCAATATCAAGTTGCTTTGATATTTGGGTAGATAAAACATCTCTAAATCTAGTTTTATAAGCATCGCCACCAGAATTTCTAATTATTAGATGTTTATACTCTCCATTATTTCTGTATTTAAAGAATGGGTAGTTAAATCTATTTTTTCCATAAATTCCTCTAGCAATTATTCTTAGAGATTTTTCACTCCTATAGCGAGTCATTCCTCCAAAAATTCTTAAACCAGCGCTTTGATTTATAACCTCTCGCCCATTTTCATCTATGTATATTATGTTACATTTTCTCTCCCACTTTTTTATAAAATTGGCATTCTTTAATCTATTTTCAACAGAGTCTCGATACGATCTTGCACCTTTAACATAAATACCCTTGTAAGGATCATAAAGATCCTTTTCGTCTATGGAAATTGATAAGACAGGAAAAGTGCTACTATAGTCTATTAAATAAAAAAATGTTTTTTCATTAACAATTTTATTATTAATCTTTAAACCTAATGAAATTATTGTTGATTTGTCGATTTGAAGTGAATCATTCCAATTTTTACTTTTCCTTTCCGCTGATTTACCTTTAATCGTATAAACTAATTGGCCAAAATTGGAATAAGCTTTTAGAATAAATTTGTCATGATACCCTGATTCGTGTGACACAATTATGGAATCATTTTGGGATAGGAGCACATAATTTGAAAAAGTTAAAATGAAAAATAGAAAAAATTTCATTTCGCTTATTCAAATTTAATTTCTATTCTTCTATTTTTTCTTCTGCCATCTTCTGTATCATTAGAATATCTAGGGCTTGTAAAGCCAAAACCAACATATGAAACTCTGTCACTATCAATTCCCTGTTCAATCAAAAAATTAAATACATATTTGGCTCTCAGGTTAGATAAATTTTGATTAAAATGTGGATCGCCTGTGATATCAGTATGACCTTCAACAACTAACTTCTTTTCAGAGTTGATAATTAAAAGTTCAGCAATAAATATCAGTTGAGAAATATTTTCATCAGGAATTTCATATTGATTTTTTTGAAATTGAATCTCAAGGTTTATCCCAACTACCTTAAATTCAATACGCCTGTTTTTTGCGTGTGCATTAGTATTATTTTTTGTGTCAATTAATTCACTTTCACCGTAGCCTTTGTAAGTTAATCTGTCAGCAGAAATACCAGATGAAATGAGATAATCATATACTATTTTTGCTCTCTTTTCAGAAATATTTTGGTTGTATGCTTCAGAGCCTGTTGATGAGGTATGACCTCCCACCTCAATATCAAAAAAATAATTCTTCTTACTTAAAATAATATATTCATCAATTGCAGTTAATGAACCAGGTGAAATGTCAACAGAATTATTAGCAAAAGGTACTTTTATTAAAAGAGTACTTTTAAGTTTTTCTTTTTCGTCTTGTTCAATTTTTACCTTTTCAGGCATTTTATCAAAACATGGGCAAACAGCTTGCTTAATTTCACCTGATATTTGAAAATCCGTATATGGTATAAAGCTTCTAATGGCAGATTTGATTCTGTCATATCCGTTATTCCATGTGTCAGTATTGTTTTTCCAATAATAAACAGCTTCTTCTGGCCCTAAATCACAAAATTGTCGTAACAATAAGGCA
>MDTG01179963.1_pt1 | contig 10433 bp, 7 predicted proteins | sample 811421 | NCBI WGS metagenome assembly MDTG01 (sample SAMN05326645, study PRJNA326480) | marine metagenome | isolation source: seawater | place: Pacific Ocean: South East | collected 2011
ACTATTCTGTTCAAGCAGGTGGATACAATTCGTTTCATGAAATGCGACGAGCTTCTATTCCCACGATTTTCTATCCCAACCTGAATACGGGGATGGACGATCAACTTTCGAGATGCAAGATAGGGGAACTTGAAGGCTGGGGCATTGTTGTAGAAAAGCGAACAAAGAAAACAATCGTCCATGCAGTCCAGAATGTTATTCGATTAGTTCCAAAGCCAGTGAATGATAACCAGTCAATTTCTGAAAACGATTGGGTGGCATCAATCCTAACTTAGATTGTGAAGCCATTTATACCAACCAAACATAATCAATTTCCTGCTAAAACAGAATTAATTGATTCCATCAATTTTAATCCTACAATATCCAGTTTGTTTTTGGCGTAATGGTTCAGATCTTCTCCGTCTTTCATCAACAAATCTTCTCTTCTATGATTTTCAAACATTACTTCTGGATTAAATACGGAAATTCTATTCTCTTTTCCATAGTTATTCATCATCTTACACAATCTATTACGAGAACTGATTTTCTTACCATCCTTGCCAGGGAGATTAATGTGATTCACCAAAAGTACTGGTACTCCTGCCGTCTCAATGAGTTGCTTAAGATCTGAAAAGATGCTAACTTCATTTAGAACTTGAGGTTCAAGTGTAGAAATAAGTCCGATGTAATCTGTTGGAAAACCTTCAGGAATATCTACTTCAGGGACGGAAACAAACGACTTCCTATCATTAAATGCGTGGTTAATATTTCTCCGCAATTCAATTCCAAATTCCCCATAAGGTGTACAAAGGTGACGATTTACCTCATTGAATTGCAAAGGATTGCCCATCGAAGAAATCACTTTGATGGTTGATATCTCTACGACTAGTATATCCGTGCGATTGAAGTCGTAATCTTGATACGGTTTGAGTTTCAATTCCTGTGTCTCTCCGACTTGTAGTTTTACCAATTCTTCATTATACTCACTCAATCCTTGCAAAACATCCAATCTAAGCATTGCTTCCCGGGTGCTATGTACGAATGAACCCATCCCTCCGTTATTGAGCTCAATTAGCCCCATCTCCTCCATTTTTCTCAATGGATGATGAACGCGACATGTCCCAATTACTGTGACGACAGGGGGATTCCCATTAGTTCCCATGAAGGTTACATGCCCCCTCTAGTATGTATCGTTTCGCATAAACAGCCTCTTGTCGTTACATCAGAGAAAGGTTTGAAATCAATGCTCTGAGCCGCTATAGCATGGGATTGGGGCCAGAACCACACGAAATTCATATTTTAATTACGGGAGGTGCGGGATTCATTGGCTCTAATCTTGCTGAGGAGTGTATCTCAAAGGGCTACAAGGTTACAGTGTTGGATAACCTCTTAACCGGGTACAAAGAAAATATTTCACATTTGCTCAGTAATCCGAATTTCACGTTTATTGAAGGGGATATTCGAGATTATGAGATGTGTAAACAAGCTATGGCGGGTTGCACACATGTTAGCCACCAGGCAGCTCTGGGTTCTGTCCCTCGCTCGATAGAAGATCCGTTGCTAAGTTTGAACATCAATATTATTGGTACGACGAATATCTTCTTTGCAGCAAAGGAAATGGGAATCAAGCGTGTCGTTTTTGCATCAAGTTCTTCGGTATATGGTTCTGATGAAACCCTCCCAAAATTGGAGGAAAAAACAGGAACATTACTCTCTCCATATGCATCGAGCAAGCGTTCCACTGAGATGATTCAACAGGCGTTTGTGAGTTGTTATGATATGGAAATTATTGGGTTTAGATATTTCAATGTCTTTGGTCCTAAACAGGATCCTGATGGCCCATATGCTGCAGTTATACCTAAATTTGTCTCATTAATCATGAATGGAGAAATTCCCGAAATCTATGGAGATGGTGAGCAAAGCAGGGACTTCACGCACATTAGCAATGTCGTGAGCGGCAATATCCTTGCCCTTACGAAAGAAGACGTCTCAGAAATAAATGGTAAGGTGTTGAATCTAGCCTATGGTGGCACAACAACAGTGAACAATCTCTTTTTTGGAATCAGAGACAGTATTTCGAAATTTAGAGAAGATATATCTGCAATGCAACCAAACTATGTGGGACGAAGAAAAGGCGATATCCTGCACTCACATGCAAACATAGACAAATCCAAGAAATTTCTCGAGTTTGCACCTTTGACAACTCTAAATGAAGGGCTTGATCAAACAATCGAGTGGTACATGAATCAAGTGAGATGATTTCATTGCAAGTGGAATGCAAGATGGAAAAGGGTAAAATTTCCTTCCATTTTGAATTCGATGAAGGTGAGCCAAAGCAATCTTCTTCAACGATGGCGAAACTGAACTTCTACGCTCAATTGCCTGAGAAATTATCTCTTCAGGATATTCATCCAGATCATTTAGCTCTTTCAGCATTTTTGGTAATTCGACCATGGCTCAAAAACTCAATCAGGTTTTCGTGGGGAGTAAGTGAGAGGTTCGCTGAATCATTTGTTCCTCAGAAAATCCAAGCGGGGCCAGTCGATTCGGCGATCATTCCGTATTCCTCTGAGAATGGGAAATATGTCGGTTTAGCATTTAGTGGCGGAGTTGATTCTACAGCTGCATTATCAGTATTGCCTGATACTACAATCCCCGTATTTTTGAATCGGCCAGATGTTGAAAAGTCGCTGTACAAAAAAGAAGCCGCTATTCAAACATGCAACAAACTCATCAAACTTGGATATAATTGTCAAATGATTGAATGTGATTTAGAATTTTTACGTCAACCAATAGGCTTTCCCACAGATCTGTCAAATGCTGTCCCTGCAATCTTACTAGCGCAACACTTGAGTTTGTATTCCATATCTTTTGGCACGGTTTTTGAATCTCTTTATGGATTAGGTCGGCTGATTTACAAAGATTATGAAACGACATCCCACAAGAAATTATGGTGGGGTGTTTTTGAGGCTGCAGGTATACCGATTTCTTTCCCAGTTGGTGGAGTAAGTGAGGTTGGAACTGAGTTGATATGCTCAAAATCATTTGTGGGTAATTTCGCCCGTTCATGTATTCGCGGAGATTTATCATCTCCATGCCTCAATTGTTGGAAGTGCTTCAGGAAAACAACGGTAAGAAAGAGCTTGGGACTAGAGGGAGAAAATCCCGTCGTACTTGCTGGCCTGCTCTCATCAAAGGAAGTAAAGATGAAATTATCAAAATTACCGATAAGCCATGAAAACGTTCTGCTTTATGCATTCTCAAAATTAAATTTTGCAAATTATCCAGCAAACTTTCAGAAAAGGTTCCAATACGAACAAGACCTTTCTTATCTTGAACGACATTATTCTCCATCTCTGGTTTATGTACACCCAAGGATTAGAGAGGAGGTAGAATCAAAGGTTCTTGCATTCCTCAAAAAAATGGATTCTGCAGACGAGAAAAATGCCAGAGACTGGAACAACCAATCTCGCCTTAAATCTGTATTAGAATTAGTTTATGAAAATTAATTGTGGTATTCGATTAATAATTCAGCGAGTTGACTTGCCCCGGATTGAACATTAAATTGTTCCATTCGCTCAATGAGTTGTAACTGCAATTCCTTTGACGTAAATCGTTCGATTGTGGCGGCTATGGCATCATCATCATCTTCAGAATTTATGTATAGTAAAGGCAATGTATCTGCTCCCATTTCTTCTTTTAGGAACTGCATCACAAGTTCTTCTTTGACAATTGATAGTATTGGTTTCTTCAAGAAAAAGGCGGTATGAATGCAGAAGTGGTCTGGATTTAGAACCACAGAATCGCAAAAATACATTGAATCTGAATAATTCAATCCATGTGAGACAATAGATTTCGGGTGATCTACTAACGACCTTTCCTTCAAGTTAGGACGAATCAATAAATACACATCATCTTGTTTGAGGAGTTCATTTGCAATTTTTAGTGAATTCGGGCTGACCTTACCGACATCAAAGAAGACTAATCTTCCATTGTCTGGTATGTGTTTTATTCGAAACCAATCTCGTTGTTTTTCATCACTAATCTTGCTGATGATAGGATTACAAAACAACGACCCTACGCTACCTACATTTGTGTCGGCATCTGAGGGTTTTGCGAAAGACGGGTGTATTATCGCATCAAATTTTTCAAAACTATCCAACGGTAAGGAAGAAATCTTGTAATTAGATGCTGATTCGCGCACCCAGAATCGGTTCATGTATCCTCTTTTGTCCATTGCATTGATTATGCCTCGGAATGGATAATCTCCATCGAAAATGAAAGTCATCGGAGTAAAAACATCGAAAATAGTGTCGAGGAAAGATTCGCACTTGTAGTTCCAGTCCCTTGGACTCATGTTTGGTAAATCACTTCTTCCAGGAAAAAAATAACTATTCGCAAATGAATTAGTAGAATTGACTCCTCTGGGTTCAGTGGTGATGTGAATAATTTGTGTGTCTAAAACTGATAATTCTTGAATCATGGCTTCACATCTGTCGAAGTGTAAGCAACGGTTGGACTTGGACGAAAAGAATACTACGCAATCACGTCCTATGTCCGTTTGTTCCGTTAACTCGTGTGCTTTACCCTTTTTTATGATTGAAAAAAGGAGTAATGGAATCGTAAAAGGCAAGAAAAAAAATCTCCACGGCTGTTCAAGGGATCGTACGAAAAGATTCCCAAATCGAAAGGTTGCGGACCCACGTATTCGATCAAGTTCCGTTTGCAGTAACTCTTCTTTTTTGGAGAGAGTCCTATGCTTCCCGTACTCGTCCACAATTGGTGCTTCGACGTCTGGTCTTTGGTTTGTGCGGTACATAGGCAAATAAACGGCTAATTTTATCCACATTGCTTATTTCCTATCATCAGATGGTTATTTGTAAGGTAGTTCAACTATGGAAGGCGTGGACAAATCAATTCAAAGTCGTAAAGGCATTTTACTTCGGAGGCGACTAATTGATTTACGAGGCCAAGAAATTTTCTCGGTTCTGTTAGAACCAACTAACTTACCTGATGTAAAACAGTTGTATGATAGAGGCCGAGATAACGAAGTTTTTGAGACATGTTATGAACTCGCTTTATCAGGAAAAATTCTCGATCCCGACGTCTTATTTTATGTGATTCGATCTATTTTACGCTTGAGAAAAGGTGACGAGGCGTTTGAGGTTTTATTCAATAATCGGGATATTGTCTATCAAGATAGAAACCTGTTGTATGAGATGATTATACTTTCTAGTAAATCGGGTAACATTTCACAGATGTATTCGGCAATCAATCAACTTGATTCAGAGTTCGGAATATTGGGAGTTCATTCAAAGGTACTACAATCAATGCTCATTTCTAGACTGAAAGATAAAGAGGTGAACGACTATATTCAGAAAATGAAGCAGAGATTCAAGCGCAACTCTTCCTACGAAATTCTTAGGGCTGCATTCAACTCCAAATCTTGGGATCTTGCACTAAAATATGTTGACTTGATTGGCTCATCGCCCAGAGAAAAGTATCTTGCTCTTAGGACTTTATTCAGGACCGGAAAATCAGATGAGGTTAGGAGGTTAATCTCAAAAATGAATTGCGAATTATACTCTAGTAGTCAGATACTTGAGATAATAAGAATTGGTTTAAGGGTATGCGGAGAAGAGACAATCAGGCCTTGGCTTGAAAAATCAAATTTAGACAAAGTACAGTTAGAGGTAGAGATTGCAAGAAGCCAATATTATCTTGCAATAGAAGAATCTAAATTTGAAGCAGCATTTTCTTGCTTTCAGGTATTGTATAATTTCGAAGAATTTAACCCCAACCAGATACTTACTCTCGTCCGTTCATCCATAAATTCTCCAGAGAAAGCATTGAATGAGCTCTACAATTTTGGGCTCTCAGACCCATTTATTTTGTCATGTGTTGCAGAAATATCCGTAAAATTCAACCGATACGACCTTGCAGGGTTGTCATTTGGAAGACTCCAGGCGATGGTACTGTGCTCAGACAAGAATTCCGACTCACTTGAGCATTACCTAAGGGCGGTTTATGCATCATCTAGTTTGAGATTCCTCAACTCAGCATACTTGAACATGTCTTCCTTACATCATTATAATCGTAATTTAATTGACTTTGTGAATTACTATGACAGGTTGACCAGTATCTTAGGAGATTTCTCAACGGAAAATAGCGAAGGCGATGAAGATCACTTGGAATACAGAATCCTCCGACACATACTGGAAAATAGGCTCCCAGGACACCAATACACTCCACATACTAATTTTTCCGTCGTAGTGAATAATTCAATTAAATTTGGTGGCGCGGAGCGGCAGGTTGTTAGGTGCCTTTCGTGCCCTTCATTTTCCAAGTCGCTTGTTGTTTGGAATAAAAATGTAAACACATCAAGTAATTCATTTGTAGATGAGGTAATTGAATCAGGTGTCGAAATATTAGATTATAGTATTAGTAAAACGCCTGACGAGGCAGTGTATACACAAGAAATTCGAGAGATATTATCACTAATCCCAACAACATCCCCCCTGAATCCTGGTGTGCAAAATAAAATTCGAAATCTTATTGAAATAATTTTACAGAAGAAACCTCAAACATTGCACTTATGGCAAGATACAACAAGTGTGTTAGGTGCGATTGCAGGTCTTATCGCAGGCGTGCCGAGAATTGTGATGTCTGCTCGTTCACTGCCGCCCTTTGCAGATCCAAATTCCACCTTTGAAAATAAAGGTCCTAATTACTACTACAATAACAGATACACCAGAGGATTATACAAATCGTTACTGAAGTATCATAATGTATATCTCTGCCATAATAGTGAAAATGGTCTTCAGAAGTATATTGAGTGGCTTGGAGGATACGATGATAAGATGTTGTTGTTGAGAAATGGATTCGATTTCTCATCTTTCAAAGCACCTCCGTTAACTATCAAGGAAAAGCGTAGAAAAATCACAATCGGTTCGGTGTTCAGGTTTGTTGAAGTCAAAAGACCGTTACTGTGGTTGGATGCTGCTTGTCAAATAAAAAATGAATTAGGTGACAGAGTACAATTTCGCATGATTGGGGATGGGCCACTTTTCGAGACTGCGATAAATTATGCAGAAAAAATAGGCTTGAAGGATGACGTAGAATTCATGGGTTACAGGGATGATGTCAATAATCAACTGAAACAGCTAGACATATTCTTGCTAACAAGTTCAATCGAAGGTTTACCCAACGTCCTTATTGAAGCGCAAGCGATGGGGATACCGGTAGTATCAACAAATGTGGGAGGTGCTAGAGAGACATTTATTGACATGACATCTGGAAAATTGGTTCATTCCTCCGATCCAGTAAATCTCGCGAATGCGGTAATCGAGGTTCTCGAAAGCGACTCAATAATGAATTACGGGGGACAAAAAGGGAAAGAATTTGTCGAGTCTAGATTTGGTGTAAGGACAATGTACGAACAACTTCATCATATTCTGTTTGAGGATTTAACATGAAGATTTTACTCATAGCCGACAGACCAGGGTGGGCCTATGATACATTGGCTCACTCAATTAAAAGGTATAGTTCATATTCTTCAATTGACATCCAATATATCTCTGAATTACGGTTAGTGCTTGATTCAGCTGATTTTTCACAATATGATGTAGTATTCTTTTTCCTGTGGTATGATGCAATGCGTTATGGAGTAAATATCAAAGGATTTGATTTCAAAAAAACCTGTGTAGGAATTCATTCAATCTCTTCGTGGGAGAACAGGGGATATGACGAGAAACAAACCTCTCTAATCTGCAATCAATTTGCAGCAAGCGGCTACATTTCCATGGAAATCAACCATCTATTGAATCTTGACAACGCATTTTATACACCCAATGGAGTGGAAAGTGATATTTTTTTCCCATCAGAGTATCCATGCCTCGAACAAGAAGTGCGATTTATGTGGGTAGGTAACCCTGGGCGTGGGCATCATGGAGAAAACAAAGCATTTTTTCATCTCGTAAAACCAGTAATTGAAGAATACACTGACAGAGGCGTCACATTACATACTGCAACCCCTGATGATAAAATACCCCATGCTCAGATGGGGAAGTTTTACCGGGATAATCATGTTTTAATCTGCGCAAGCATGAGGGAAGGAGGGCCGCTCCCAATCATTGAATCGCTCGCCTGTGGGAGGCCGGTTATAACAACTAACGTTGGAATTGTGCCGGAAGTTGTACGAGACGGAGAAAATGGACTTCTCTTCTCACGTTCAAAGTCAGAACTTAGGAAAATAATCGATATGATTTTACACGATTCTTCCAAATTGTCATCTATGGCTCGTAATTGCATGGCCTCTGTATCTGACAGATTTGCAGATGCCATGGCTTCCTCTTACGACAAAATGTTCCATTTCGTTGATAATAAAAGGAGTAATGATCGATGAAACGTGCCATCTTAATTCACAAGACACCGGCTGCATGGAATGTTGCCGAGACTGGAGAAATGCGTATCAAATCTACTCAGAATTTAAACCTAAATCAGGTTACTGCACCCCCTGCGGTGCAGGAACTGATGGCTTCTGACATCTACATTCAGTTAGTTATAGCCATTTGTGAGAGATTAGGAATCGAGGATTTACAGGTAGTGCAAGGGTATTCGCCTACCGAGGAACAAAATTGGTTGAGTGGCGAATCTAATGCAACCTACAAATTAAATGACGGACTCACTTATACCTGCATTTTAGAAAAAGAAAAATTGACGGATTTAGGAAAATTCGATATTATATTTACGAGAGGCAAGTATCATAAATTACATAATTGGATTGCGAGAGTTCTTGATGAGATACCAATATGGATCCATTACAACGCTACATCCCTCACTTTCCCGCATCTACAAACGTATATACAAAAAATATCTGATAATTCTTCGATAGAAAGGGGTAAGAGTTTCCTGCTAGATTCTAAAATTAAAGGAATGATAACCGAACATGAAGTAAAACTTAGTCAGGAATCGATTTCAGAACTAAAGTCATACTTTCAGAGAAAAAGGTTAGCCAAACAATCAACTCCGTATGATGTCGTTTTGATTGATGATTTCAAATCCTACGATGATTATCAGAGTGTCTATCCCGATAAAATAATCAAGAAATTCACTAAACCCTGTTCAGAATATCAGTCTAAGATAAATTACGAACGTCGGTATGATATTTTCTTTTGTGGAACAACATTACAGGGTACAAAGAACCATATGCAGTTTGTTAAACTATTGCAACATCTCGATCATCTTTTGGATATAGATATCTTAGTTGGGATAGCAGGCGACCGTGGTAATATCCCTGCATTCAGCATGGAATTATCCTCTAAATTTGAAAAAATCACAATAGAAAATCACGGCGAAGTACCAAGAGAGGAATTATTCGATCTGTTCAACAAATCGCGCACTCTTGTAGTCCTTTCTGGACGGGATTGTAATCCGCGTATTATTCAGGAAGCTGGAATGTGCGGCGCATATGTTGTTGCTGCAGACATCCTCAGTGATGGTTTTGAAATACTTTCAAATCAACCGTTACTCGGTTCAATCATCCCGACCAAAAAGACCTCCTGGTTTTATCAAAAGAATGGAAACTTAATTTTTGATGTTGATAAAGCGTTCGCGCAGAAAGTTTTGGACAAAGTCAACATTGCAAGATTCCCTTACATGGTCCATAAGGTTGCTAAATCTACATATTCGGTTGAAAATGAAGCCCAGAATCTGACAACTTTGATTCGTTTACTCAGTTGAGTCTGTTTTTAGTAGACTATTGTATTGTTTGTAAATCTCTTTCGGCTCACCTACCGCTAGAATCCGACCTTCCTCCATGAGGATTATTCGATCACAAATCTCCATCATCAAACCCTGCGAGTGCGAGACAATAATCACAGTGCCTGAGCCATCAATCATTTCTCTAACTCGTTTTTCGCTCTTCTTTCTGAATGATGCATCACCTACGCCGAGAACTTCATCCACCAGCAATATATCAGGCCTAAAGGCTGTAGCGACAGAAATACCTAGACGAGCTTTCATTCCAGAACTATAGGTTCGAATGGGCCTGAAAAAATGGTGGTCGAGTTCAGAGAATTCGAGTATGTCATCAATTTTCTCATCAATCTGTTTCTTCTTCCATCCCATCAAAGATGCGTAAAGGTAGGTATTCTCAAGTCCCGTCAGATTCTTACTGAAGCCTACGCCAACGCCAGCGAGTAACGAGACCACTCCTCGTGACTTAATTGATCCATCATCCGGTGGGAAGACACCCCCAATGAGGCGAAGCAGGGTGCTCTTTCCTGCCCCATTTCGACCAATAATTCCCACGACTTCGGAATCAAAAAAATCCACGGTCACTGGACCAATCTTTGATGGTTGAATTTTCTTTGTTCGCTCATATCGAGATTGAGGATATGTGAGTACGACTTCATTTAGAGACATCATTTTCATAATCCTGCCACCACCTTGTG
>MDTG01260633.1_pt1 | contig 10432 bp, 12 predicted proteins | sample 811421 | NCBI WGS metagenome assembly MDTG01 (sample SAMN05326645, study PRJNA326480) | marine metagenome | isolation source: seawater | place: Pacific Ocean: South East | collected 2011
CCAAGAATTTCATAAAAGTCTTTATCGGCCATTAAAAAACCTTTTTATTTAAAATAAAAAATTAATCTTTTTTATTTTCGTCTACTTCTTCAAAATCTGCGTCAACGACCTTGTCATCTTTTTTATCTGATGATGGTTCCTCACCCGAAGGATCTGGTTGTGGAGCTTGGTTCTGAGAGCTTTGTTTATAAATAGCCTCACCAAGTTTTAAAGATGATTGAACCAATTGTTCTGTTTTTGATTTTATTGATTCTAGTTCTTCGCTATCTTTAACTTTCTTTAATTCCTCAAGATCCGCTTCTATCTTTTTTTTATCTTCATCAGAAATTTTATCTGCATGCTCGCTTAAATTTTTTTCGGTTTGGTGTATTAAACTGTCAGCTTGATTTCTAACATCAATAACTTCTCTTTTCTTCTTATCTATTTCAGCATTCTCTTCAGCTTCTTTTACCATTTTTTCAATTTCTTGTTCTGAAAGGCCTCCTGAAGCTTGAATGCGAATTTGTTGTTCTTTTCCAGTAGCTTTATCTTTAGCTGAAACATTAACTATTCCATTGGCATCAATATCAAAAGTTACTTCAATTTGTGGAATGCCTCTTGCAGCGGGAGGTATACCAACTAAATCAAATTGTCCGAGCAATTTATTATCAGCAGCCATTTCTCTTTCGCCTTGAAAAACTCTTATAGTTACTGCGTTTTGATTATCTTCAGCAGTAGAGAAAACTTGACTTTTTTTAGTAGGAATTGTTGTGTTTTTATCAATTAATCTCGTAAACACTCCTCCTAATGTTTCAATTCCAAGAGATAGCGGCGTTACATCAAGCAAGAGAACATCTTTTACATCTCCCTGAAGTACGCCTGCTTGTATAGCGGCTCCAGTCGCTACCACTTCATCAGGGTTAACGCTTTTATTAGGCTCTTTTCCAAAAAAATTTTTTACTATCTCAATAACTTTGGGCATACGAGTCATGCCCCCTACTAAAATAACTTCATCTATATCTGAGGCTTTTAAGCCTGCATCATTTAAAGCTGTCTCACAAGGCTTTATACTTTTGTTTAATAAGTCTCCTATGATTGCCTCTAACTTAGCTCTTGAAAGTTTAATTGTTAGGTGTTTTGGGCCTGATTGATCAGCAGTAATAAAAGGCAAATTAACTTCTGTTTCAGTACTGCTTGATAATTCTATTTTTGCTTTCTCAGCAGCTTCTTTTAAACGCTGAAGGGCTAGTTTGTCTTTTCGAAGATCTATGCCGTTATCTTTTTTAAATTCATCTGCTAAATAATCTATAATTTGGAGATCGAAGTCTTCTCCACCTAAGTGGGTATCTCCGTTGGTAGATTTTACTTCAAAAACACCATCTCCTATTTCCAAAATAGAAATATCAAAAGTTCCCCCGCCCAAGTCATATACAGCAACAGTGCCAGTTTTCTTCTTATCTAATCCGTAGGCTAAAGCAGCTGCAGTTGGTTCATTTATGATTCTTAAAACTTCAAGTCCTGCTATTTTTCCTGCATCTTTTGTTGCTTGTCTTTGAGAATCATTAAAATATGCAGGTACTGTAATAACGGCTTGTGTTACTTTTTCTCCCAAATGAGCTTCAGCAGTTTCTTTCATTTTTTGAAGAATAAATGCGCTTATCTGACTAGGGCTATATTTATCATCTCTTGATTCTACCCATGCATCATTATTGTCACCTTTTACAATCTTATACGGAACTAGTTCATTGTCTCTTTGAACTAATTTATCTTCAAAATTTCTTCCTATTAATCTTTTTATAGCAAATAAAGTATTTTCAGGGTTGGTTACAGCTTGTCGTTTTGCTGCCTGGCCAACAAGTTTTTCTTTTGATTCAGTAAAAGCAACCATAGAAGGGGTTGTTCTTGTGCCCTCAGAGTTTTCAATTACCTTAGATTCTTTGCCTTCCATTAATGCAACGCAGGAGTTTGTAGTGCCTAAATCGATACCTATAACTTTTGCCATATATAAATTTTCCTCTAAATATTTTTGTTAATATAATAATTTGATATGAATATGGGTTGTTAGATCAACTTTACAAGGGATTTGCTTAAAATTTATTTATTATGTGTCTTTTTCGTCATTTTTTGGCTTTTTTGACACCCCAACCATAGATGGTCTAAGGAGTCTATCATACATCGTAAAGCCGGCTTGTATTTCTTGAACAACAATCCCCTCTTCTGATTCTTCTGTTTCTACCTCCAATACTGCTTGGTGAAAATTGTGGTCAAATTTTTTATTTAGAGCGTCTATTTTTTCTACACCATATTTATTCAGTATAGTCATAAATTCTTTTTGAACCATATTTAATCCATCAACCAAATTATTAATTGGCTCAATATTGTTTTCTCCAAGATTAACTGACTGAAGCGCTCTAGATAAATTGTCATTCACTGAAAGAATTTCTCTTGCTAGATTCATACTTCCATATCTAATAGAATCAGATTTGTCTCTTTCAGATCTTTTTCTAAGGTTTTCCATTTCAGCTAACAATCTTAATTTTTCATCTTTCATGCTTTCAAGCTCTTCACGTAACTCGTTTTCTTGAGAGATTTTGTTTTCAACTTCTTCTTTTTGCTCTAATTTTTCTTCATCAGATTTTTCCTCTTCATTTTTAGATGTTGGATTAAGATCCACATTTTCTTTATCATTAAAAGTTGTATCAACTTTTTCATTATCGTTTTTTTTGTTATCATTCATAATTAACCCACCATCCTGCCAATAATTTTAGATGTATAGTCTACAAGCGGAACAATTTTAGCGTAATTAAGTCTTGTTGGACCCAAAACACCAATTGCACCTATAATTTTTTGTTCTTTATTTTTGTAGGGAGCCATTACCATAGAAAGGCCTGAATGCTTAAATAAAAAATTTTGGGATCCTATAAATATTTGCACTCCTTTTCCTTTGTTTGTATTTTCAAGAATATTAAGAAAATTATGCTTATTTTCTATATCATCAAATAACTTTCTAACCTGATCGAGATCTTTGGATACTATTTCGTCTTCAAGCAAACTTGATTGCCCATGAAGAAAAATGTAGGGGGTTTCTGAGTTTGGAGCAATTTCAACAATTCCTTCATGCACAAGTTTAGCCGAAAGTTTATCTAATTGTGATTTGGAGTTGTTTATTTCATTTTTAATATTTTGTTTAATTTCTTCTATAGTTTTGCCTTCAAATTTTGCGTTAAGATAATTTGAAGCTTGTTTTAAAGTGCTTTCGCTGTAGGCACTGTCTGCGTCTAATATTCTGTTTTCAACCAGCCCATTTTCACTAGCTATAATTGACATAATTTGTTCGTTGTTGAGTCTTATAAACTCAATATGTTTAATTTTATTTTGGTATTTTGGAGCTACAACTATACTTGCACAGTTAGATAAATCTGAAATTGTTTTTGACGCAATATTTAAAGTTTCTTGAAACGATGTTCCTTTAGATTTGCATTGGCTCTTAATATTCTCTTGTTCGCTTTTTGATAATCTTCCAAACTCAAGTAATCCATCAACAAAAAAACGCATTCCTTTATCAGTTGGCAGTCTGCCAGAGGATATGTGCGGGGCATAAAGCAGACCTTGTTTTTGAAGCTCTGCTAAGATAGATCTAATAGACGAAGATGAAATTTTTATCCCAACTTTTTTGAGTATTGTCTCAGAGCCAGCTGGATCGCCAGTTTCTAAATAAGATTCTACTACGCCTTTTAATATTTGTTTTGATCTATTGCTCAATTCTAAATATAAGTTTTTTGACATTATTTTTATTTTTATAAAAAAAATATAATAAAGGTTTTTTAAATTTAAAGCATTAAAGAAAAAATTGTGAGACAAAATAGAAAATTTAGTGACTTAAGAACAATATCGTTTGAAAAGGGTGTAAATTTGCATGCTGAAGGTTCGTGTCTTGTAAAATTTGGAAATACCCAAGTTATGTGTACGGCAACAATCGATGAAAAAGTTCCCCATTGGCTTAAAAATACTGGCAAAGGGTGGGTAACTGCTGAGTATGGAATGTTGCCAAGATCTACTAATTCAAGAATTGATAGGGAGGCAGCTAAGGGCAAACAATCAGGCAGAACCCAAGAGATTCAAAGGTTGATTGGGAGAAGTTTGCGTTCGATAATTGATTTAAAAAATTTAGGTGAAAGACAAATTAAGATAGATTGCGATGTCATTCAAGCAGATGGTGGTACTAGAACTGCTGCTATAAGTGGGGGCTTTGTTGCTCTTTATCAATCAATACAACTTTATAATAGAAAATATAATATACAAAAACCGATAATAAAAGAATTCATAGCAGCAATATCTGCTGGAATTATCAACCAACAAATAAATTTAGACTTGGACTACGAAGAAGATTCAGAAGCACAAGCAGATGCAAATTTTGTTATTAGTGAAAGTGGTAAAATTTCAGAAATACAGGTAACTGGTGAGGAATACTTTTTTAGCTATGAACAGTTTAATTCAATGTTTGATCTTGCAAAAAAAGGTGTGCAAGAAATTATAGATAAACAAAAAGAAGTACTTTTAAAAAAATAGTGAAAAAAATATTTTTTTTTTCTGAAAACTTAAATAAGATCAATGAAATTAAAATTTTATTTAAAAAAACTAAAATTGAATTATTGGATCTTAAACATTTTTACAACATAAATATACCGGAAGAAACTGGTAAAACTTTTGAGGATAATGCAAGAATTAAATCTTATTGTGGATTTAAAAATTCTAATTATCCTTGTTTCGCAGATGATTCAGGTTTGTGTATTAATAGTCTAAATGATTTTCCTGGAATAAAGTCTAAAAGATTTATTGAAAAAAATAAAGATATACAAAAAGCATTAGCCTCAATAATTAGCAAAACAAAAAAAACAAACAGCTCTGAAGCTTATTTTCAAACATCAATATGTTTAACTTTGGAAGAAAATAAATCAATTTTTTTTAATGGCATTATAAAAGGCAGTATAGCTGATAATCCAAGAGGACTATCTGGGTTTGGTTATGATCCAATTTTTATTCCAAAAGGATTTAAAAAAACCTTTGGTGAAATGGACATAGATGAAAAAAATAAAATAAGCCATCGAGCAATAGCAATAAATAAATTGAAGGAGTATTTAATTAAATTATTCAATTAAAACTGCTCTTCCATCAATTATTTGCAAAACCTTAAGCTCTCTTGTTATAATATTGTTTTTAAAAGAAAACCTACCATCCATACCTTCAAACCTTATTTTATTGTTATTAAGTAATTCTAAAGCTTCATTCAGAGGCAATTTATTATTTATAATATATGAGGAAATTCCAATTAAGTCATAAGTAATTGTTATGGTTCTTTTTGGATTTTCTCCATAATTTTTGTTGTATTCTTCAAAAAACCAGTCCCTTTTTTGTTTGGGTATTCCAGAAAAAATTGCTTTTTGCAATGATGGTTCCTCAAAAAAAATTTCATTGTCCCATACTCCCGTTCCAACAAATTGAACTTTGTTTGGATCAATATCATAAAATGGCAATAAGGGAGCTATTTGCAGTAGTCTTATACTATACTCAGGAAGTATTAAGTGCGTAAAGTCTACAACGCCTGCAGTTTCAAATTTTTGAATTTTTTTTAGAGCTTTAATAGAAACTTCATCATTTTTAGTTTTTAAAATTGTTTTTTGTCTTTCAAGTTCATATTTTCTTAAATTATAGTTGCTTAACTCTTTAATGGCCTCCCTTGCATTACTAAGATCATTTTTATAAGATGCCCTATTAACCAAAATAGAATCACTTTGAGTTGCATAATTATCAATAATTGAATTTATATAATAACCATAATCATTTTCAGGAAATAAAAGAGCTACTCTGGAAGATTTATCAAAACTTTCAAATAGCGTTTTTAAATCATCTTCTGGAAAAAAATTTACTAAAAAAATACAGTTCTTTGCATATTTTTTATCTGAAGCAAAAGAAAAAAACAAAACTCCTTTTGAACAAAATTTTGAAACATCATCTAGATTAGAAGATGTCAGTGGGCCAAAAAAAATTTTACCTGGTTTAGATTTATTTAGTATAATTTCATGTAATTCTTTTTTGTTTGAATAGAGATTAATATTGAGTTTAATATTTTTATTCTCTTTTTTGTATAAAGATAGTTCAAATGCATTTATAAAATCATTTGTTATCTCCTTATTTTCATACTTTGGCAGTATAACTTCTATTTCGTTTGAAATTAAAGCATTATTAAATTTATTTTTTTTTGGTATTTTTTCTTTTTTTTCATCCAAAAAATCTACTTGTGCAGTATAGCTATCTTCTTTATCTGTATTTTCTTTTAAATTTGTTTTAATTATCTCTTTATTGTTATTAAAATATTGTGGGGTACATGATATGATAAGGAAAACAGAAAGTATAATGGTTGAAACAAAAAAAGGCCTGTATATAATTTCCACCCCTATTGGCAATTTAGAAGATATAACTTTTAGAGCCTTAAATATTTTAAAAAATTCAGATATCATAGTTTGCGAAAATCCTAAACATTCGGTTAAGTTACTAAATAAATTTGGCATTAAAAAGAAGCTTTTTTCTCTGCATGATTATAATGAGATTAATACTATAAAAAAATTAGAAAAACATTCTAATAGCTCGGTTATAGCTTTAATTTCAGATGCTGGATCTCCTTTAATTTCAGATCCGGGATTCAAATTAGTTAATCATTTTATAAATAAAAAAATTTATACAACCTCTATTCCTGGGCCTTCTTCTGTTATTGCTAGTATCCAGTTATCTGGTTTAGAAAATAATAATTTTTTGTTTTACGGTTTTGTTCCTAAAAAGAATAATTTGATAGATTCATTGATAGAAAAATTTATCACAAGCGATCAAACAGGAATTTTTTTTATTTCGGGTAATAGGTTGCTAAGTTTTTTAGAAAAACTATCAAATGTCTCTAAAAATATAAATATTGCTGTCTGTAAAGAATTAACTAAATTAAACGAAAATGTAGTTAGAGATAAGATTGATAAAATAATTGAAAAAATTATTAAAAAGGAATTGAATATAAGGGGGGAATTTACAATAGTTGCCAAAAATATCAAAGGATTAGAAAAAAAAGTTTTTAATTTAGATACAGAAAAACAAATAAACAAATTACTAGAAAAATATTCTTTGACCGAAGTCGTTAAAATAGTGCATAAATTAACTAATATTTCGAAAAACAAAATATATGCGGAAGCTCTAAGAATTAAAAATGATTAAGTTGATATTTATTTTGTCATGTTCATTACTTCTGTTAATTAACTATGGCTGTTCACCTACAAATGTTCTTGCTAGTGGTGGGGCAAGCACTATGGTAATTGCAGAGGGTGACAGAAGTGTTGGGTCTGTAGTTGATGACGCGACAATTAAGATAAATATTTCTGCAAAATTTATTGGAACTGACAGTAGTATGTTTATCAATATTGATACAAAAGTTTTAGAAGGCAGGGTTTTGCTTACAGGAATAGTTGATACCCAAGAAATAAGAATTGAAGCAGTAAAAAAAGTTTGGGAAGTAAGGGGCGTTAAAGAAGTTATTAATGAAATCGAGGTAGGAGATAAAACAACCTTAAAAGAATATGCTAATGATCTTTGGATCACAACTCAAATTAAGGGCCTTGCTGTAAAAAATATTGGATTGCGATCGTTACAATATAACTTTGAAACTATAAGAGGAAAGGTGTTTATTGCAGGTATTACTAGCCAACCAGATCAATTAGATGTCTTAATAAGCTCTATTAAAACTATAAAGGGTGTAAAAGAAATAGTTAATTATGTAATAATAAAAGAATAAACTATTTCAAACCCCCTAAATTTTGTCCCCCAAGTATATGTACATGAAAATGTGGGACCTCTTGGTTGGCATTAAGCCCATCATTGGTAATGAGTCTATAACCTTGTTTTTCTAGACCTAATGTTTTTATTACTTCATGCACCTTATTAAAAAAATATACTAAAGTGTCTTTGTCATCAATATCAATAAACTCTCTTAAGTTTATAACTTTTTCTTTTGGGATTCCTAATACGTGAATTTTTGCTTGTGGGTTAATGTCTTTGAAAAAAAGAACTTTGTTATCTTCATAAATTGTTTCACATGGTATTTCTTTTCTAATTATTTTAGCAAAGATATTATTTTCGTCGTACACCTTTTCTCCTTAACAGTTCTTTTTCTATATCTTTCAATGTAATTTTTTTTGAATAAAGCAAAACAAGAAGATGATAAATTAAATCAGATGCTTCTTCAACGGTTCTTTTTTTAGTTCCCTGGAGATAATCTTTTATTAATTCTGAAGATTCTTCTTTTATTTTTTCTGCAATTTTCTTCTTACCTTTTGAAAGTAGTGATTTTGTATATGAATTTTTATCTTTACCGCTCGATCTCTTTGTTATTACTAAATATAAATCTTCTAAAAAATTGTTGTCTTTTTTTTTCATACTTATAATCTAACATTAATGTTACTTTTTATTAAATAATCTTTTACATCTTTTATATTGAAAGTGTTAAAATGAAAAACTGAAGCTGCTAATAAAGCGCTAGCTCCGCCAATTTTAACGCCGTCCTTAAAGTGTTCTAAACTTCCCACGCCCCCACTTGCTATAACTGGTATATTGAGTTTTTTAGTAATATTTTTTAACAATTTTAAATCAAAGCCTTTTTTAGTTCCATCTCTGTCCATAGATGTAAGGAGTATCTCTCCTACTCCCAAACTTTGTAGTTCTTCGACCCACTCAACAACATCAATACCAGTATCTTTTGTTCCTCCATGAGAATATACTTTCCAATTGTTGTTGTGTTTTTTTGCATCTACTGCAGCTACTATACATTGACTTCCAAACTCATCTGAAGAATCTTTAAAAAGCTGTTTATTTAAAATTCCTGCAGTATTGATAGACGCTTTGTCAGCTCCGGCTTTAAGTAAACTTTTAATATTTTCTACAGATTGAATGCCCCCACCAACTGTTAGGGGTATAAAAACTTTTTCTGCTGTTTTTTTAACAACTTCAATCATAGTAGTTCTTTGTTCTATTGAGGCACTTATGTCCAAAAAACAAATTTCATCAGCTCCATTGTTCGAATAATAACTTGCATGTTCAATTGGATCTCCAGCATCAACTAAGTCTAAAAAATTAATACCTTTTACAACTCTACCGTTTTTTACATCTAGGCATGGTATAATTCTAACTTTATGCATTTTTGTTTAATACACTCATTCCTTTTTTGATTTCTATATTGCCTACATAAAATGATTTACCCATTATCACTCCTTCAAGTTTCTCAGATTGAATTTTGTTTAATATCTCTAAATCTCTATAAGTCGAAAGACCCCCGCCAACTATTAAGTTTTTTTTTGATAGGTTTAAATTTTCATTTATTAGATCAACATTTAATCCCTTTAGCATACCATCTCTAGAAATATCAGTTAGTATATAGCCCTTAATTTCTGTTTCATTAAATTGTTCAAAAACATCTTGATTTGTTAAATTTGATTGATCTTCCCAGCCTTTAATCATTATGTTTTTATTTAAAACATCTAAAGCAAAATAAATCTTTTCGGAATATTGTTTAGATATTGTTTTTAAAAGATTTGGATTTTCAACAGCAAAAGAACCTATGATAAGATAGTCTATTCCTTTGGAAAAATAATCTTTGACGGCTTCTTGGTTTCTGATTCCGCCCCCTAACTGAATTGGGATATTAATTTTTTTTTTAATATTAATAATAGTGTTTCTATTTACCTCGGGCCTACCAAAAGCGGCGTCCAAATCAACTATGTGTAATCTTTCACAGCCTTGGTTCTCAAAAAACTTAGCTTGTTCTAGCGGATCTTCATTATAGATTACCGCTGATTGCTCTACACCTTTTGTTAATCGAACACACTTATTATCTTTTAAATCTATTGCTGGTATAAGTTTCACTTAATTTTTTTTGTAAAGTAAAAGCCCTTAATGTTTTTTTCGCCAACTTGGGCATAATATGGATTTGTCCCCCACTGACTATATCCTTTGGATTTAAAAAGTTGAATGGCAGCTTCTTGGGTTTCTCTAACATCTAATTGGATATAGGTGGCACCGTTTTCAATAGCTTCTTCTTCAGCCCTATCTATCATCGCTTTTGCCAAGCCATAACCTCTAGCCCATGGAGCAACAAAATGTGATGAAATCGTAAAAATTTTACTTTGAGCCTCGTTATTAAGGGGTTGAAAAATTAGTTGAAGAGTTCCAGCTATTGCTTTTTCCATTCTTCCAACAATCAGTTTTCTGTTTTGAACTATAACTACGCCCTTCCAATATTTTTGTAAGATGCTTCTTCCTGGATTTTTCAGCCAGCCAAATCCCCCACCTGCTTTTATAGCTTCTTCTGTAATATTACATAAATCTGCAAGATCGGTATTATTAATTTTGGTTAATAAATCTA
>MDTG01278664.1_pt1 | contig 10432 bp, 9 predicted proteins | sample 811421 | NCBI WGS metagenome assembly MDTG01 (sample SAMN05326645, study PRJNA326480) | marine metagenome | isolation source: seawater | place: Pacific Ocean: South East | collected 2011
AATAATTATGATGATGGCGATTTTGTAATTAATGAAGCCGTATATGATTGGTGGGAAATTTATTCTGATTAAATATTAATGAAAAAGTTTAATTTATTTATTACATCACATTCAAGAAAATATCTTAAGAGTTATATTAATTTAAAGAAAAAGATCGAGCATGAATTTGAAGATTTACGAGTTCATATAATTTTTTCTTCTAAATCAACAGAGTCTGATGATTTTCAGAAAGATTTTTACTTTATGAATACTAAAGATTTATCTAATCATAAAGATTTATATGAAGATAAGGAAAAATTAACTGAAAGCCTTGAAAGGTATTCTTCAAAAGTTCCACTTGACTTGTATCGCTCTGACTTAAGAGGTGTTCAAAAAACAAAAACATTAGAAATGCTTGCAGCTGAACAACTACTGATAACAGAAAGAATAGAAAAAATTTTTGAAAAATATCCTCCTAACATCGTTTTTGTTTCAAGTGGAACAAATATCCTTCATTCAGTCGCTTATTATTTGAGTAAGTTTTATAAATCAAAAACATACCGAGTTCATAGTTATCTTCAAGGAAATATAAACTATGCAGGTCAAAGAGTATGGTTTTGCTCAAACAACAAAATGAAACTCTCTAATTTACCTGAAGACTCATTTGGGTATGATCAAACAATACTGAAAAAAAGAGTTGATCAGCTTCATAATGCATTAAAGGAAAGAATTTATAAACCTGACAAACTTTCAAAACAATTTATTTCCAGAAGAATGCCAACCACAATTCAAGATTTTGTAAGAGATGTTTTAAGAATTATTTACTACAACCTATCAAAAAATTACGAAGTAAGATTAAAAAGAAATCTTCATCTTAATAGGATTAAAATATTATTTAACTCTTTCAGAAACTATTTTATTGAAGTTCCAATAAAAAAATTAACAAATCGGTATTTTTTGTTTGCATTAAATACTCCTTATGATAGTCAAGTTTTGATAAGAGCACCAGAGTATAAAGATTTTATATCTTTGATAAATCTTTTAGCAGGCATGATGCCTTTTGGATATGATCTAGTCCTAAAAGAACATCCAGCATTTTTAGGAATGCTTGAGAATTCTTCTTTAAAATCAATTATTAAAAAAAATAAATCAGTCAAACTATTATCAAGACAAACCTCATTTCCAGATGCTGTTAAAAATTGTAAAGGTGTTATTATTCTTAACAACACTGCATTCATAGAATCTATTTTGGCAAAAAAACCTGTTATATCACTTGCAAATGGTTACTTTAAGGGTCAAGGAATTACAGAAGAAGTTGAAAACCTCAGTGAAATAAGAAGTATTTTTCAAAAAATCATTGAAAATAGTGAAATTGAAGATAAATCTGAAAAATTAAAAGAAGTTATGATTAAGCAATTCAATGAGACTTTTCCAGCACCAGATGTTGAAGAATATAATAAAATTGAATTAATTCATTCGGGGATTTTTACTAAACTGAAAAAAATTATCGAAATCTATGGAAGTTTTAAGAAATATATTGAAAAATGATAATTTTAAACTTAGAACCTTTAAATTTCTCCAAAAGTGCCATCAGGCTTCTATCAAAAAAATATAAATATTATTCTTTGAGTTCTTTAAATAAGAATAAACATGAAAAATTAATTGAAGCATCAAATGTAATTATATTAAGACTTGCAAAAAAAATTGATAAAAAATTTTTAGATAAGGCAATTAATCTCAAATATATAGTTTCACCTACTACCGGACTAAATCATATTGATTTGAGTGAGGCTAAAAAAAGAGATATTAAAATAATATCACTAAAAGATGAGAAAGATTTCCTAAAGCAAATTACATCTACAGCAGAATTGACAATAAGTTTGATATTTGAATATTTTAGAAAAACTGGGAGGGCAGCAAAGTTTGTTGAAGATAATGGGGTTTGGGATAGAGATAAATATAGAGGCCAACAACTGTCTGGTAAATCAATTGGTATTATTGGAATGGGTAGGCTTGGCAAAATTGTTAGTGAATATGCTTTATCTCTAAGAATGAAGGTTTACTATTTTGACCCCTTTATTAAAATTAACAATAAAAAGATTAAGAATTGCTCTTCATTAAAGGATTGTTTGCAAATAAGTGACATTGTTAGTTTGCATATAAATTATAGTGATGAGAATAAAAACTTTTTTAATAAAGAAAGATTTACTCAAATGAAAAAAGATGCATTATTTGTAAATACTGCAAGAGGTGAGTTAGTTTGTGAAGATGCTTTATTAGATGCTTTAAAAAATAAAATTATTGGAGGAGCAGCCTTGGATGTATTAGCAGACGAAAATTCAGCTACCACAAATGCAAGAAGTCATAAATTAATAAAATTTGCCAGAAAGAACGAAAATCTAATTATTACTCCACATATAGGTGGAGCTTGTAATGATGCAATGGATCTTGTAGAAAATTTCATAATAAATAAACTTTTAAAAATTCTTGAATTTGATAATAGGTAAATTATTTTTACATATGTATATTTTTTTCTATTAAAATATTACCTAAATATTTCTATTTATTATGAGAAAGATTTGCGTAATAATTACAGCTAGACCAAGTTATTCTAGAATAAAATCAGTTCTAAGTTCTCTAAAAGAAAATCCTCAGATCGATTTAAAAATAATAGTTACCTCATCCGCTGTGCTTGAAAGATATGGAAGGGTTGTTGATTTAATAAAAGAAGATGGCTTTGAAATTCATGCTGAGGTTTTCTCTGTTATTGAGGGAGGTCATATTGTCCACTCTGTTAAAGATGTTGGCAATTGCTTAATTGAACTAAGTTCAATTTTATATGCTCTGAAACCAGATGCTGTTATTACTATTGCAGATAGATATGAAACAATTGCTAATGCAATAAGTGCATCATATATGAATATTCCACTAGTCCATATTCAAGGTGGTGAATTTACAGGATCGATCGATAATAAGGTGAGGCATGCTATAACAAAACTTGCTGATGTTCATTTTGTTGCCTCACCATTAGCAAAGCACAGAGTTATTTCAATGGGTGAGAATCCAGAAATGGTATTTAATACAGGATGCCCTTCAATAGACTTGGCTTTAGACGTTTTAGAAAATTCAGAGCTTAATTTTGACCCATTTAAAAAATATAATGGGCTTGGAGATAGTTTTTTACTTGATGAGGGTTACATAGTTGTTCTTCAACACCCAGTGACAACTGAATTTGGTAAATCTTATGAGCAAGCAAATTTAACTTTGAGTGCATTAAAATCAATGAATATGCCTGTTTTTTGGTTTTGGCCAAATTTGGATGCAGGTGCAGATGATACATCAAAAGCAATAAGAGTTTTTAGAGAAAATAATCCATCTTTACCATTTCATTTTTTTAAAAATATGATTTCTGAAGACTTCCTAAGACTTATTAAAAATTCTTTATGCTTAGTTGGTAATTCTAGCGTCGGTATAAGAGAGAGTGCATTTTTAGGTGTACCAGTAGTGAATATTGGTAGCAGGCAAAATGGAAGAGAAAGAGGAGAAAATGTACTCGATGTAAATTATGATTTAAAAAATATTATTAATGCAATCAATCAACAGATTAATTCTGGTGGATATGAATCTAATACATTATATGGTGACGGATTCTCAGGAAACAAAATAACGGAAATTCTTTCAAAAGTTGAATTTGAAATTGAGAAAAAAGACTTTCTAAATCAATAAAATAAAATGAGAGTTTTGGGATTAATTAATGCAAGGGGCGGATCAAAAGGTATTCCTAGAAAAAATATAAAATTATTAAATAATAAGCCATTGATAGCTTGGACTATTTCAGCTGCACTTAAATCAAAAAATTTATCAAAAGTAATTGTATCTACTGATGATGAAGAAATAGCAGAAATTTCAAAAAAACATGGTGCTGAAGTTCCATTTATCAGGCCAGATTTTTTGGCAACTGATAAATCACTCCAGATAGATTGTATAAAACATGCAGTGGCTTTTCTTGAGGAAAATGAAGAGTTTTATGATTATATTATGGTTTTGCAGCCGACTGTTCCACTAAGAAATAGTGACGACATTGATGCTGCTATAAAAGTAGCAAAAAATACTCAAGTGGATTCAGTTATTTCTGTATGTGATGTTGGCGGAAAACATCCTATAACATACTATGAAAAAATTTCTAATTTAACTATAAAACCAATAATAAGTTCAAATAAAAAAGGCGTTCTTCGGCAGGATTTCAAAGAAGTTTATTGGAGAAATGGAGCAATATATCTAATTCAAAGAGATACTCTTATTGAAAAGAATTCCCTATACGGAGACACAATAGGATATTATGAAATGCCGGAGGAAAGAAGTTTCAATGTTGACTCGTTTTTTGATTGGGACGTACTAGAGAGTTTTGTAGGCAGTTTAAAATGAACATTATAAGTCTATGTCAAGCAGCTAATTTCTCAGTCTTTAAAAAAATTTTTAGTCTGGTAAACAATGAATTAAAAATAAATAAAATTGGTATTTTTGTGGCTGATGCCTTTTACTTTAAAAAAAATTTTAATAATACTGATTTTAAAGGATATGATTGCACCTTTCTAAAAGAATGGGATTCAGTTAAGGCTGGCTTAGTTCGCGACCCTGATTATGATTTAATCTCATCACGTCAAAAAATGTTAGGACAACCGTCTCTTAGGAGTGCTTTTTTGGCAGACAGAAGGCTTTTTTTTGGCAGGTATTGTAAAAGTATTCAAAGCTATAAACCAAGATTCACTGATAAACAAATGATGGGAGTTTTAACAGAAGCTATTGAAAGAATTGAGCTTTTTCTAGATAAGGTAAAGCCAGATATTATTTTAGCTTTTGTTCCAGTTACATTACATGAGTATTTAATACTTAGGTATGCTGAAAAAAGAGGAATAAAAATTCGTTTATTGCGCTCAACAAAAATTGAAAACTTTATTACATTTCACGATAGTTTATTTGGACTACCAAAAACTATTAAACAAAGAATTATTGAGAATGAAGAATATAACGAGGCAATAAAAGATATTTCAAACAAATATCTTGAGAAGACAAGAAAAGAGGGAGCAATTTATGAAGGAATGCATAGTAAGGATTATTCGTTCAAACATTTTAAACTAATGAAACTTACTTTAGGAATCTTGTCAGCTATCAAAAATGAATTTCTTAAATTAATTGACTATGATTTGAAGCATGACAATCACAATCCTGGTTTCCTAATTCCAGTATTGTTAGAAAATATTTTAATTCCATACAGAGCATTTACTGCAAGATTTTATATCGACAAGTTGAATAAAATTAAATTAAAAAATATCACAAAAAATCAAGAATTTTGTATGTACCCACTACATTTTGAACCAGAAATTGCATTGCAAATTTATGGAAGGGTCTTACAAAATCAAATTGAAACAGTCAGGATCATATCAAATTCTTTACCACCAAATATGATTTTAATTGTAAAAGAACATCCTAGATCTGCTGGATTAAGAACTCTTAGGTATTATAGAAAATTGTCAGAAATACCCAATGTAATTATTGAAAAGGCTGAAACACCCTCAATTAATACTGTAAAAAAATCAAAAATTGTCATTACTGTAACCGGTAATGTAGGCTTAGAAGCTTTGGTTTTAAAAAAACCAGTAATTGTTTTAGGAGATGCAGACTATTCTTCGATTTCAAAATCAATGATACTCAAATGTGATAATTTATATGATTTAAGCAAAAAAATTAAAGATCTTATTGAAAATCATAAGCATGATGAAAGTAATCTCAAAAATTATCTAAGAGCGAATATATCTCAGTCAGTGCCTGTTGATCTTTATTCATCATTGCTATCTAAGGAGGGCAGAGTAAACTACAAGATTGATGATGATAGTGAATTAAGTTATTTTAAGAATTATCTTTTAAAAAATTTGACTTTGTAAAAATGAAAAGTTTTAAGATTAAAAATAAAAATATTGGTGATAATAATAGATGTTTTGTTATAGCTGAAGTTGCTCAAGCTCATGACGGATCGCTGGGTTTTGCTCACTCATTTATAGATCTGGCATCAAACAGTGGAGTTGATGCAATTAAGTTTCAAACGCATATTGCCTCTGAGGAGAGTACATATGACGAAGAGTTTAGAGTCAATTTTAGTTATGAGGATAAGACAAGATTTGATTATTGGGAAAGAATGGAGTTTTCTCCTAATCAATGGAAAAGCTTAGCTTCATATGCTGAATCTAAAGGATTAATATTTCTGTCTTCACCATTTTCTGTAGAGGCAGTAAAAATATTGGATGAAATAAATGTACCTGCATGGAAAATTGGCTCTGGAGAGCTTGGAAATTTTGACATGTTAGAGCATATAGCATCCACAAAGAAACCTGTTTTAATTTCAAGTGGCATGAGCACATTTGAAGAAATCTCTAAAACAATAGATTTTTTGAGGGAATGTCAAAATGATATCCAAATTGGACTTTTTCAATGCACAACAGAATATCCCACTCAACCCGAAAATATAGGCTTAAATTTAATAAATGAACTTAAATTAAAGTTTAATTGTCCTGTTGGTCTTTCAGATCATAGTGGTGACATGATTCCTCCAATTGCTGCAATGGCTATTGGTGCAAATATGATTGAGGCACACATATGCTTCAGTAAAAATCAGTTTGGCCCTGATTCTTCATCTTCATTAACAGAAAATGAATTTAAAGAAGTTTGTAGAGCGAGAGATTTGATCTTTACAATGAATGAAAATCCTGTAAAAAAGGATGATATTGCATCTGAATTATCTGCAACGTCAAAGGCTTTTTCAAGATCTGCAGCTTTATCATCGCCGCAAAAAAAGGGAACTATATTAACTAGCGACATGATAAAATTTAAAAAACCTGGGACTGGAATAAATCAAGAAAACATAAAATCAATATTAGGTAAATCTTTTTTAAATGACGTTGGAGTAGACAGGCTTCTAAAACCAGAGGACTTTCAATAAAAATGAGAAAATCAAATACACTAAGAGCGAGATTTTTGTATTTTCTTTTAAGGATAAAATTAAAATTAAAGCAATTTACAAAAGAATCAAATATTAAAAAAGTTGAAAGAATATATCCTGGGTATATAAATTATATAAAACAACTTGATGATGGTGGTGCAATGGGTGGTAGAGCATTTCCATGGAGAGCAATAGAACAAATAAGAGTTTTGGATATATCCTCACCATCATCCATAATTGAATTTGGGTCTGGAACTTCTAGTGCTTTGTTTTTGGAATATCTAAATAAAAAAGAAAATACAGAAATGGTAAGTTTTGATGAATCAGAGACTTATGCAAAATTAACTGAGGATGCAATAGAAAATTACATATCAAATGATAAAAATATACTAAAGATAATTTATGCCCCAAAAAAAGTAAATTCTAAGGGTAGCTATTATGATTCCATAAAACTACAATCATGCGATTTGCTTTACATTGACGGCCCTACTGTCGAAATTATTAATGGCAAAAAATCAGCAAATCAAGACATAATACACATGTTTGAAAAAAATATTTATCCAAAAGTAATAATGGTTGATGGAAGAATTGATACAGTTAAGGCAATTTTAGATTTGGAGGGAAAAAACTATAAATTTTATCCAAGTATGATGTATTCAGTTAATTCTACTAAAAATTTGATTTCTCATATCTTTAATATTTTTTTTACAAATTATGAGAGACATAGCGTTCTTATAAGGAAATAGTTTTTCAATTATGTATCTATCCTTTAATTGGATAAGAGTAATCACTTTAATATGCTTATTACAAGTACCTTATTTTTTGACAAGAAATTATATAGGATATGATATTGCCGCATTACTAAATATTTTTTGCATTTTTATTATTTTTGCTCTACTTCCAAGGACACTTCTTGATAAAAAATTCTTAGTTCCAAAAAGTATTTATATTATGTTGTGCGCCATATCAATATTAATTTTTATTGAAACTATTGGGTACTATTTAGGTCAAAGGTTAGGAATTACTATAATTAGAAATCTGATTTACATTTTTTTTACCTCGCTCGGAGGATTGATTCTATTGAGTAACAATTCAAGGGATAAATTTCACTCTAATTTAATAATTTTTATTTTAATAGCAAGTGTATTAGTTTTTAATGAGATATTATCAAAGTATATTATATCCAAAGTTCCATCATCAGAAATAATGTATCTTTCAGCAATTTCTGCATTCATTTTAATTAAATATTTATGGAATGAAATTTCGAGCATTTTTAAAATATTTTTTATTTTAATTTTTACTTTAGGTCCTCTGCTATCTGGAGTTGCAGGATCTGTTTTGACTCTTGGATCAGCGATCATATTGTCGCAAGAAAGAAAATATATATATTTCATGACAGCCTCAATAATTCTAATGGCATTAATTACGTATTTTTATATGGCCAATTTTTTGTCTTATGACATCAATGATTTTATAAAAAATTATTTTGTTGGTTTTTCATCTACAGACTATATTTCAACAATAGATATCAAAGAGGGAAATTCTCAAGCTGGCAGTTCTTATATTAGAAATGCAACAAATTTTCTTGCATTTCAAGAATTTTTGAACAATCCAATTTTTGGATCTGGTAATTCATATGTAAAAAATGAAATTCAGATAAGTGGTTATTGGACTCATACATATTTTATATACATACTTGCTTCATATGGAATAGTTGGATTTTTCTTAGTAGTTATTTTTATCTTTAAAATGCTTCGATTGGACAAACTTCCATATAAAGATACATTCAGATTGTTTCTAGTAATATCTGTAATGTTGTTATTTACAAACGAGTTATATTTATTTCTTCCTGTATTATCCTTTTGTCTTTATACTAGCTTAACTAAAAAAAACACATAAATTTACATGCCTAAATATAAGTATGCTTTTGCAAAATATCCTACTTCATCAATTTTAGAAGAAATCTTTGAAGCTGCAGAAAGTCTTAACAACAAACTTTCTAAGATAAACATAAATGACCTAAATGTATCAGATTACAACAAAAGATATTTTGGAGAGCATATTTCTACATTAGGTAGAAGAAGATTGAACTTAACAAAATATTCATATGTTTTAGCATGGGCTTTGAATAGAATTGAAAGACCTTTAAATGAAATATGTTTTTTAGACTATGGTGCTGGACATGGTTTTTTAGCGTTATTAGCTAAAGAACTGGGTATTGGTAGGGTAATACATAATGATATTTATGATATTTCTTGTAAAGACGCTCAGGAAATTGCAAAAGAACTTAATCTTACAGCTGATCATTATATTCTCGGTGATATCGATGATGTAATTTTTTTCTTGGATGAAAACTCTATTAGCTGCCATTCGGTGGGCAGTTACGATGTAATAGAACATATATATGATATTGAAGATTTTTTGAATAAAAATCATTTGTTATCGAAAGAGCAGATTTCTATTTTTCATGCTTCAGCTGCTAATTCAAAAAATCCGAGAATTAATTTCAAATTGAAAAAAATCCATACTAAAATTGAAAATACTGGGCGTGAGTTAAAAAAAGGCAGAAAACCTACTGATGCTTCTAGACCTCTTATAGAAATAAGAAAAGAAATGATTAGGAGTTTAGACAAAAACTTATCTAAAAATGAAATTGAGGATTTGGCTTATTTCACAAGAGGTATGATGAGTTTTGACATTGAAAAATCTGTCGATATTTATGAGAAAGAAAAAAAATTACCAGAATTAATTAACCATCCAACAAATACATGTGACCCAATAACAGGAAACTGGTACGAACATCTCATGGATCCAGATAAACTATCAAAAATACTTCAAAAAAATGGATTTAATGCGCTTGTTATCTCTGGGTACTATGATTCTCCTAAATCAATTTACATAAGAATGATTAAAAAATTTCTTAATCTGATAATTTCTTTTCTGGGCAAAAGAGGTTTATTTTTTGCTCCTTTTTATGCAATTCATGGATTTAAATAATTTTTAAATAAATGTTTGATTTACATACTGATATTTTAGAGAAAGGTATCTCAAAAGACTTGGCGAAATCTTTAAAAAGCAATGCATCTAAATTTGTAACAAAATGTAAAAAAGATTATCAATATAAACTTACTAAAAAATCTGATGTTACTGGTTTCTCAAATTGTTTTGGAGTTCTCCTTTCAAATTTTATAGGTGACTCAATACCAAATGAAGAAAAGAATGTCCTAGCTGACTCCATTTATGATCAATTAAACCTTTATAAAGACATACGATCAAAGGAATGTATAAGTTTAAATAAAGATAAATACTTTATGCAGTTACTTGCATTTGTTTTAAGCGTTTTTGATATTTTAGATATTCATTATAGATACCCATTATCAGACTTAATAGAATCCTTGTTGCCTAATAATATGGAAGAATATTTGTCAGAAATAAATGCTCACAAAGGAACTCCTCAAA
>MDTG01321976.1_pt1 | contig 10432 bp, 7 predicted proteins | sample 811421 | NCBI WGS metagenome assembly MDTG01 (sample SAMN05326645, study PRJNA326480) | marine metagenome | isolation source: seawater | place: Pacific Ocean: South East | collected 2011
ATTAGTTCGCTTTTATTCACTTTCGCCCCTTAGCTGCTGTGCTCGCCTGTCTCAATGAATTCCGCCCCAAGACTATGGCTATACTTGTTGAAAGGTTTTCCCTCGCGGGTTGGAGTTTTATACCAACACCGATATGCGGAAGCAAGGTATTCCACCCCCTGATTAAAGCCGCTTTAATGCGGACTTAGCGGCTGGCCCTTAGTTTTTCTGCGGGGCTTCGCCGCGATATCAGATTCTTCCATCATTGGCTTGGTTGTTTTCACTGACGGTTTCGGTATTTCCTCAAGCGCGATATGTAAGACCTCTTCAATCCACTTCACCGCATGGATCTTTAGTTTTGATTTCACGTTGTCCGGGATTTCTTTCAGATCCTTTTCATTCTCAGCTGGAATGATGACCTGCTTAACGCCACCACGATGCGCGGCCAAGAGTTTCTCCTTTAGCCCGCCAATGGGTAATACCTGTCCACGCAGGTTGATCTCCCCTGTCATCGCCACTTCGGCTTTGACTGGAATACCCGTAATCACTGAAATCATTGCCGTGCACATACCAATGCCCGCACTAGGGCCATCTTTCGGTGTCGCGCCTTCGGGCACGTGGATATGCAAATCGGAAGTCTCAAAGAAGTTGTTATCGATGCCGAGGGATTCACTACGACTACGTACAACCGTCAGTGCAGCCTGAATAGATTCCTGCATGACATCGCCTAGGGATCCAGTTTTGATCTGCTGGCCTTTGCCTGGCATGGCAACAGCTTCGATATTCAATAACTCACCGCCCACCTGAGTCCAAGCCAAGCCGGTGACGATGCCGACTTTATTGTCCTCTTCGGCAAGCCCGTAGGTGAACTTGGCGACGCCATTGTACTCTTCGAGATCGGCAGGTTTGACCACGACAGTTTCCGCCTTGGTACTTTTTGCGCTCTTGCCGGATTTTTTACCCGACCGCTTAGCTACAGCGCTTAATGCTTGTTCTTTAACGACCTTGCGCGCCAACTTAGCGATTTCTCGCTCCAGACCGCGAACCCCTGCCTCCTTGGTATAGTAACGGATCAGATCAATAAGCGCGTCGTCGGTAATCTCTAACTCGCCATCGCTAAGGCCATTATTCTTCACTTGCTTAGGCACAAGATAGCGGCGCGCAATGTTCAGCTTTTCATCCTCGGTATAGCCCGGTAACCGGATAATCTCCATCCGGTCCAACAATGGCGCGGGAATGTTCATGGAGTTCGAGGTGCAGATAAAGAACACATTGGACAAATCGTAGTCCACTTCCAAATAGTGATCGTTGAAGGAATTATTCTGCTCTGGGTCCAACACCTCGAGCAGTGCGCTGGCTGGATCACCGCGCATGTCCATGCCCATTTTATCGATCTCATCAAGCAGAAACAGTGGGTTCACCACTGCTGTCTTAGACATTTTTTGCATGATCTTGCCAGGCATCGAACCGATGTAGGTGCGTCTATGACCACGTATTTCTGCTTCGTCGCGAACCCCGCCAAGGGCCATTCGAACAAACTTACGGTTTGTTGCCCGGGCGATGCTCTCGCCAAGACTGGTTTTGCCCACGCCGGGAGGACCAACTAGACATAAGACTGGCCCTCTTGAATGCTTAACTCGATTTTGTACCGCCAGATATTCGATGATGCGGTCTTTCACCTCTTCCAGCCCATAGTGGTCTTCATCGAGAATACGTTGGGCCGCGGCCAGGTCTTTACGCACCCGGCTTTTTTTACTCCATGGAATGTTCAGCATCCAATCGATGAAACTGCGCACAACGGTCGCTTCCGCAGACATTGGCGCCATATTTTTTAGCTTATTGAGCTCACCCTGGGCCTTCTCCTTGGCCTCCGTAGGCATCCCTATATCGTTAATTTTCTGCTGAAGTTCATCTACTTCGCTTTGCGAGTCGTCACCCATCTCTTTCTGGATGGCTTTCATCTGCTCGTTTAGGTAGTAGTCGCGCTGGCTTTGCTCCATTTGTTTCTTGACCCGGCCGCGAATGCGTTTCTCCATTTCTTGCACATCAATTTCGGCGTCCATCAAACTGAGTAAGAGTTCCATGCGCTTGCTCGGTTCCAAAGTCTCGAGGATGCGTTGCCGCTCTTCCAGTTCCAATGAAATCTGTGCAGCTACCGTATCCATCAAGCGCGATGGATCGTCGATGCCGGAGAGCGAGGCCAAAACCTCTTGGGGAATTTTTTTGTTACTCTGGGCAAATTGTTCAAATTGGGAAAGCAACGTGCGCACCAATGCCTCGGCTTCACGCCCCTCCATAGGTTCTTCTTCACAAGGCGTAACTTCAGCACGAATGTACTCTTCAGCGAACTCGATAGTGGCTATTTCAGCACGCTGCCCGCCTTCAACCAGCACTTTTACAGTGCCGTCAGGCAATTTGAGCAACTGTAATATCGTCGCGACAGTCCCTAACGAATAAAGGTCCTCAGCACCCAAATCCGTCTTATCCGAATCGCGCTTCGCGATCAGGAAAATTTTCTTGCTGTCAGCCATGGCAGCTTCAAGGGCTCTGATGGAACTTTCCGTACCCACGAAAAGCGGGTGAACACCGTGGGGGTAAACCACCATGTCGCGGAGTGGCAATACTGGAAGTTGTTCTGGAAGAGTTTTGGCCATATTCGCTCTCATTTGAATAACACTAAATTAGACGTCGGAGCGTCTCATTTGTGTCGTGGATAGGCCGTGAATACTCTTCCGATCAGTGAGCGCCGCATCGCGACGCCATTCACTACTCTTCAGGGGCAGCTTTGGCCTTATCTACGTTTTCATAGATGAGCATTGGTTCGCTATCGCCCTTGATGGCGCTTTCATCGATCACCACTTTGCTCACCGACTCCGACGACGGTAGTTCATACATGGTGTCTAAAAGCACAGCTTCAAGTATGGAACGCAAACCACGTGCGCCGGTCTTGCGTTCGGTAGCTTTTTCCGCGACGGCCCGCAATGCGTCCTCACGAAAATCCACTTCGACCCCTTCCATTTCGAACAGCTTAGTGTACTGCTTGGTGAGCGAGTTTTTTGGCTCGGTGAGAATACGTATCAAGGCGTCGTTATCGAGCTCACTGAGGGTTGCAACAACCGGCAAGCGGCCAACAAATTCCGGGATCAAGCCGTAGCGGACAAGGTCTTCGGGCTCTACAGAGCGCAATGTCTCGCCTATCGTGCCGCGATCTGCTTCGCTTTTAACATCTGCACCGAAGCCGATGCCTGACTTGTCAGAGCGGTCAAGAATTACCCGATCAAGCCCCGCGAACGCACCCCCACATATGAATAAAATCTTCGAGGTATCTACCTGTAAAAATTCTTGCTGCGGATGCTTGCGCCCGCCTTGTGGCGGAACCGACGCAACCGTGCCTTCGATAAGCTTGAGCAATGCCTGCTGTACACCTTCGCCCGATACGTCTCGGGTTATGGATGGGTTGTCTGACTTACGCGAAATTTTGTCAATTTCGTCGATATAAACAATGCCGACTTGCGCACGATCGACATCGTAATCGCATTTTTGCAGCAGCTTTTGGATGATATTTTCGACGTCCTCACCGACATATCCTGCTTCGGTCAGGGTCGTCGCATCGGCGATTGTGAACGGCACATCAAGTAACCGGGCCAACGTCTCTGCAAGCAGTGTCTTACCACAGCCTGTTGGCCCAATAAGCAAGATATTGGACTTGGACAGCTCAACATCGTCTTTCTTTGCGCCGTAGTTAAGCCGCTTATAATGGTTGTATACGGCAACAGACAGTACCTTCTTGGCATGGGCTTGGCCAATAACGTACTCATCCAGAATCCGATTAATCTCGGTTGGAACAGGAAGTTTACTGGACTCCGTCGACTCTGCGGCTTCCGCCACTTCCTCACGAATAATATCGTTACATAATTCAACACATTCGTCGCAAATAAAGACTGAAGGGCCAGCGATTAACTTGCGAACCTCATGCTGACTCTTGCCGCAAAAAGAGCAGTACAGCAGTTTGCCAGAGTCGTCGCCTTTGCCACTATCGTCGGACATATTTTTCTCTACCTGTAAATCTATCGCGTATCCACTTGATGTAGATTGCGTAACCTCTAGATGGATTGCAAGTCGCTAAGTTGCGAACATTAATCGCCCTTAGTTGCCAGTTCGCTGCGCGTCTTCTGTACCTTGTCCACCAGCCCATATTCTAGGGCCGCATCAGGACTCATCCAGAAGTCGCGGTCCGTGTCTTTGGCAACCGTAGCCTCGTCCTTACCTGTGTGTTCTGCGATGAGTTTGTTCAAACGCTCACGCATCAACAATATCTCCTGGGCCTGGATTTCGATGTCTGCCGCAACGCCTCGAGAACCGCCTGAGGGCTGGTGCAACATCATGCGCGAATTTGGCAAGGCATAGCGCTTCCCTGCAGTGCCTGCAGCCAACAAAAATGCACCCATACTGGCCGCCTGACCAACACATAGGGTGCTCACATCGGGGCGAATAAACTGCATCGTGTCATAAATTGACATGCCCGCGGTTACGGAACCCCCAGGCGAATTAATGTAGAGGTGAATGTCTTTATCTGGGTTCTCTGACTCCAGGAACAGCATCTGCGCGACCACCAGGTTTGCCATATGATCTTCCACCGGCCCTACCAGAAAGATGATTCGATCCTTCAGCAGACGCGAATAAATATCATAGGCGCGCTCACCCCGTGCGGTTTGCTCAACCACCATAGGCACCATACCTAGGTTGTGCACTGGTTGCGCCAGTCGATCGTGATCGTAGGACATTCTTTCTTTTACCTCTTTATGGCGATATCAAATCGCTCCACTGTGTATGCCTGCTATGCCGCTGATATTCAATCGGCAGATTCAGCTTTTTCTTGCGCATCAGCCGCGTCGCTGTCCGACGAATCTGCGTCCGCATCAGGGTCCGCTATCGCCGCCCCACTCAGCACGTCCGCGTAACTCGCAACGACCTCTTCAATGGCCGATTGATCCAATATGAGGTTAACAACCTGATCTTCAAGTACACCCATCTCAACATTTTGCATTTGTTCGGGATTACTTCGGTACCATTCAATCACCTGATCCGGCTCATCGTATGGCTCGGCAATGGTTTTGAGTTGTTCATCAACCAGTGCGGTATCCGCCTGCATCTCGTGTTTGACGATGATTTCGTTGACGACTAGGCCCACTTTAACCCGTTGTTCAGCCTGGTCTTGGAACAGCGCGTCAGGCAAATCTAGTTGCGGCGCTTGACCTTGTGGCATTTGAAATTGGCTGAGCATCTGATTCTTCAGAGCGCTGATCTCTCTCTGCACCACATCGTGGGGCAACGAGAAGTCATGCGCTTTCGACAAACTATCCATAACTTGCTGTTTTATTTGATTTTTTATGGCCGAATCGAGTTCGCGCACCATGTTCTTTTTGACTTCCTCGCGAAAGCTGCTCTCGCCACCTTCGGTAACGCCAAACTTTTCAAAGAACTCGTCATTGAGCTCTGGTGCGACGGCCTCACTGACCTCGTGGACAGTGACAGAGAATTGTAACGTTTTGTTTTGCAATTCCTCTGCTCGGTAATCTTCCGGGAAGGTTGCGTCGAAGGATTTCTCTTCTCCTGCGGCCATTCCCAAAACAGCTTGATCGAAATCTTCAATCATTTGTCCTTCACCCACTTTAAAAGTGAAGTCTTCTCCGCATGCAGATTCAACGCGCTCGCCATCCAAGGTTCCACTGAAGTCGATTTTCAGCTGATCACCGCTCGCTGCAGCTCGCTCTGCAACTTCAAAACTAGTGTGCTGCTCTTGCAGCTTACCGATCATTGTTTCGATGTCTTCTTCAACGATCTCAGCACTCGGCCTTTTGATGTTGATTTTGCTGAAATCAGCGAGGTCTATGGTCGGATAAACGTCGAACGTTGCGGTGAATTCAAAGTCTATACCCGGGTCCATCTTCACCACATCCAGCTTCGGGGATCCGGCCGGATTCATTTGCTCCTGCTGCACAGCTTGTACGAAGCTGCTTTGCATTAGCTCACTGGCGACTTCCGCTCGCACGGCAGAGCCATAGCGACGGCGAACCTCTTTCAACGGTACCTTACCGGCTCGAAATCCTGGAATATTTACTCGACCACGTGCTTCCTGGAGACGCTGGGTGATTTGCGTTTCAAACTCCTCACTGGCGATGGCGATGGTCAAACGGCGCTCTAGGCCGGTCATTGTTTCGATGGATACATTCATGCTTATTTTTCAAGAACTGCTACTGGATAACATAGGCTCTCTGACTGCTCAGGTCGCCTAAAATGAGCGCGGCATAATACACTAGCAACCACTGAAATGCTTGAAGACAAGCGACTAAATCTTCGGCCTAGAGTTCCCGGTCTTGGTCTTACAATCCGACTCGTCTAGCCTCGAGAGATTCTCTGATCTGATGGTGGGCCGATCTATCAAGCCGGTAACCCAGATACAACACGCCAGCAATTATGCCGCCAATCATCGCCAAGGGACCGTCTACGATACCCAAGCGGAAAATAATGTCTTGTGGAACTTCACCGGGAACAGAATACGCTGGAAGTTCGATGTAGTACTGCAAGGCCAACCCGGTAACGAAGTGGCCGATACCATTCATTGCTTTAGCAAAGAAAGATCGTAGAGAATAAAAGATCCCCTCTAATCTTAGGCCAGTGTTGAGTTCGTGTTCATCAGCAATATCCGCAAGTGCTGACATCACCGATATGTTAAGTACAGCACCAAAAAAAGAGGAAAACGTTCCAAAAAATATAATAAAGGCGACTAACGCCCATGAGGAATTTGCGGGCGCAAAACCAAGCAGCGCAAGGTTGACCGTCATAGACCAAAAAATGCTTAACCCTACGGAGGAGAGCGAGATCGTCCAGCGCTTATCGAATCGATCATGCAGCCTTGCGGCCAAAAAGAAACCGATATGCACACCGAAAATATTGTTCAGTATTAAAAATCCAATTTGATAGGGCGTAAGTTCCCAAAAGAACGTGCCCATATAAATCGCTAATGTTTCGTGAGTTCCAATCGTAAGCGATAAGAAGAACAGGCCCAGTAACAAATACAAATAATTACGATTCTGCAGCACTCCCCAGATATCTGCATAAAATGTACCGATGGAGATCTTGCGATCTTCATTCATCTGATTTTGTTTGAGCAACGGAATCTGATCTTTTGTTCCGAATGCGCAGGCAAAAATGGACACGATTATAATTGTGCAGACGGTTAGCGCTGTCCAAGTGTGTGCGGGCCGGTAGAGCTGACCGCCTTGGTCCGCAAAAATAAAGCCAAAAACCAAAAACCAAGCGATTACGTGGATTATTGTCCCTCCATAGAGGGTAAATAGGTTATTGAACGCCATGATCCTAGTGCGCTCTAGATAATCGGCGCTTAACTCCGCGCCCATCGCAAGATGAGGAACAACGTAAAAGGTTTGGCAGGCTCTCTGCAAGACAGTGAAAACCGTCAGCCATATGAACAATAGAGTATGGGATTCGACAACATAAGCGGGCGGGTGAAAAATCAAAAAAACGAACAACGCCAACGGTATCGGTGCAATAAAAAGAAAAGGATGCCTTCTGCCCCACTTAGATCTAAAACGATCGGAAATCGCGCCTATAAGGGGATCGGTTATTGCGTCGGCCAATATCGCTAAAAAAAAGGCTAGGCCAGCTAGCCCCGCCGGCAAACCGAGTACCTGCTGGTAAAAAATCATTCCCAAGGCGTGGAAAATCCAATTGGAAGCGGCTTCACCGCCGGCACCCACACCGAAGTAAAATTTCGTCCGAGTGGCGACCCGCAAGCCATCACCTGCCGTAGCAGCACGTCCCGAGCTATCGGCTAATTCTTTGCTCATCTAACGCTCCCCCCCTTTGACCTCCTGATTTGATCAAACCTCCCCAGGTCTAGACCGAAGTCAATCTTGCGCAGCTTTTTGATATGTTCTCGAAAGCAAAGCCGTCCTAACTATGCATCTCATCGCCTTCGAGATCCATCGAATTTTGGGCGTCTCTTTTCAACGAAAGCACGGGCGCCTTCCTGCATGTTCTTGGGTATTAATACCGCCTGATGTCTCATCTCCAATGCCAATTGTTCCTCAAAACTGGAATGAATGGATTCATTTATGGTTTCTCTTATCCGCACGGATGCATCTGGCGACGAAGCTTTAAGAATTTCGCAGACCCGAGCGACCTCACTGTCTAGCTGGGTATCTTCGACCGAACCCCATATTAGGCCCCAAGCAACCGCCTGAGCCGCCGTAATTCTCTCTCCCAGCAGAGTAATTCCCAGAGCGCGGGCTCTACCCGCGCGGAGAGGTACATTCCACGTCGTTCCCATGTCCGGGACGATGCCTAAATTTGGACCGAAGGTAGCAACGAAAAAAGCAGACTCAGCGGCAATGGTTATATCGCAAGCGAGCGCTAAACCAAATCCTCCCCCTGCCGCGGCACCATTAACTCGAGCTACCGTGGGAACCGGACAATTCATCACATCGGTCAGAGCTTGATTGAACGTATCTTGTTTGTTTTGTGCGTGGTCATCTGCTGCTGCAGTGGAATCGGCCGGTTGCGACTCTGGCTGGGCGACTTGCTGTAAATCGGCTCCAGCACAGAAGCCTCGCCCATTACCGGTCAAAACGACAACACGCACTGATTGATCCTTACGCACCTGATCAATGGCGTCGCTAATGCTCCCCATCAACTCATCACTCATGGCATTGAGCCGCTCAGGCCTGTTCAAACTTATTGTAGCCACTCCATCTTCGACCCCAAAAAGAACCGCTTGGTCCGTCGTCATATCCCTTCCCTCCTAGACTGTGGTTTTCACCTACTGCTAAAAATACTAACTGGTAAAAATACTAACTGGTAAAAAATATAGCCGTTAACCGCAATTGATCAATATGCCAGTAGAAGATTTCAGTTCGATGCACTGCGACAGTTCGCATTAGGCCTGCATTAGCCTATTGTTGTTAAGGCATGTTGATTTATGCTGATCACTTGGCCTTTGAGACTCAATTAACTGCCAGGAAGTCACTATGAAAAATGCTCTTATATACGAGGTGAATTCAGCAGTCGCTGTTTTGACCATTAACGACGCCCCGTATAACCGAATGTCCCTAGACTTTATGGATGAGCTGGAAGCAAAAGTAGAAGAAATTGCCGCAAATAAGCAAATCCGCTCGGTGGTGCTCACTGCAGCTGGGCTTGAAAACTTCTCTGTTGGGATGAATCTAAAACAACTGCCCGAGGGTATTGAGAAAATGGGCAGTGCGGACGCAGTTTTTGACCAGCGTTTGCGCGTCATCGCGTCGATCGAAAATATGGGCAAACCCTGGGTTGCTACACTTTTTGGCTACTGTTTAGGCGGCGGCCTTGAGCTGCCCTTAGGCTGCCATTTTCGCCTTGCAGCCTCTGAAGGCGCGCAAATTGGCTTGCCAGAATTGGACTTGGGCGCCGTGCCGGCCTGGGGCGGCAGTGCTCGCTTAGCCAAGTGCGTGGGTGAACAACATGCACTGGACATGATTTTGCGAGCAAAAAAATCTCCGGCTCCAGAGCGTTAGAAGTCGGATTAGTGCACGAAGTATGGCCACTAAGCGAACTCAAGGATAAGGCTCTGCAGCTTGCTGAAGAGTTAGCGGCAATGCCGGCAACTGCAGTGCGCGCCATGATGTCGGTACTCGTGAACAGCGACTCCAAAAACCTAGAGCAACTTTTATCTGCCGAACGCGAAGCCGTAAGAGCAACTCGGGGCACTGGAGATGCCAAAGAAGGTATGTCCGCATTTTTGGAAAAGCGCGAACCCATCTTTAATCAAGACGCCAGTTAACAGCTGTGTTAACTGGCAAAGGTATCTGTAGTCAAGTGACCACTATAGCGCCGCACACGGATCCTCTTGCTAGTACGCCTGGGTTAATGGCGCCCCGTTGGCGCGGCGAATCAGTCAGCGCTTGGCGTTATTAAAGGTTTGAGTCAACTTCGAGTAATCTGCGCCGTTGGGGCTGTCGAGAAAGTCATCATCACCGAGTAATTGCGCCATAGGCTTACCGTAGAGTTCTATTAGCTCTGTTTTTACAAGCGCATAGTTCTCTACCGGTCGCATCATCAGACGACTGTAGGTGATATGACAAACGATTCGCTGCCCGTCAACGATGCGTGGGTAATTTGAGTGCCAAACGTTACCGTCCCAAAGGACTACGGAACCCGCAGGACACTCCACCGCAATCGCCCCCTGCATTTCGGCACATTCCTGTTCATTGGGATGCCGCCGCAGGGCCCCGCTGCCGGGAACAATCAATGTTGCGCCACCGTCCTCGGAGTATTCATCACAAGCCCAACAGGCAGTTAACAGCATATTGTGCTCGGGAAACGGTGCCGGTAGCCAGTTGTGATCAGCATGCAATCCTATGCAGGGAGCACCCTTGTCACGAACACTGGCTGC
>MDTG01449677.1_pt1 | contig 10432 bp, 7 predicted proteins | sample 811421 | NCBI WGS metagenome assembly MDTG01 (sample SAMN05326645, study PRJNA326480) | marine metagenome | isolation source: seawater | place: Pacific Ocean: South East | collected 2011
CGCGCCTGTTCATAGCCAGAAAGCGGGCCGCTCTCGCCACGCGCAGTGACGACGGAGGACGAGCTCTCGCCATGCTCTTTGAGGTACTCTTCGAGGTCATCGAGGGGAAAGTGGTTCGGGTGAAGGCGGTTCGGCTGCGTCGTGACCGAGATCACCATCGCGTCCACCGTCGGTTGCACGATCGGTCCCCCGGCGGAGACGTTGTAGGCGGTGGAACCGATCGGACTGGCCACGATCAGCCCGTCGCCGTTGATCGAGGGGCCCACGGTGTCGTCGATCCGCAGGCTCAGCTCGATCATCCGGAACGGCGCCCCGGCGGTCACCACGCAGTCGTTGATCGCGATCGCGCTGAAGCGTTCCCGTCCCTCGTGGTCGATCACCGACACCCTCAGGGCGAGGTACCGCCGGATGAGGGGCGCGGGACCGAAGACCTCCTCGGCGTTGCGCTCGAGGGAGTCCGCATCGAACTCCGCGAGGACCCCGAGGCGTCCCGCGTTGACCCCGAGCACCGGGATCTCGCGGTCGAGATTGCCCCGGATCGTGCTGAGGATCGTCCCGTCCCCCCCGATCACCACGATCCGTTCGGTCTCGGAGGGGATCGCGTCCCCGCCCTCGAGGATCCCGATGAGCCTGCCATGGTCCTCCACCGCCCGCCTGACCCTGGGCAGGAGTTCCTCCTGGCCCGCGCCCTCGCGGTTGGTCATGATGATGGTGCAGGCGGGTGGCATGGCCGGATGGTACGTGAAGATCGCGATCGGTGCGGGTGCCCGGGCCGTGCCGGCTTCCCCGGGCTCAGTCCGCCACCTGCTCCAGCAGCTCGAGCCACGCCCGGCAGCGGTGCTCCATGGAATGCTGGTCCATGAACGCGCGTCGTGCCCGCTCGCCCGCGGCCCGCCGCTCCTCGGGATCCCGTTGGTAGGTGGTGATCGCCTCCACCAGTTCCGCGCTGTCCCCGAGCGTGATGGTGCGCCCGCACCGGTTCTCCTCGATCACCCGGGACACCTCGCTCGCGGGGTTGCCGATGAAGAGCGCCGGTCGCCCCACCGCGAGGATGCCGAAGAGCTTGCAGGGGATCATGACGCCCTGGATGCCGTCCAGGAGGCTGATGAGGTGCACGTCCCCGGCGGAGAGCAGCTCGTCGAGCTTCGAGCGGGGCTGGAACGGCTCGAGGATGCAGTTCCGCTCGAGTCCCCGTTCCCTGATGAAGGCCTCCACGACCCCCTTCTTCTTGCCGCCCCCGATGAAGGCGAACCGGATCCGGTCGTCATCCTTGAGCGCGAGTGCGGCGTCGAGGAAGGTCTCGACGTCGTGGCCGAGCCCGAAGTTGCCGGAATACATCACCACCAGCCGGTCCTCGACGCCCCACCTCGCCCGGTACTCGTTGTCCTCGCGGGGGATCGGCTGGATCGCCTCCTGGTCGCTCCACACCCCGATCTGTCGCACCCGCTCCGGGGGGATCCCCTTGGCGAGGATCCGCTCCTCCATGCAGCGCCCCAGCACCACGTTCATGTCGGAATGCCTCAGGCAGAACCGACTGACCCGTTCCATGAGCCACGAGGGCACCGAACCCTCCCGCATCATCCCGCAGGCGATCGGGAGCTCGGGGAAGAGGTCCATCACCCAGTAGACGACCCTGGTGCCCTTGAAGAACCGGAGCATCACCCCCATGATCGCGATGAAGGGCGGGGTGGTGAAGCAGATGACGACGTCGTGCCGCGGCAGCCGCAGGGCCAGCAGCGCGGCCACCACGTAGAAGTAGAGGTAGTCCACCACCCTGGCGAGCATCCCCGTCTTGCCGAAGTAGGACACCCCGACCCGCCGGATGTCGATCCCGTCCACCGTCTCCCGGCGGGGCAGCGACGCCCCCGACTCCCCGTAGAGCGAGGGCGACGCGATCGCCGTCACCTGGTGGCCCTTGCTGGTCAGGTAGCGTGCGAGATCGTGCCCGTGCTGTGCAGTGGCCGCCACGTCCGGGTAGAACGCCTGGTTGATCATGAGGATCTTCATGCAAGCTCCGAGGCGGACCCTCCGCGGGGGCTGGGCACGGTCAACTTACCATACCCCGGGTGAGGCGCATGAACGCGGTCTCCAGGCTGACCTCCTCCCGGCGGAGTTCGGTGATCCTGAATCCCTGCGCGATCAGTCGCGACGCCAGCTCCGAGGCCGGCAGCCCCTTGCCGGGGTCCACCTCCACCTTCAGCCGGGTGCCCGTGACCTCCGACTGGTCGGGGGCGATCCCCACCTCGTTGATTCCGGGGACCGCCTGCAGGAGCTTGACGGCGTCCTCCGCCCGAGACTCGACGGCCACGATCACCGACTGGCCCACCTCCGCCTGCTTCATGGCCTCGGCCACGTCACCCGAGAACAGCAGCTTGCCCTGCTCGATGATCCCGACCGCGTCGCACAGCTCCGCCAGTTCACTCAGGATGTGGCTGGAGATGATGATGGTCTTGCCCATGCGGTGCAGCTCGCGCAGCAGTTCGCGTATCTCGATGCGCGCGCGAGGATCCAGCCCCGAGGCCGGTTCGTCCATCAGCAGCACCTTCGGGTCGTGCAGCAGCACCCTCGCGACCGACAGCCTCTGCTTCATGCCCCGGCTCAACCCGTTGACGTCGCTGGTCCGCTTGTAGCCGAGTTCGGTCAGCTCGAGGACGTCGTCCACCACCTCCCGCCGCCGGCGGCCGTGGATCCCGTAGCAGGCGGCGAAGAACTCGAGGTATTCCTGGATGAGCATGTCCTCGTAGGCCCCCATGAAGTCCGGGACGTAGCCGATCAGGGGCCGGATCAGGTTGTTCTGGTACCCGACCACGTTGCCGTCGACCCGTGCCTCGCCCCAGCTCGGCTTGAGAAGGGTCGCGAGGATCTTGATGGTGGTGGTCTTCCCCGCGCCGTTGGGCCCGATGAACCCGTAGCACGTCCCCGCCTCGATCTCGAGGTTGAGGTTGTCCAGTGCGGTGAGGTTGCCGTACTTCTTGGTGAGGTTGACGGTCTCGATCATGGCCACGGTTCGGGGTTCCCGGGTAGGGGTGCTCAGTTCGACGCCCCTTCGGGCGACTCGGGTGGTCCCAGCAGCAGCGGCTCGAGGCGGCGGGGCGGGGTGACCACGTACCGTTCATCGACGGGCAGGGGGTGGATCCACCGGAGCACCACGGTCCCGGTGCTCTCGACCCTCGCTCCGTCCACCTGCAACGGTACCGGGCATGGTACCCCCTCCAGGGTGCCGAGCAAGATGATGCAGGGCCTCACCAGCCAGTCCGAGCAGTCCGTCCGCGCACCCATCCACCGCTGGAGCCGCAGTGCGGGCGCGGAGTTCTTCCAACCCGGCTGCTCCAGGAGGTAGACCGGCTGGGGCAGCATCCGGAACAGCGCGTACATCTCGAGACTCTCCTGTCGCAGGTCGCTCCACACCCCGCGGGTGCCCAGCAGGGTCGCCTCGAGCTGGCTCAGGACCCGCTTCTGGTAGACCTCCTCCATCTGCCTCCCGAGGGATCGCTCGGGGTCCGAGAGCCGCGAGCCGGCGACCGTCGAGGGGGACGGGAAGAGTCCGGTCAGGTCGATCGCCTCCCCCCTGGGCCAGTCCCTTGGATTGAGCCCGATGAACGCACCGGGGTTGGGCAGGGGAGAGATCGGGAGTTCCCGCGAGAGCTCGTCCACCTGGGTGTAGCGGGGCAGGGTGGTGTCGATCGGTCCCACCTGGATGATCCGGATCCGGTCGAAGTCCCAGGGGAGCCCGTGCCGGATGAGCCCCTGCACCGCGAAGGATGGTGGTTCGGTCGGGTAGACCAGCTGCCGGATCGGCTGTTCCCCGACCGTGGGCACCTCCAGCCACGGCCCCTCCAGCGGGCCCCTCCAGCTCGCGGTGAGCAGGGCGCTGGTGCCCCGCGCCGGGACCTCCAGGCGGTTGGTCGGTTCGCTCACGGGGTAGCTCACGCTGTTGGGGAATCGCTCGACCGATCCCGACGGGGGCGGGCTCCAGGTCCGGATCACCGCGTCCGGGTCGTCCACCGAGAGCTCGGACCGGCCGTAGTCCGGGAGGTAGGCGCTGAACCACGTCGTCGCTCGCGCGACGGGTTCCCCGTCGATGACGTCGAGGAACGTGAGGTGCCTCACCGGTGCCTCGCGGCTCATGATCGCCCGCCCGATGCTCGCCGCCGCCAGCGACAGGCCGGTGAAGGCCAGCGCGAATCCGAGGAACACCAGCCAGCTGAAGCGGACCAGCCCCCGACGCTTCAGCCACCAGTAGCTGATCGGTCCCGCGAGGAACCCGTAGAGCAGGAAGAGGGCCAGCACCACCAGCAGCCAGGTCCCGGCGCTGACGCCCCCGATCCGGATCCCGTCGAGGACCAGGTCCCCCGCTCCGAGGTTGAAGACCTCCTCGCCCTGCCGGAGGAGTTCCCGGTCGCGGTAGGCGTTGAAGGCGGCCAACGGGGGGATGCTGCCGCGTCGTGCCAGGAGGCGGTTCCAGAAGACGTCGGCCTGGGGGAGCAGGCCCGGCTGGAGTTGTCGTCGACTGATCGCATCCGCGTCGATCCCCACCAGCACCAGCCAGCCGAACCCGACTCGTCGCTGGATCGCGTAGAGACCGCCCTCCACCCCCGGGTCGTCCGGGGGTTCGGCGGCCTCGCCGGTCGGACCCGGGATCGCCGCCAGGGGTTCCCACGATTCGTCCAGTGCCCCGGGGTCGAAGAGCCTGATCGAACTCCGGGCCTCGGGGTTGCGAAGCCCCGGGCTCTTGCTCAGGGCCTGCAGCAACGACTCCACCGGGACGTTCTCGAGTCGACGCGGTGCGCGTTCGGGCAGCAGGTCCGAGATCGCGGTCCGGGTGCTCGATCCGATCGACCAGGGATCGGACCCCTCCGGAAGCACGATCACCAGGCGCCCCCCGCCGCTCAGCCAGCCCTTGAGTGCGGTCGCCTGTTCCAGTCCCAGGGCGGTGGGTGAGGCGTCGGACCAGAGCAGGGTCTCGACCGAATCGAGCCCGCGGGCGCGATCGGGCAGGCCTTCCGGCTGGACGGTGCCCACCACGCAACGGGTGTTGAGGCTGGGGATCAACGGCGTCCGCCCCTGCCCGCGCTGGTACGCATCGAGTCCCATCGTCCCGCTCCCGACCACCAGCAGCAGGTCCTCGGTCATCTCGACCGGGATCCCCGGCAGCACCGCGCTCGCGGCACTCACCGGGGCGGAGGCGAGCTCCGCCCCCGGGCGACCGCCGTCGTCCTCGAAGACCACCACCCGGAAGACGCTCGAGCGAAGCTCCACGGCACTCGCGGCGGGGGGGAGGCTCGGATACAGCCACGTCCGGTTGGTTCGTCCCGGCGACAGCACCACCGGCACCATGTATTGCTCGACGTCCCCGTCCCGGTTCACCACCTCGAAGGCCACCAGGACCGAGCCGGTCTCCTCCAGGCGACTGCGCAGCGAGAGTCGCACCGGGTTGATGGCACCGGGCTTGAGGTGGCCACCGACCCCGATCGATTCCAGGATGATCTCGACCTTCGGCGGGGGTGCCTGAGCGAGGGCCCGGCCCGGATCGGCCCCGCCGAACAGCCACCCGGCGAGCAGGAGGACCACGCCGAGGCGCCGGGGCCGGCATGGGGCCCGTCGCGCCTCGTCCTGAAGTGGTCTCGAATCGTCCTGCACTGGTGCCCCTATGCCCCGGGTTCAGCGAAGTCCCGCGAACGCCTCGAGCATCGCGGCGTGGGAGCGTATCCCGTTCCTGAGGCAGGTGAGCTCGAACTTCTCGTTCGGGGCGTGCACGTTGTCGTCGTCCAGCCCGAAGCCCACCAGCAGGGAATCGATGCCGAGGATCTCGCGGATCGATCCCACCGCGGGGATGCTCCCCCCGGTGCCGATCAGTCGGGCCTCGCGACCGAAGACCTCGGTCAGGGCGCCCCTCGCCGCGGTGAGCCAGCGGGAGTCCGTCGGCACCGAGATCGCGGGGTTGCACCCGTGGCATTCGAACTCGATCCTGCATTCCGGGTGCAGGTGGCTCCGGAAGTGCTCCTTGATCCCCTCGAGGACCGCTTCCGGGTCCTGGTCCGCCACCAGGCGGCAGGAGAGCTTCGCGGTGGCGTGCGAGGCGATCACCGTCTTGGCGCCCTTGCCGGTGTAGCCGCCGAAGACCCCGTTGACGTCGCAGGTCGGTCGGCACCAGGTCCGCTCGAGGGTCGAGAAGCCGTCCTCGCCCCGACCGCGGTCGAGTCCGATCGCGGAGAGGAAGCCGTCCTCGTCGAAGCCCAGCTCGCGCCACTGGGTGCGCACCTCCTCCGGGACCGTCGCCACCGAGTCGTAGAAGCCCGGGAACGCGACCCGGCCATGCTCGTCGTGCACGGTCGCGAGGAGCCTCGCGAGCTCGTTGATCGGGTTGACCACCGCGCCGCCGTACATGCCCGAGTGGAGGTCGCTGCCGGGCCCGTGCACCCGGAGTTCCACGTACACCATCCCGCGCAGCATGGTGGTGATCGCGGGGGTCCGGATGTCCCACATGCCGGTGTCTGAGACCACGCAGACGTCCGCCTTGAGTCGCTCCACGTTCGATTCGAGGAAGGGATCGAGGCTGGGGCTGCCGGATTCCTCCTCGCCCTCCAGCAGCACCTTCACCCGGCAGGGCAGGGAGCCCCGGGTCTCCTTGAACGCGCGGAAGGACTCCAGGAAGGTCATGACCTGGCCCTTGTCGTCGACCGCGCCCCGCGCCACCACGCGCCGGCCGTGCTCGGAGTCGGTCAGCACCGGATCGAAGGCCTCGTGGTCCCAGAGCTCGATCGGGTCCGCGGGCTGCACGTCGTAGTGACCGTAGTAGAGAATGCAGGGCGCATCCTCGGTGGGCCCCGCGTGCTCCGCGACCACCATGGGGTGCCCGGGGGTCCCGACCGCCTCCGCCTCGAACCCCATCGCCGCGAGCATCGCCGCGCAGTGCTCGGCGCAGGCCGCGGTCTGCTGGTCGTGCCCGGGGTCGGTGCTCACGCTCTCGATCCGGAGCAGTTCGCAGAGTCGGTCGACGCTTCCCTCGAAGTCCGCGTCGATCCGCTGCATCACGTCGTCAAGTCGGCTGGTGGTTTCGCTCATCTCGGGCTCCAGGTCCCCCGCGTTCCGGGTCCTGCACCTTAGCAGCGTCCGGGCGGGGCTTCACCCCGTGATCAGCTCGAGCATCACCAGGCAGGCGACCAGCCCGAGGAAGATCGTGAGCAGCCAGCGTTCGGTGAGCCGGGTCTCCAGGGCCTCCACCCAGGAACGCTGGTCGCCGGGGGCCCGTGCAGGCTCACCCGGGGGGGGCGCGGTGTCGAGCAGCCCCTCCATCCGTGCGTAGCTCATCGGCTCCCGCGCCCGGAAGTCGCATCCGCACGCCCGGCAGCGTCCCCGGTCGCCCTCCCAGCAGTCATCGAGCGGATCCGGATCGGGCTGGTGCGCCGGCGAACCGCACGCCACGCACAGCGGCGCGACCAGTCTCCGGGGACCGTCGACGATGCGTTTCGTCCGTTCCATCTCTGACCTTCGGCCCGGCATCGGCCATCATCCTCCTGCACCGAATCTACCGCGGCAGGAGGCAAAATCAACCGTGTTGTCCGGGGTTCCGGGCCCGGGTGCGCACCGGCGTGGGGGACCTCAGCGAGGGCCGTCGGAGAAGGTGTCCTCGGACTCGAAGCGGGCTTCGGGTCGTTCCTCGACCTGCACCGTCGATCCCGCGAGGGTCCCCGGGAGCCAGATCACGGACGGGGACTGCTTGTCGACGATCAGCCGCATGGACAGGAACAGGCGGGTCCCGATCGTCGCGATCCAGCTGAAGACGTAGCCGAGCAGCAGGGCGATCAGCAGCTGCTCCCAGAAGCTCACCAGCGCTCCCGCCGCGGTGGCGGTTCCCGAGGTGGTGCCGGGCAGGTTGTCGAAGGTGAAGTCCAGGGCCGTGAAGGTCCCGGCACTGCGCATCGCCCCGCCGGAGACGATCCCGCCCCAGCTGGTCGCGGCCACGTCGAGGGCCAGCACCACGATCACGTCGACCAGGGCCAGTCCGATCGCGAAGCACGCGAGCCCCGCACCCAGCAGCAGCAGGAAGTGACCGGGCCGGGCCATCACCGAACCCCAGCTCGACTGGATCGACTCGCCGGCATCGCTGCGTTCGACGCCCACCGATCCGACCAGCATCGGCATCATCGCTCCGTACCCGACCAGCAGCACCGCGCTCACCAGGCTCAGTGCGACCGAGAGGCCGTAGATGATCCCGCCGAGCACGTCGAGCACCGGGAGGTTGAACGGGATGCCCACGATCGCCAGCAGTCCGCTGAGGATCGCCACCACCGCGAGGGGCAGCAGGACCGACTGCAGGAGCTTCTGGATGTTTGACCACGCGAACTCGAGCCCGTCCCACGCGGTCGGCTTGAGCCTCAGTCCCGTCTCCAGCGCGTCGAGCCTCGAGATCGCCCCCCCGAAGAGTGCGAAGCAGAACCCGATCAGCACCGCGAGGAGGATCGCGACGAACGGATCCCCCGACCAGAGCAGGAGGGGGATCTGGTAGGCGATTCGGGAGAGCGCCACCAGCGAGTCCCCGGGCCGCACCTCGATCACGCCCTCCACGAAGCGACCCAGTTCCAGTCCCGCACCGCGCATGGTCGCCTCGAACGGCCCGCAGGGCTCGAGTCCCTCGAGCGTCCCGAGCTCGTCGAGGTACCTGGATTCCAGTTCCAGTCGTTCCTCGGGGTCCTCCAATCCGCTCCGGCTCTCGAGGAAGTCCCGCCGCAGGGCCGCCCGGAGTTCACCGATGGTGGGGGAGTCCGACGCCGCCTCGAGTTCCAGTCTCCGGCCGGTGTCCAGCATCGCGGCCTGCAATCGCTGCTGGGCGTCCTCGGCGTGGGGGGCGTCGATGGTCCGCTGCCAGCTGCTCGTGCCCACGGCATCGACCAGCGACCCACCGATCGCGATGCACGCCACCGCCAGGACCCCGAGCAGCAGTCGGGGGGGCTGGAGGGCCGAGATCGCGGCTCCGGACACCAGGGCCAGCGCCTTGCTCAACGCGCGGTGGCCGGCCTGTTCGTGATTCGGTTCTTCCGTGCTGGACATGGTCGGGCCCCTCGTGGATGGATGCACGCATGGTACAGACTCGGGGTGCCCGGACTCCAGAGAAAGCGCCCGAACCGCCCCTTGACCCCCGGCTGGCGCCTCGTCAGGCTCTTTCGGATGCACGCCCACGTCCCCGATCGAGGTGAGGCCCGGGATCGTCTCGCCCGGCAGGCCGCTCGCGAGCTCGCCTCCACCCCCGGACTCGACCACGCTTCCGCGATCGCCAGGGCGCGCCGGATCCCGGCACTCGCCGACGCCCCGTCGCCCTCCCGGTCGCAGGTGTCCCGACACCTCGAGGCCCTGCAGCTGCAGGGCCTCGGGGAGGCGGGATTCCGGCGGGCGCGAACGTCGGAGCTGCAGGCGGTCGTCGAGGTCCTGGACCTGCTCGAGCTGCTGCTGTCGCCGGACCGCATCCAGCTCGCGGGTCGGGTCGCCGGGCCGCATCCGCTCGGTGGCGTCGACGTCCACGCACGGCTGGTGGGGGGCCGCCCCGTCGAATCCTGCGCGGGCGAGCTCGAGGACACGGGGCTCGAGGAGCTCCGATTCACCACCGCCCGGACCCTGCACGGTTTCCTGCCGCGGGCCACCTTCACCGGCGACGGTCGTCGCTACCACCTGATCTCGTGCCCGGGGGACCTCGTCCTCGACCCGCCCACGGACCTGTTCACCGGCGAGCCGATCCGGGTCCTCGACCTGTCGGCGCTGCGCCGGATGGCCGGCGTCGACGACGACCCGGAGGTCAGCCCAGGCCGCCCTTGAGGCCGCTCGAGGAGAAGCGGGCCTTGAGCTTGCGCATCGCCGGATCCTCCTCGCGGGCCTGCTGCGGTTCGCGCGCGTCGCGCCGCCCGCGCCGCCCGCCGCCGCCCCCGCCGTCGGCGTCCGCGCGCTTGGGTGGCTCGCTGAGGGCCTTGATCGAGAGGCTCAGGCGATTGCGCTGCCCGTCCACGCTGAGCACCTTGACCTGGATGACCTCGTTCTTCTTGAGGACCTGCTGGACGTTCTGGACCCGTTCGTGCGCGAGCTGCGAGATGTGGACCAGCCCCTCGACGCCCGGGGCGACCTCCACGAAGGCGCCGAAGTCGGTGAGCTTCTTCACGGTGCCGGTGAGCTCCGCGCCCTCCTCGATCTTCTCCATCTCCGCCACCGCGGGGTTGGTCACGACCTGCTTGCGTCCGAGCCCGATCTTGGTCTCCTTGCCGCTGTCGTCGATCTTGAGGACCTGGACCTCGACCTCGTCCCCGACCTTGAGCACTTCCGAGGGATCCTTGATCCGTTCGTGGGCGATGTCCGAGACGTGGATAAGCCCGTCGATCCCCCCGAGGTCCGCGAACGCCCCGTAGGGCTGGATGGAGGTCACGGTGGCCTTGCGGACCTGGCCCTC
>MDTG01113216.1_pt1 | contig 10431 bp, 2 predicted proteins | sample 811421 | NCBI WGS metagenome assembly MDTG01 (sample SAMN05326645, study PRJNA326480) | marine metagenome | isolation source: seawater | place: Pacific Ocean: South East | collected 2011
CTGTACTTGTTTTAATTTATCTTTTATAATTGCTAGTGGTCAATATTGGCAGCAATCAGTCGATTATGAAATGAATGTTAACCTGATTGATAGTGTTAGGCAACTGGCTTGTAGCTCAATTATAATTTACAAAAACAATTCTCCTGATCAGTTAAATGAGATTTTCATTCATTTATATCCAAATGCTTTTCAACCTGGTTCGGTAAAAGCTAGGGATTATCTTAACGGATATGGCAGAGAATCACGCGCAGCTTATTTTAAAGATGGCTTAAATGGATATGAGAGTAAAATACATGTGAGAAATTTTACAATTGCTAAAAATGATAATATCATTTCTGATAATATTGAAATTAATGATACTGTTTTGCGAGCAAAATTAAAACAACCGCTTTTTCAAGGAGAAAAGATAAGAATAGATATCGATTGGAATCACCATATTGGCGGTATGGTGGAACGTGCTGGTTATTATGAGGGTCAATATAATATGGCACAGTGGTATCCTAAGGTGGCTGTATATGATGAAGAGGGTTGGCATGCTGATCCATTTCATGCCGAAGGTGAGTTTTACGGAGAGTATGGTAATTTTAAGGTAACGTTCGAATTACCCGCTAAATATATTATTGGAGCATCCGGTGTTGTGACAAAAGGCGATCCTGGATGGAACATGGTAAAGGTAGACACTTCTGTAGATTTTCAAGATTGGTTTGAAAATTTTGAAAAAAACTATGAAGAACCAAATCTTTCAGCAATAAGAAAAGTACAATTTACAGCAGAGGGTGTTCATGACTTTGCCTGGGTCGCCTCGCCAAATTTCCTTTATGAGCATGGTAATTATAAAAACATTGACGTTCATGTTCTTTACAATAGGATAAATGCTTACGATTGGAATAGAGTAGTTAAAGAAAGATCAGTAAGGGCTTTACGATGGTTAACTGAGAAATTTGGAGATTATTCATATCCTCAATTAACAAATACTGATAGATTAAAATCAGGAGGTATGGAGTACCCCATGCTTATAATGGATGGTAGTGACAGTGAAAGTCTCATTTTACATGAAATTGGTCATGTATGGTTTTATGGTATTCTCGGAAATAATGAACTTGATGAGGCATGGATAGATGAAGGTTTTACTACTGCTCAAACGCGCGATTATATGATTGATAGATATGGGCCTATTGGATTTGATTGGCAATCAGATGATTGGACTGATGAATTTCAAAGAAAACATTGGTCGTTTAATAACAAGTTACATAACGATCAATGGTCTTCAATTCGTTACATCTTAAGCGGATATGATGAACCAATTAGTCGGAAAAGTTATTTGTTTAAAAATAGTGCTGCTTACAGGCAAAATGCATACACAAAACCTTCGTTGATGCTAAATGAACTAAAATATCTTTTAGGCGATTCTCTCTACTATTTATCTATTCAAGATTTTTATGCAAAGTGGAAATTAAAACATGTTGACGAACAAAAATTCATTGAATCGGTTGAAAGAGTAAGTGAAAAAGAACTTGATTGGTTTTTCGATTCTTGGCTTCATGATACAAGAGTTATGGATTATAGCATTAAAAAATGGTACAACAAAAAAAATGATGACGGCACGTATAAAGTATTTTTAAATATTAAAAATTTGGGTAATAGACATATGCCGATGCTGGTAGAAACTGAATTTTCCGATGGATCTTCAAAAAGAATTTGGTGGAAAAATAATTTTTGGAGAAATGAAGATAAATTCGTTTATGATGTTCCTTTGAAACCAGTAAAAATTGTTTTGGACCCTGATGCTCAAACACTAGATGTTGATTATAGAAACAACTCAAGCAGGCTTAGTAATAAATTTACATTCGACTGGCCAGGCATGAATTATAACCCAAGAGATAAAATAGTCTATTCATGGTTACCTTCTTTATTTTATAATAGTTTAGATCGTTATACCCCTGGTTTTCAATTAAGGCGTTCTTACGGTGAATTTGAAAATCAAATTGTAAGAATAAACCATTCACTAAAAGAAGATTCTTTTCAAAGCATGCATAATTTTTATTGGTATTATGAAGGTAGTTTTAAACCAGTTCACAAACACAGAAATTTAAAATTAAATTTAAAAGTTTTCGATCAGCCCGGTATCAAAGAAGTGAATTTTGAAATAGAAAAAACAAAATTTTTTGGGGGATATAAAAGTAAACCATACCAAGATTATAAATTAGGTTTCTATGTTCAATCAGATGTAGACACAAATAGAACTAATTTATTTGATCCTGGAAAATTATCAGTTTTGTATTTCAATCATTCAGTCAATTATGGATTATTTAGTTTTAATACTAATTTTTCAACTTCTATAACTCCGTTATCAAAGTGGGATTTTTCAAAAATATCATTCATGGTTGATTTTAAAAAATCACAGGCTCTTAATTCTGAAAATATTTTGAGATCTTTTATTGGTTTTACTCATGTAGGTCTAAGATCCCGTTCCTTCATTGGAAAAATCTTGCACAATGAAGAAACCCTGCCATCTCAAATTCGCTTTAAGGTTGCTGGGAACCATTCAAGGATGATGTTCGAAAGATCTTACTTAAGGAGTCAAAGCAGTTTTTTTGGTTATAAGCCTATCAATGAAAAATATCACCTTCCAAGTGATGGTAATATTAGAGCATTTTTAAAATACAGTCATTACGATTCGGATGCATTAGCATCTGTATCAGGTGAGGTCTATTTTTTAAATAAAAAAGTTAACTCAGATGGGTATTTTGAAAATAGACTAATCAATTCTGAGTTTGCAGTTTTTACCGATGCTGGTTTAATTAGCAATTTGGGGAATATTAAAACTTTGGCCAATATAGGTTTAGGAATTAGGCTAAGTAGTAAAATTTTTAATAAGCTATTTTATCTTCGCATCGATCTACCGCTGCTAATGATTGATGATGAAAAGATAGTAAAAAACAATGATATTATTCTGAGTTTTCAGCGAGCAATCTAGTCCTCTAATAATTTTAATTTCTATCATAAAATTAATTGAATAAAATTTTAGAGATACTATATTCTTATCTAATTTTTACTAAAGAAAAGTTTCGTTGATATTTATCAATTCAAGTTTGAATTTTGGAGGAAAAAGTGAAATCTAAAATAGTTCTTTTAATTTCTTTACTATTCGGTGCTACGTATGCTCAAGAACTGTGTCCCGTTGAGGATGTCAGTGTGTTTGGCGGCGACACCCAAAATATTGTCTCTTGGTCAGAGCCGTATATACCGTTTGTATTTACTGTAGAGATTACTACTGATGACTATGCTACTGAAACAACTTGGTCTTTATTTGATGAATCAGGAAATCAAGTTGCATTAATGCCTGAGCAAGTGCTATTAGATTTTACTACTTATACTTGGGAAAATGATATATCCCCAGGAAATTATATTTTTACTATTTATGACTCGTGGGGAGATGGTCTACTGGAGGGTGGTAGTTTTAAACTATACCTTGACGGTAATGTAATTTATGAATACACTGGATCTGAAGGAGCAAATTGGAGTGAGCTAGATTTCTCATTCAGCACCGATGAAAGATGGTTTGGCCTTCAATCTTATAGCTATGACGGCCCTTCCCCGTACCAAAGAGGCGAAGCAGTTAATTTGGACCTTTCTCAAAACACTCCTCGCAATGGACCATTTAAAATTGAAGCGGATTATTTTGATTACAGTAGGCCTGTTCCAGAAGATTGTGGAAATTTTGTAACATATAGAATCTATAATTCTGTTTCAAATACAGTTGTTGGCAGCACTACAGAGCTTGAATTCGCGCACACTGGCTTAACAAATGGTACTAGCTATAGCTATTATGTCGTTGTTGTTTATGATGTGAATGGCACTGAGACAGAATCTGCTGTTAGTTCAACAGTTTCTGGAACTCCAGAGCCATGGGTTGCTGCTGCACCGACAAATTTAGTTTCTTTTCCGGGCGATGAGGAAATGCTATTAGTTTGGCAAGGTGCCGGCGGTGGAGGTGATTATACATTGGGTGATAAGATCGAAAACCCATTCATTGTTGAAAATATCCCTTTTTCTGATGAAGGTTCAACTGTAGGCTTCGAAAATGATTATGATGCTGTTTGTCCATACTCTGGATCTACAGCTGCAGATGTAGTTTATGCATTTACTACAGCAGGTGGGACTTATGATTTTACTCTGTGTACAGGAACGACAAACTATGATACTAAATTGTATATTTTAGATGCAAATTCTGAAGAAATTGGCTGTAGTGATGACGAATGCTCTAATGGCACGGTCTTCACATCTAGTTATATATCAGAGATATCAGGTGTTAATCTCAGTTCCGGTATGTATTATATAATTGTTGATGGTTATGGTGATGGTTCTTTTGGAGAAAATGAAGGTTCATATACTCTAGAAATAAATCTCTCGGCAGTACAAAACATTGATGCTATTGTTTTAAATAATCCAACTAGAAGTCAGTATGATTTTCTTGGCTACAATATTTACGTAGATAATATTCTAAATAATGCAGAGCCAGTAGAATTCACTAGTTATAATGTAAAAAATTTACAAAATGGTATTGATTATACTTTTGGTGTTGTTTCTGTTTATGATGGCCCTGTAGGTGGAAATAATTATGAAAGTGAAATGATAACAGTCCAAGATGCCTCAATTTTTATTTTTGGAGATATTACGGGGATTGTTACTGACCCTAATGGTGCATTTTTAGATAGCGCAATTGTATCTGTTGGCAGCGTTAAAGATACTACAGGCAGCGATGGTAGCTATTCGCTTCAAAATTTAAATGTCGGTACTCAAGTTGTAACAGTTTCAAGAGGTGGTTTTTCATCTGAGGATTCTTCTGTAACTGTTTTAGCTCAAGCTGATGCTACAATTCAAAATTTTGTTTTATCACCAGATATGCCATATCCTGTTTCATTATCAGCTAAGCCTGGCGATGAAGAAGTGTATTTATCTTGGTTTAAGCCCGGGTCAATAGTGCAATATGATGTAGCTTATTATGATGACTTTTTTGAGACTCAAATAGGTTGCGGAACTGCTGAATGTCCTTTCGCTGTTAGATTTACTCCTGCAAATTACCCTGCAAGTTTAGATCAAATTGTAATATCAATCGATGAGGGTGGTGATGCAATTAGCGCTTCTATTGAAGCATATTTAGATCCATCTGGAAACTCTAATGGACCTATTGGAGACCCAATTTCAATATCTTCATTGATAGACTTGAGCAATACGAATTTAGATGGAGCATTAGCTCAATTTGCAATTGATGTTTCTGATTTGGGCATTATGATTGAATCTGGAGACATATACATCGTTATAAATGAGCCAGCAAATATGTATTTATCTCTAGCTAATGATATTGAACCTTTCTCTTCAGAAAACACCGACCGTAACTGGATTTATAACGAGGATTATTATGGTTTAGGTAATTGGACTACAATCGCTGATTTATTGATCGGAAGTCCATACTATAGCTCTCTCGTAGGAGACCTTGGTATTTTAGCGTCATTCTCTGGCCCTCCTGCTGCAAACGCTAATTTTGCAGTTTTAGCATCATCAGAACCTGAAAGCGATATTGATGATGTAAGTTTTAGAGGGCTAAGTAATTTTAATATGAATTCTAATTTTTATCACAGCAACAGTAATGATAATTTGTTGGAAAATTTATACAGTCCTAGGCCTGCACCCACACTGCCAATTAATCATAATAGGAATGAAGAACCCCAGGCCTATAATGTGTACTTAATAGCTGATGATATGACGGCTACTTTAGTCTCTACAACAACTGATACAACAGATACCATTACTGTTGCTGAAAATTATAATGATTATTGTTTCAATGTAAAAGCAACATATGATACTGGCGAACCATCTGATGGGGGTTACGGAATAGTTGAATCTAAATCGTCGAATAATGCATGTGCTACACCTTTTACGGTTGGAGATGCGAACTTTGATAGTGAAACAACAATAGATGATGTGCTCACATTGGTTGACTTCATCCTTGAAGAGACTATTCCAAATAGTTTAGCTTTTAATAACTCTGATATTAATGAGGATAGTGAGCTAAATATTGCTGATGTCGTGATGGTTGTTGATATAATATCTGGTCCCTCCGCGGCTAGAACATCTAATAATACAAACTTTGCTTCAGTCGAACTGAAACCGAACTACAGCAGTTCAGATCTATTACTAAATATTTCATATGACGGAGGTTTAAAAGGTTTAGAGTTTGAAATTGAATATGACTCGAAAAATGTTAATTTGGGTTCTCCATCGCTCATGGTTATGCAGGAAAATGTTGTTTGCACTTTTAGAAGTATTAAGAATGGTTTAATGAAAGTTATTGTTTTTGACATAGCTGGAGATTTTGTTCATGTAAATGAACAAAATAACTTATTAAAAATGCCATTTGAGTTTTTTGGAGATGTGTTAAATAAAAGTAGCGTAATAATTAAAAATGTTGTTATTTCAGGACCAAAGGGCATTAAAGCTAGCATATCTTCTACTGTAAAACCGGTGGACATAAAACTTGTACCTGGAGTATTTGCGTTACATCAAAATTATCCTAATCCCTTCAACCCAATTACTGAGATTCGTTTTGATATACCTGAAGCAACACAAATTGATATATCCATTTTTAATTTAATGGGTCAAAAAGTAAAAACTTTAAAAAATGAAAAAATAATGCCAGGATATCATATCGCGCGCTGGGATGGTACCAATGACAATGGCATCCAAGTTTCTACTGGTATGTATTTTTACACATTACAAACTGAAATGCAAACCGCAATGAAGAAGATGTTGTTTTTAAAGTAATTTTTGTTTTTTTAAAAGGCCCTCATATGAGGGCTTTTTTTTTGGAACATTATGCCAGTTCATTGCATTATTGATAAATGAAATTTGAAGGATCCACAATGTTTAAACTTACATGGTTAATATTTTTTATAACAAATAACCTCTTTTCTCAAAACTCCGTTGTTGAGCAGTTTAGTGACTCTTTTGCCGATGTAGCTGAAAAGGCTAAACCAGCTGTTGTGACAATTATTACAGATAAAATCATGAAAGTACCAAACAATGATCTATATTTTTTCTTCAACCCATATATGGATCCAAATAGTGAAAGAGAATATAAAACCAACGCATTGGGCTCAGGAGTTATAGTAGATTCAAAAAATGGTTACATTATCACAAATAACCATGTTGTTGATGATATGGATAATATAAAAGTAAAATTATTTGATAAACGTGAATACAAAGCCGAAATTATGGGAACGGATCCTAAATCTGACTTGGCAATTTTAAAAATTGAGGCAAACAACCTAAGGCAATTAAAATTAGGAAATTCTGACAAACTCAGAGTTGGAGAATGGGTAATGGCTGTGGGTAGTCCTTTTTCTGAAAATCTTAGTCATACCGTAACAACAGGTATAGTAAGTGCAATGGGCAGATCAAATATAATACGAGGACAAAGTTATGAGGATTTTATTCAAACAGATGCTGCTATAAATCCAGGTAATAGTGGAGGAGCTCTTCTAAACATGAAAGGCGAGCTGATAGGTATAAATACTGCTATAGCGACTGGTGGTTATGAGAAGAGTAATAGGGGAGTTGGTTTTGCAATTCCTTCAAACATGTCTAAGCGAATAATGTCAGATTTAATTGACAAGGGTTATGTTACCAGATCATGGCTAGGTGTCTATATTCAACCGTTAGATGCAGAAGCGGCGAAAGCATTAGAAATGAATTCAAGAGATGGAGCGCTTGTTACTCAAGTGGTTGGGAATAGTCCAGCTGAGTTAGGGGGTGTTCAGGAAGGTGATGTGATTGTAAAGTTTGATAACAAAAATATTACAGATCCATCTAATTTAAGAAATATTGTATCGTTAATGCCTCCTGGATCTAAATCAGAAATAGTGGTTTTTCGTAATGGAAATAAGAAAAATCTTAGTGTAGTACTACAAGAATTAAATGATGGTAAACAAGTTGCAGTTAAAACTAGTTCTTCGAATGCGTCTGTTTTGGGTCTTGAGTTAAAGGAAATAGATAGTATCCTCATTCAAAAATATAATATCAATGAAGATGATGGAAAAATTGTGATCGTATCTGTAGATATTAATAGTGAAGCAGCAGAAAAAGGTTTGGTAGAAGGTGATGTAATTAAAAGAGTTGGTACTCAGCAAGTAAACTCTTTGAAAGAGTTTAAAAAGAAAGAAAAAGCATCTAGAAAAAGAGGTAGTTTGTTGTTGTTAGTTAAGAAAAATGATGGCTCTTCTCGCTTTGTCACTCTAAACTATTAAATACTTTTTATTCTTTTTATTATATCAATTACATAGAAATAATCGAAATTTGTTTTTTCTTGACTAGTAAAGTAAATCAAAACACAATTAATTTCTCGTCCAATAAAGCTTATTTTTAGTAAAAATTATGGCCATTAAAAAAATTTCACCCAGCGTCGATTTTATTTCTCAAGAACACGAAGTACTAGAGTTTTGGGAAAACAAAGATATATTCAATAAGAGGCGTAACCTAAACAAAGGAAATGAAAAGTGGAGTTTTATTGATGGGCCAATTACTGCTAACAATCCAATGGGTGTCCATCATGCCTGGGGTCGTACGTTAAAAGATATATATAATAGATATAAATCTATGTCTGGCTATGAGCTTAGGCATCAGAATGGTTTTGATTGTCAAGGTCTTTGGGTTGAGATAGAGGTTGAAAAGGAGCTCGGATTTAAATCAAAAAAGGATGTTGAAGACTTTGGTATTGAAAAGTTTGTTAACCTTTGTAAAGAAAGAGTACTAAAATATTCAAAAATCCAAACCCAGCAGTCCATTCGTCTAGGTTACTGGATGGATTGGAAAAATTCATATTACACAATGTCTAATGAGAATAATTACACGATATGGAGATTTTTAAAAAAATTATTTGAGGAGAAAAAAATATACCGTGATGTTGATGTAGTGCCATGGAGTGGAAGGTCTGGTACTTCTTACTCGCAAATGGAGGTCATTGAAGGGCGGAAACTAGTATCACATAAATCGGTTTTTGTACGCTTTCCAATCAAAAATAGAGAAAATGAATACTTACTGGTTTGGACAACAACACCATGGACTTTGACATCTAATGTTGTTGTTGCAGTTAATGTCAATTTAGATTACGTTAAATTGAAATCCGTTGACGGTAGTTTATATTATTTTGCTAAGGACAATTTAGAACATCAGAGATTAGAAAAACAGTTCTATGAAAAAAAACAGTGGATTGAAGGAGTTCCAAAGCTTAAAACAATTTCTCAGATCTTTAAAGAGCACGGTGGTTATGAATTGGTTGGCTCTGTGCAGGGTAGCGAGCTAATCGGACTTGAGTATGTAGGTCCTTTTGATGATCTTGATGCTCAAAATAAACCAGGTGGATTTCCATTTGTCAATGAAGAATTAGAAAAAGATAGTATAACATCTGTTATGCAGCATTGTGTAATCGATCCTGGCAAAGATAAAATTGGTAATGACATTGTAGTTTCTGGTGAGGGTACAGGTATTGTCCATATGGCGCCAGGATGCGGTGATATAGATCATAAAGTAGGGAAAGAAAAAGGACTGATTAATATAGCTCCATTAGATGAAGAAGCAAAGTTTATGAGCGATTTTGGGTGGCTTAAAAATAAATCAGCTACAGACCCGGATACAATTGATCTAATTATTCAAGATCTTAAAGATAGGAAATTTCTTGTTCATGTAGAGGAATATCCACACATATATCCTCATTGCTGGAGGTCTGGTGATGAATTAGTTTTTCGTTTGGTTGAAGAGTGGTATATAAATATGAACTGGCGTGATAAAATTAAGAATGTTGTAGAAAAAGTTAATTGGATTCCTAGCTGGGGTAAAGAAAGAGAGCATGAGTGGTTAGATAATATGGGTGATTGGATGATCTCTAAGAAAAGATTTTGGGGTCTTGCCCTCCCAATTTGGGTATTTGAGGATGATTCCTTTTATGTTGTTGGCTCTGAAGAAGAGTTAAAAAACTTAGCTGTATCTGGCTACGATGATTTCGAGGGTAATAGCCCGCATAGACCTTGGATTGACGCTATTAAAATTAAACATCCTGATACTGGTTTAATTGGAAAAAGGATTTTAGACGTTGGTAATCCTTGGCTTGATGCTGGTATTGTTCCTTTCTCAACTCTTGACTACATATCGAATAAAGAACACTGGAAAGCATGGTATCCTGCTGATTTTGTTACTGAATGTTTTCCTGGACAATTTAGAAACTGGTTCTATTCATTACTCGCTATGTCTAGTTGGTTAGATGACAGCGCACCATTTAAAACATTGCTTGGACACGCATTAGTGAAAGATGAAAATGGACGTGAAATGCATAAGAGCTGGGGTAATGCGATTTGGTTTGATGATGCTGCAGAAAAA
>MDTG01169483.1_pt1 | contig 10430 bp, 8 predicted proteins | sample 811421 | NCBI WGS metagenome assembly MDTG01 (sample SAMN05326645, study PRJNA326480) | marine metagenome | isolation source: seawater | place: Pacific Ocean: South East | collected 2011
AATGAAATACATAATAAGCATTATGCAATATGCGAGTTTGAATGTGAGCTAAATGGTATTTATATAAATGGTGTAGATATCATTAAATGGAAGAAACATAAAATCACATCTTTTAAAGTAATGGTGCGACCATTAAAAAGTATTTTATTATTAAAGGAAAAAATGGCTGAAATATTAATTAAAGATTAATTTAAGTGTTTTTAATATTGTTGAAAATACTTGAAACTTCATTTATTAATTTTTGTACTAAATCTTTTGCAGGCATATTTTCTGACATAGGAGCAGATTGACCAGCCCATAAAGATAAAAAACTTTCATCACCTGTTTTGGCAGCTACATTAGCCAATGGCTTGATAATAGATCCTACTGAAGGGAAATCAGGAAGCATAAACTCTTTACCATCAAATTCTTGCAATAAATAATTAACTATACCTCTTGCTGGTCTTCCAGTAAATGCACTAGTAATTCTTGTTTCTCTTGATTTTGAATCATCTAAAGCTTTTTTCCAAAGCGGGTGCACAGAAGCTTCTGGACATTTTAAAAAGGCAGTGCCTAATTGAACTCCTTTTGCTCCTAGCATCATAGCAGCAACTATGCCTCTTCCATCAGCTATACCTCCAGCAGCTATAACAGGTAAATTAATACTGCTAACAATTTGAGGCAATAATGAAAATAATCCAATTTCACCCTCTTTATAAGAGGAATGAAAAGTACCTCTATGTCCGCCTGCTTCAAAACCTTGAGCAATAACCGCATCAGCTCCTGAGTTCTCTAGTATTTTTGCTTCTTCAACAGTTGTAGCAGAACTAATCATATATATATTTTGTTCTTTAATTTCTTTAATGTAATCTTCTTTAGGTAACCCAAAATGAAAACTTACAACTTTTGGGTTCATTTGAAGTAATAAATCAAGTTGTGGCCTATTAAAAGTTTCGCAAGTATTTGTAATATCTGGAATTTTATCGATACCGTATTTTTTATAAAACTTTGATACATAATCTTTATATTCTTTATGTATAGCAGAATTACTTAAAGGTTCTTTGTGAGTAAAAAAATTTATATTAACCGTATTATTAGTTTTGCTAAGTAGATTATTATAATCTGGTAAAATATTTTCAGATTTATGATAACTTAAACCAAGTGATCCTAATCCTCCCGCATTAGATACTTCAGATGCAAGCTCTATACTTGCTGCACTAGCCATAGGTGCTTGTATAATAGGATATTTAATACCTAAATCATATGAGAGTTTATTTTCATACCATTCCATATTAATTGCCCATAAAACTAGGTTTTCTTTTTTCAATAAAAGCTTTAATGCCTTCTTTATGATCATTAGATTTAGATGCTTTAATTAATTCTATAGCTTCTTGATGTAAAGCCTCTTCTAAATTTAATTCATAACTATTATTAATATTTTTTTTCATAGCTTTTAAAGCCAAAGGTGAGAAAGAACCAAGTAAATTAGCATATTCTAAAGTAGATTTTAATAAATTATCTCCCTTAACTATATTATCAAATAAACAAATCTTAAGTCCTTCTTTAGCTAATATTTTTTTATTGCTAAACATAATATCTTTAGCTTTAGAGACTCCTACTATCCTCGGAAGCAGCCAAGACATTCCATAGTCTCCTGTTAAAGCTATTTTTCCATAGCCTGCAATTAGAAAAGCATTTTCATTTACAAACCTAAAGTCACATGCCAAAGCTATAGATAATCCTGCCCCTGCAGCGGCACCTGGTATTGCGGCAATTGTAGGTTTTGAAAAATTATAAAGAACATGTGTTAGTGTCATCTGCTTAACTTGCAAATCTTTAATAGTTTCTTCATCGGATTGATCTTTACCCCAACCTTCATTTTTATTTTTAGATGAATTCATTGATTTAACATCACCACCAGCGCAAAAAGCATCACCAGCTCCTGTAATAATAAGACTGTTAACTCTTTTATCTATATTAAATTTAGAAATTTGTTGTCTTAAAGCTGGTGTTAATTCATCTGATAAAGCATTTTTTGATTCTGGTCGATTTAGTGTTATTATTCCAATGTTTCCATGTATATGAGATAGTAGTTGTCTAGTACCTGTTTCTATTTCAATGATATGTTTCATATTTTTGACCATGTTTATTATTGTTCAGTAATAATTATGATTATTCTTTTACATAATATATGCAAGAATAAATTTATATTTTATAAATATATGCTATTATATCACGATTTATTAGTATTTATTTAATTGGAGTTAAGTATGTTTGATAATTTGCAAATTAATATACCAGGCGGTTTAGATTTTGCGATACCTAAGATGGTTAGAGTAAAACAAAATTTTGAGGATCATAAAATTGATGATGTGGCTTTAGCAGTTAAAAATGAAATTAATAAACCAGAAATAAAAAACTCCATAAAAGCTGGTGCATCTATAGCAATTGGAGTTGGTAGTAGAGGAGTTGCAAATATAGATATTGCTGTAAAGTCTACTGTTTCTTGCTTAAAAGAATTAGGTGCAAAGCCGTTCATTTTTCCAGCCATGGGCAGTCATGGTGGCGGAACAATTGAAAATCAAAAAGCTCTTTTAGCAGGTTATGGGGTCACTGAAGAAAAAGTAGGCGCTGAAGTCAGGGCTACTATGGAAACTGTAGTTCCTGTGGTACTAGATGACGGCACAAAAGTTCATATGGACAAATTTGCTTATGAAGCTGATGGAGTTATCTTAATTAATAGAGTCAAACCACATACAAATTTTCGTGGTTCCATTGAAAGTGGAATAGTAAAAATGATGACAATAGGTATGGGTAAAATCAATGGAGCTAGTGAGCTTCATGGAGCATATCCTATGAGCATGTTTGGAACAAAATTACCTAATGCAGCAAAACATTTAATGGAAAAAATCAATTTTCTTTTTGGTATAGGCTTAGTTGAAGATGCTTATGATCATACTGCCATTGTGGAAGCTATACCAGGAAATCAACTTTTTGAAAAAGAAGCAAATTTACAAACCATGGCAAAAAAACTTATGGGAAAAATATGTTTTGACCAAATAGATGTATTAATTATAGATGAAATTGGTAAGGAAATAAGTGGAGGAGGGTGTGACCCAAATATTACTGGTAATAAAAATGAGCCAGGTTTTGAAAAACCTAATGTATCTAAAATAGTGCTTCTAGATTTAACTGACAAAACAAAGGGGAATGCAACTGGTTTTGCAGCAGCGGATGTAATTACTAAAAAGCTTTTTGATAAAATTGATTTTCCTACAACTTACGCAAATGTGGTAGCTAGTTCAAAATTAGAAGGAGGTAAAATTCCAATACCAATGGCGGATGGGGATAAGGCAGTTAGGTTAGCACTTAAAACATTAAATGGTATAGACCCAATTAATGCTAAAGTTGTAAGAATAAAGAATACTTTAAAATTAGCAGAAATATATGTTTCAGAAGCAATGTTAGATGAAGTTAATAAAAATACTATGTTAGAAGCTGTTTCTTCAGCTAATGATATGTCTTTTAATTCATCTCAATTTTAAAATATAGAATAATGAGTAGAAATATATTTAATTTTTATTATTCTTTTCGAGTAAGATACTCTGAAGTAGATGCGCAAGGAATAGTTTTTAATGCGCACTACTTAACATATTTTGATACAGCAATGACGGAGTATTTAAGACATATTAAGTATGATTATGTTAAGGAGGTTAAAGAAAGAAATGAAGATTTTCATACTGTAAAAACTTTAGTCGAATATAAAGCACCCATATATTTTGATCAAATTATCGATGTTTGCTTGAAAGTTAAAAAAATAGGTACATCAAGTTTAACTTTTTATATAGAAGTTCATCCTAATAAAGAAGATAACATGCGAGTATCTGGAGAAGTTATATGGGTTAATACGAACCAAGAAACTCATTCATCTGCTCCTTTATCCAAAAATATAATAAAGAAAATAGAGTTATTAGAGAACTAGTTACTATTTTTAAAACGTTTTATGGTTTCTCTAGCTATAATTAATTGTTGTATTTGACTAGTTCCTTCATATATACGAAATAACCTTGCGTCTCGATATAGTCTTTCTACAGGATATTCAGCCATATATCCAGCTCCACCGTGTATTTGAACAGCTCTATCAGCTATCTTACCTAAAATTTCTGATGCAAACAATTTTGTACATGAGGAATCTAATGTAATATTAATACCGTTATCTCTCATTATGGCAGTATTTATGATGAGATTTTTTGCTGCTAATATCTCAGTCTTACTATCAGCAATCATAGCCTGTATTAGTTGAAAGCTAGCTATATCTTGACCAAATTGCTTCCTACTAGTAGAAAATTTAAGAGATTCATATAATAGTCTTTCTGCTAAACCAACACATATTCCAGAAATATGAAGTCTGCCTTTATCAAGTACTTTCATGGCAGTAGTAAACCCAATACCTTCTTGCCCTCCTAATAGGGAATCTTCTGAAACTTCACAATTATCAAATATTACATCTGCTGTTAAGGCACCTCTTTGGCCCATTTTAATATCTGGCTTTCCAATTGTTACACCTGAAGTTTTAGCATCAACTAAAAAGCAAGAAATTGAAGATGATTTTTTTTCAGGCCTAGTTTTTGCCATTACTGAAAAAACTCCTGCAATAGGAGCATTTGTAATATATCTTTTTGTTCCATTGATCACATATTTCTTATTAATTTTTTTTGCGGTTGTTTTAATTGACATAGCATCTGACCCTGCATCAGGTTCTGTCAAAGCAAAAGATCCTATTAATTCACCAGTAGAAAACTTTGGTAAATATTTTTTTTTTTGTTCTTCAGTTCCAGACATTACTATAGCTTGTGATCCTATACCTATATTAGTTCCAGCTATAGAACGAAATGCAGGAGAAGTTCTACCCAATTCAAACGTTAATCTAACTTCTTCCTCCATAGAAAGATTTGATCCTCCATATTCATGAGGTATAGAAATACCAAATAAGCCTAATTCTTTCATTTCATTAATAACATCAATGGGTATATTATTGGTTTCCGAAACTTCTTCTTCTCTAGGTATAAGTTTATTATCTACAAATTTTTGAATTGTATCTAAAAATATTGTGAAAGATTCTTTGTCTAATGACATAGGACTCCTTATGCGATTTATATATTATCTAAAAAATTAAAAACATCTGTAAAAGACGTGAATTTCAATCTAGGTGACGAGTTACTAGCTCTATTTATCTCTTCTTCGTTTATTAAAAACCATTGCTCCTTTGAAATATATCTTTTATTTAATTTATTTAATAAAAGCTTTAGTCCATTTCTTCCAGGACTATTTCGAGGTTTAATATTATTTGCAATAAGTTTTGCTACTTTAGCTCCATCTTGCTTATTAGTTCCTATAACACCAGAAGGTCCTCTGGATACCCATCCTACTGTATATAATCTCTCTTTAATTATGTTTTCATTATTACGTATCTTGCCTGTAGAATCACTCGGTACACCTTCTATTTTTTCTCCTTCATAACCAATAGCACTAATGATTAGGTTTGCTTTTATTGTAATAGTTTTATTGTTTTCATTTAGGTTATCCTTAAATTCCACATCTGACATTCTATCAGTTCCAAGTATATTGATAGGGCTCAAATGAAATTTAAATTCTACAGTTTTTGTTTTGTTTGAATTTCTTGGTTTTTCTTCTGGAAAAGAAGTTAGTATTCTATATTGCTTAGCAATTTCATCTTCTAATATGGTTTTATTCATTCTTTGAAGTGTTCCTTTAGATAGGACTTGATCACAATCAAGTAATTCGCTCATTTCTCGTATTTCTACGGTTGTAAATTTAGCATCTAGAGGTCCTCGTCTACCTATTATATAAACTTTTTTTATACCAGAGTTTAGTAAAGCTATCTTGGCATAATTTGTTATATCGGTACCTTCTAATTCCTGTTTAGAGCTAACTAATATCCTTGCACAGTCAATAGCTACATTACCATTACCAATAATTATTGCAGTGTCTCCACTCAAGTCTGGAGATAGATTTTTATATTCAGGGTGCCCATTATACCAATTTACAAATTGTGTGGCGCCAAAATAACCAGAAACATTTGTATTATTTATATTTAGGTCTCTATCTTTTGCCATGCCAGTAGCTATTACAACGGCATCATAAAGGGCCAATATATCTTTAATTGATGGAGAGTTATTAATTTCTATTCCTCCAAAAAATTCTACTTTAGTATTACTTAAAGTTCTTTCAAATACCCTACTTACATTTTTAGTACTTTGATGATCAGGAGAAACACCATATCTTACAAGCCCATATGGGCTGAATAATTTTTCAATTATATCTATTTCATATTCAATATCTTCTTTTAGAAGTGACTGAGCAGTATAAAATGCTGCAGGTCCGGAACCAATTATTGCAATTTTTATTCCCATATAATACCTTGCTTATGATTGATTTGTATACAACAGTATCATAATTAAAAGTGTTGCGAAATTAAAAAAGAATTATAGTTTAATTTAGAATAGGAATAAATTTATGAATGGATTAATGTCTGAAAGACCTTTATTAATTTCTTCATTACTAGATCATGCATCAAAGTATCACGGTAATACAGAAATCATTAGTAGTGACTCTGAGGGTATAATCACCCGATCAAATTATCAAAAAGTAAATATTAGGGCTAAAAAACTAGCTCAAGCCTTAATAAAATTAGGGGCAAAAAAAGGAGATACTATTGCTACAATGGCATGGAGCAATCTTAGGCATTATGAATTATATTTTGGTGTTTCAGGAATAGGTAATATATGTCATACAATTAATCCTAGATTGTTTCCTGAGCAATTAATATTTATAATTGACGATGCAAAAGATAAATTTTTATTTATAGATATTGATTTTATTCCACTTATTGAAAACTTATTAGACAAAGTGGGTATCCTAGAAAAAATAATAGTTTTATGTGATAAAAATCAAATGCCACCATCCTCAAAGTTAAGTAACTTAATTTGTTATGAGGACTTATTAGATGAAGAGGATGGTAATTTTGAATGGCCGATATTTGACGAAAAAATAGCTTCTTCGCTATGCTATACTTCAGGAACTACAGGCAATCCAAAAGGAGTTTTATACTCTCATAGATCTACGGTAATTCATGCTTTTGCAGCAGCAGCTCCAGATGCAATGAATTTGTCAGCACTAGATACAATAATGCCAATTGCTCCAATGTTTCATGCTAACGCTTGGGCTATACCATATGTAACTACAATGGTAGGTGCTAAACTAGTTTTGCCTGGTAGAAACCTTGATGGTAAAAGTGTTCAATTTCTTATAGAAAGTGAGTCAGTATCTTTTACTGCTGCCGTTCCAACTATATGGTTAATGTTATTTGAATATTTAGAACAGACAGGAAAGAAGTTAGATTCTTTGAAGAGTTGCGTAGTAGGAGGGTCAGCTTGTCCAAGGTTTATGATGGAAAAGTTTTATGAAAAATATGGAGTAGAAGTATTACATTGCTGGGGAATGACAGAAACTTCTCCTATAGGAACTATTAATAGACCTCTTCCAAAACATAAGGGGCAAAGTTTTACTGAAAGATTAGATATTGCTGTAAAACAGGGAAGACCAGTATATGGAATTGAAATAAAAATTACAGATGAAAGTGGAATATTACTACCTAATAATGGGAAAGATTTTGGTAATTTATGGGTTAGAGGTCCTTGGATATGTTCAGGCTATTTAAATATAGAAAATAGTGAAACGCATGGTGACGATGATTGGTTTTTAACAGGAGATGTTGCTACAATCGATACTGATGGTTTCATGCAAATTACAGATAGAACAAAAGATGTCATTAAATCTGGAGGAGAGTGGATTAGCTCAATAGAAATTGAAAACTTTGCTGTAGGACACCCCTCTGTAATGGAAGCAGGGGTTATTGGAGTTTTTCATCCTAAATGGGATGAAAGACCATTATTAATAATTGTAAAAAATGAAAATTTAGAAGTAACTAAAGATGAAATCTTAATATTTTTAAAGGATAAAATTGCATCTTGGTGGATGCCAAACGATGTTGTCTTTGTTGATTCCTTGCCACATACGGCGACAGGAAAAATTCAGAAATTACAATTAAGAGAACAATTTAAAGATTATAAATTTAATGTATAGTTAAAAAATAGTTCTATCACAATTATGGGAGGAATTGTGTGGTTAAAGTTTTTATAAACTTGATGATATTATTTTTTGTTACTATATCTTCACCAAGCTATTCATCTGATATAAGTAATAAGATTGTAACTCTTAAAGAATTACAGTTGATAGATACTGATTTTGATAAATTAGAAAATTTTAAAGATAACAATTATATATCTAAAGTATATGCTAAAAATACCTTAAAAGGCTATGCATTTATAACATCAAATTTCTCAGATTCTTTAGGGTTTTCTTCAGCAGAATTTAATATATTAATATATTTATCTTTAAAAGGAAAAATTATAAGAGCTAAATTATTATCTCATTCTGAGCCATTATTTTTATATGATAAAGGAGAAGTTAGATATGAGGGTAAGGGAATTAAGGAAAATATTTTATATAAATTTATTCAGCAATATAGTGATAAAAAAATTTCAAAATTAACAATTAATATTAATGAAAATGAAAAAAATATAGATGGAGTAAGCTCTGCAACTATAACCTCTATATTAATGCATCAATCAATCTTAGTAGCAACTACTAAAGTATTAAGATTTCTTGGATTATATTCAAATACCAACATAGCATTATTAGATCATACAAGTTTCGAGCCAGTAAAATGGAATAAGATGTTATTAGATGGCTCTATCTCTAATATTAAGCTTTATTATTCCGATGTGATAAGTAATAAAAATAGAGAACCAGCTGAAGATAAAGATTTATTTTTAGATGTCTACTTTGCATATGCTAATCCTATAGGCATAGGCCAAAATATTTTTGGAAAGACAGAGTTTTTAAAAAAGTTTTTAAGAAGTGGACAAGATATTAATGATAAAGGTTTCTTTTTGGCAACTAATGGAGATTTTTCCCTACTAGCACCAAGAAGGTGTTTAAATTATAAGACTACTATAGATATTAAGAATTGTGAAAAAAAAGGGTTAGCAAAAACTTATTTTGATAGAATTTATTTAGAACAAAATGGATTAAAATTTTACTTCAGAACTAAAGATAGAAAAAACTTTATGTTTACTAGGAATATTGAAGATTCTACTCCTAGATTTTTTAAAGAAATATCATTACTTTTTATAGATAATACTAAAAAATATGATCCGGCACAAAAAAGCACATTATTTATAAATTATAATGCACCTGATATTACTGACGAAAACTTTATAAGTTTGGACTTCCAGCCACCTACGAGGTTAATAATAGAGCCTAATGTATTAAAAGAAGTTGCACTTAATAATATTAGTTGGTTAGACGTATGGAAACCACAATTTCTTAATATAATCATATTATGTATTTTTGTTATATTTTGTTCATTAATTTTATTGTTTAAAAATACCTTAGTTAAAATACGTAAACTTTATGTCTTCATAAGATTCATCGCACTTTTATTTAGTTTAACTTGGTTGGGTTGGACTGTGGGTGCCCAACTTACTATTGTAAATATATTTAATTATATTCAATTAGCTTATGTTTCTAATTTTAATTATTCTGTAATTGTTTTTGATCCTTTAATAGTAATTATAAGCATAGTTACCTTTATTTCATTTATAATTTTAGGAAGAGGTTTTTTTTGTGGCTGGCTGTGCCCATTTGGAGCCTTACAAGAAATAATTAATATATGTTCTCAAAAAATTGGAATCATTCAAATTAAAATTAAAGATACTCTCCACAGGAAACTAATTTATTGTAAGTATATTATTTTATTTATTATATTAATATTTTTATTTGTAGATTTAGATACTGCTTTAATTATGGCTGAGGTAGAACCATTTAAAACTGCTATTACGCTAAAATTTATCCGTGATTGGCCCTATGTAATTTATGCAATTTTATTATTAGTTGCATCAATCTATATTAGCAGATTCTATTGCAGATATATCTGCCCTTTAGGAGCAGTATTAGCAATCGGAGGAAAGTTTAGAATATTAAATATCTTATTACGAAAAAAAGAATGTGGTAGTTCTTGTCATTTATGTGAAAAATCTTGTCCTACTCAGGCTATTAAAAATAATGGAGAAATAGATATGAATGAATGTTTTTATTGTTTAGATTGTCAAGAAGAATACTATGATGCTCATCGTTGCCCTCCATTAGTTGCAGTAAGAAAGAAATTTATAGGTAAAAATAATGTTAGTAAATTCTCTTAAAAAATTACAATCCTTTGGTTTCGAACCAAAAAATATTTTGGATATAGGTGCTAATAAGGGTAAATGGTCTTTAGAAATAAAGAAAAAGTTATTTCCTAATGCAGA
>MDTG01182907.1_pt1 | contig 10430 bp, 8 predicted proteins | sample 811421 | NCBI WGS metagenome assembly MDTG01 (sample SAMN05326645, study PRJNA326480) | marine metagenome | isolation source: seawater | place: Pacific Ocean: South East | collected 2011
TAATTATATGAGGGATATCTTTGGAAATGTAAGTATATCTAAAGGAAGAATGCCTTGTGAACAACCATTTCAAAGATTATTGGTAACTTATGAAGGCAAAGTAGCAATGTGTTGTTACGATTGGGGTGCAACGCATCCAGTTGGTTATGTAAATAAAAAAACATTTTCAAATGAAAAAGATTACATACAAGTTTTAGACAAAGTAAAAAACAAACAAAAAGGATTTGAACTTTTATCTGAAGTTCAAATGCCTAAAAACTTGAATAAAATTGAAAAAAAAATAGAAAAAATATCTGATATTTGGTTTGGTGAACAAATCGATAAAGTAAGAAAAAAACATCTAGATAATGAGAGCGAAAAATTAGAAATCTGCAAAAAATGCTCATTCAAAGACATATATAGTTGGGTTGACTAAATAAAAAATGTTTAAAAAAAAGCCGTTTATAATTGCAGAAATAGCATCTGCTCACGATGGAGATTATAAATCTGCAAAAAAGATTGCAGATCAAGCTTTAAAAAATGGTGCAGACGCAATTAAATTTCAAATCTTTGATTGTGGAAAATTAATAAGCAAAAAAAATCCGTTATTTAAAAAATTTAAGAAATTAGAAATTTCTAAGCTTAAATGGCTTAAAGTTTTAAAAAGCTTTAAAAGAGATACTTTTTTAATAGCAGAAACATTTGATATAGAAAGTTTGAAATTTGCAAAAAATTTAAATGTTTTTAAAGCTTATAAATTACCGTCAACATGCTTAAATGACAAAAATATGCTTGAAATTTTAAATAGTTTAAAAAAGCCTGTAATAATTGCTGCAGGAGGATCAAAAGTTGAAGAAATAAAATTTGCTTTTAATAAGCTTAAAAAAAAACTTTCCTCAATAGTAATAATGGCCGGTTTTCAAAACTTTCCGACAAAAATTGAAGACTCAAAATTAAGTCAAATAACTTTAATCAAAAATTTTTTTAATACCAAAGTTGGTTATGCAGACCATATTAGTGGGGAAAAGAAACTGCATGCATTTTCAATACCACTTATGGCTTATACATTGGGAGCAGATATTATTGAGAAACACATAACACTCGATAGATCAAAAAAAGGGACAGATTATTATTCATCACTAAATCCCAATGAATTTCGAAATTTTGTAGAATTTATGCAATTATCATCTAAAGCTTTTTCTAAACAAAAATGGAGTTTGTCTAAAGCTGAAATTCAATACAGAAGCTTTAACAAAAAATTTGCAGTATCAAATATTAATCTAAAAAAAGGTGAAAGAATAAAAAAAAAAGATATAAGTTTCAAAAGAACAAATAAAATTGGTATCACAAAAGATGAAATTAAAAAATATTTAGGAAAAAAATTAAAGAGAAAAGTTAATTTTGATGAAATGTTAATTACAAAAGATTTCAAATAATTCAATGAAAAATAAAGCTATAATCCTTATAGCTGTTAGACTGAATACTAAAAGATTAAAAAATAAGGCACTACTTAATCTTTATGACAAACCATTAATTTCATGTTTAACAGATAGATTGAAAGAATCAAAACTTGTATCCAATATCGTATGGTGCACATCAAAAGAAAAAATTGATGATAGGTTAGAAGTTCTAGCAAGAAAAACAAAAATTAAAATTTTTAGAGGTCCGTCAGATGACGTAATGCTCAGATTTATTTTAGCTGCTAAAAAATATGGAGCAAAAACAGTCGTAAGAGTTACTGGAGACAATCCTTTAACAGACCCTAAGGTAATTGATTTTTTGATAAAAAAACATCATAAGAAAAAATCTGATTATACCGCTTGTAACTCAATACCCTATGGCACTAGAGCTGAAATTATAAGTCTTAAAGCACTTAAAAAATGTCACAAAATGGTTATTGATCCTAATTCAAGTGAATACATGACTTGGATGTTATACAGACCAAAATTTTTCAAAATCATCGATACTATTGCCCCGAGTCAAAAAATTAATCGACCGGAAATTTCATTAACTGTTGATTATAAAAAAGATTACAAAAATTTAAAAAAAATTTATGAAAATTATAAGGGCAAACCACCTAAGTTAGAAAAAATAATTAAGTGGATAGATAAAAATAAATTACTATTAAAATCTTTGACAAGAAAAAGAATTACAAAAAAACCTAAAGGAATTAACACTGATCTAAAAGTTAATTAACAGCGTTATAATTGTTTTTATTCGAAATACTTATATAAGAAAGCTTGACTGTTTAAAAATATGAAAAAATTTATTATTATTAAAAAATTATTAGGCTTAGTAAAATGATATTATTATCAGTAACTTTAGAAAAATGCTCTGGTTGTGCCATTATGAAAAATGGAAAAATTCTTTATAGTTCAAGTGAAGAAAGGTTTTCTAGAGTAAAATCAGATTCTTCTTTTCCTAAAAAATCTATTTTTAATGGATTAAAAATTCTCGGTTTAAAGTCTGCTGATATTGACGTAGTTTTAATAAGTGGAGTTGAGCTTTCTCTATATGCTCCATTATTTAACTTATATTCATCTTTAAGTGTCGAGGATCAAATTAATAATATGAAAGAATATTGGGAACCAAAATTATTACATGGTAAAAATATTTCCTTTGAATACGTCTTACGAAAGAAAATTGAAAAAAATAAATTTCCATTCAAAACAAAACATGCATCTGTATTTGAGATTCTAAATTCTAGTTATAAATTTAAAAAATACAAAAAAGACAATAAAAAGCCTTTTCAGTCTCCTAGAGATGTAAACAAAGTCTCAATTTTTTATAAAAAAGTTATAAGTGATCTTCTTAAGATTGATTTAAAAAAAATTATACATGTAGATCACCATACATGCCATGCAGCTTACGCATTATATGCTAGCCCTATTAGAGATCCAAAAACTATCGTTGTTACTGCGGATGCGTGGGGAGACTCATTAAGTGGTACAATTTCAATATACTCTAAAAAAGACAACAAAATAAAAAGAGTTAAAAAATACTTTCATAAAGATTTTCAATTAGGGAGAATTTATAGATTTACGACGATATTTTTAAAAATGCTTGGTGACTCACATGAATATAAAGTCATGGGGTTAGCTCCTTATTATAAAGGCCTTAAAATTGACTCGGTAAAAAAGATTTATTTAAAGATGCAAAAAATTAAAAATGGGAAATTTATTTTTAATAAAAAAGTAAAAAACATTTATAATTTTTTAGAAAGAAATTTATCTAATTACAGGTTTGATCATATCGCATCAGGTCTTCAAAACTTTACTGAAGAACTTTTAAAAAAGTGGTTTGAGTATATTGTTAAAAAATATAGATACACTTCAATTGTATATTCTGGTGGCACCTCAATGAATGTAAAGGCTAATATGGTGGTTAGTAAAATTAAAAATATAAAAAAGTTTTATGTTTGTGGCTCAGGCACGGATGATACTCTTCCAATGGGAGCTTGTTACCATTATTCATCACAGCATGGTTTAAAAACTTTACCTTTAGATAATATGTATCTTGGGGATAACGCTAATTATGTTAACTCTGATCTTAAAGTGTTCAAACATTATAGGATTAAAAAGGTTAAGTCTCTTAATGAAATTTTGAACTCATTGTTAAAAAACAAAATAGTAGCTACCTGTAGAGGAAGAGCTGAAATGGGTCAAAGAGCTTTAGGAAACAGAAGTATATTAGCTGATCCAAGAGATGAGGAGACAGTCAAGAAGATTAACGAGGCGATTAAACAACGAGATTTTTGGATGCCATTCGCTCCGGTGATATTAGATAAGTATCAAAGTCTTTTAATTAAAAACCCAAAGAAAATTAAATCTCCATTTATGACAGTGGCGTTTGAGACGACAGAATTTGGAAAAAAAAACATCCCTGCCGCTATTCATAAATCAGATAAAACTGCTAGAGCTCAGATATTAGAGCGTCGCCAAAATCCAGATTTATGGGATTTAATAAATATTTTTTATAAAAAAACTGGAGTTCCGGCATTACTTAATACATCTTTCAACTTACACGGTTTCCCTATTGTTAATTCAATCTTTGATGCAAAAAAGGTTTTAGATAGATCCGAATTAAAAGTTTTATGGACTAATCATCATTTAATTGAAAAAAAATAGTGATAATGAGTAAGATTTTTAAGGTTTTTCTTTTGTTATTTAAGTGTAGATACGTTTTTAAAAAGCCAAACAAAGCAGACATTTTGTTATACGATCAAGGCCAAAAATTTAATGAAACATTTAAACAAATATTTTCCAAAAAAAAAGTTGAAATTTTGTTAGTCAGATATGAGGAATTAAATTTATACGTGTTAATTAAAAGTCTTAAGAGTTTAAATTTTTCTAGTTTCAATTCTTTTTTTTCAAATTATCTCAAAACCTATTGCCAAATTGTAGGTCCTGAATGGATTTTAACTTCTACTGATCATGATAAAAATTTCTTTTTATTAAAAAAAATATTAAAACTAGATGTAAAATTTGCTATTATTCAAAGAGCGCCAATTTTTCCAAATCATTTCGACCATTTAAAAAAGATTTATCCTTTAGATTATATTTTTTGTTTTGATAAGAAATCAAAAGATATCTATGAAAAACACTTTGATGCCCACATTACTCTAATAGGCTCATTTAGAAGCAATGAAGTTCCAATAAAAAAAAACAAAAAAATTAAGAGTCTTCTAGTAATTTCTGGCTTTAAAAAAGAATTTATCTTATTAAATCAAAAAAAGACCAAAATTAATGACAAAAGTATAAAAATAACCGATATTTTTCATGAAAAAAAATTAATTAGTTTATTGAGAGAATTATCAAAAAAATCAGAAATTAAATTTAAGATATTGCTTAAGCCTTTTGTTGATACTAAACTTTACTCGGAATTTAATAATATTGACGAAAACTTTTGTATTTATAATGATGGAACTTTGGCTTATGAAACTGTTGATCAATTTAATGTAATTATATTTCCAAATGATAGTGCCCTAAGATTTGAATCAATTTATAGAGGAAAAAAGATTTGTATAATTCGACCACTGCATCAAATTGAAGAAAATATTAATTTAAATTATATTTTTACAGAAGAGCTAAATTATCTAAATATCTCAAATTTTTTATCAAGTTTGTTGCAAAAAGATGAGGATATTTTTTTTAATGAAAATACTGATTTAAAGGATATGAGGAATTTACATGACTTCAAAAATACTAAGATTAAAAGCATTATTAATTAAAAGATATAAATTAAGGATAATTAATGGATAAGTTTAAAAAAATTTTCTATTTATTACCAAGTGAGTTTAAATTTAGATCAATATATTTTGTATTCTTCTTAATAATAGCAACCTTTCTGGAAACAATTGGTATAGGTGTAATTTTTCCATTATTAGAAATTATCATCCGCGGCGATATAAGTGAAAATATTTTTAGCAAAATATAAAATAACGTATTTGTAGAAAAAATTTCCATAAAAAATTTAATTCTTTTTATTTTAATTTTGTATTTTTTTAAAACAATCTATTTAATATTTTTTAATTATTGGCAACAAAAGTTTTCTCAAAATATTTTTAAAAAACTTAGTTACACTCTTTTCAATCATTATCTTAATAGCCCTATTAAACTGTACTATTCCAAAAATTCATCTGAATTACTTAGAAATACTTTAAATGAATGTAAAAATTACGGAGGACTAATATCAAATACTCTTAAGTTAATCGTAGAAATTTTAGTTTCGTCATTTTTATTTTTTTTGGCGATTTACATTAACCCACTCGCAACTTTAATAATTTTTTTTATTATAATCATATTAGTCTTTTTTTATTATTTTTTTACAAAAAAGAAAATTTACTCTTTCGGGCTTGATAGAATTAATAAAACGCAAAACCAAATTAAAATATTACAAGAAAGTTTTTCGGGGATAAGGGATATAAAATTAAAATCTTCTGAAAAATTTTTTTCAAAACTTTATGACGAAGCTACACATAAATTCATCACAGCGGCTTATAAGCAACAAACAATAATTGACGCACCAAGATATATCTTAGAATTTTTATTTTTATCGGGATTATTATTTGGAATGTTAATCCTTATGAATTTAAATGAGGATATAAATTCTATATTACCTGTCATAGGATTATATATAGCCATATCATTTAAATTAATTCCAGGTCTGATGAAAATTCTTAACATTTTGCAACAAATCAAAGGTCTTGAGCCATCAATAAATGTTTTAAATAAAGAGTTTAGTAATTTAAAAAATATTAAGAATGACAAGGTAATCAATAATAATATTGAAATGGGTTTCAATAAACAAATAAAGATTTCAAATATTGATTTTTCATATGCGGGAGAAAAAAAAATATTTAAAAATTTTTCAGCAACTATTGAAAAAAATAGTTTTGTTGGAATTATTGGTAAAAGTGGTTCAGGAAAATCAACTTTAATAGATTTAATAACTGGTTTAATTCAACCAGAAAATGGTAAAATTTATATTGATGAAAAAAATATACTTACTAATTTAAAAAAATGGCAATCAAAAATTGGATACGTATCCCAATCAGTTTTTTTATTAGATGGAACAATTAAAGAAAACATTGCATTTGGAATTGAAAAAAATAACATTGATTTAGATTTGATAAACAAATCATTAATTTATGCGAAAATTGATAAATTTGTTAAAGAATTAAATGGAGGCATAAATACAATAGTTGGGGAAAAAGGAGTAAAAATTTCAGGAGGTCAAAGACAAAGAATTGCAATTGCTAGAGAGCTGTATAAACAGCCTGAGGTGCTCATTCTTGATGAGGCAACTAATGCATTAGACGAAGAAACAGAAAATGAATTTTTGAATTTTTTGGACAATTTAAGGGGAAAAATTACTGTAATAATTTCATCACATAGACCAAATAGTTTCAAAAAATGTGATAAAATCATTCAACTCAATAATTGACAAAAAAAGTAAGATTTATGTGTTTAAACAAATTTTTTGTTTTAATTAAAAAAATAAGCTTTACTGTTCAACACTTGAACAGTATAAGCATTGTTTGTCGTTTGATTAAAAAAGATTAAAATTATAAGAATGAAAAAATTTTATCCTCCATATTTAAAAGAAGAATTCGCTAAATCATTAAACTTAAGAAAAAAACTTACCTTCAAAGCTCCGGAGGATATTTACTCCTTAACGCCACCTTTTCCAAGGGAAATTACATTGGATATTAATAACCGTTGTAATCATAAATGTTATTTTTGTGCTAATCCAAAGATTAGAAAATACGATGCACTAGATTTACAATTAGCATTTAAATTAATGCATGAGGCAAAAAAAAACGGCTCAACAGATCTTGCTTTACAAGCCACTGGAGAACCTTTTATGGATAAAAGACTTCCTGAATTTATTAAAGAAGGCAAAAGGTTAAAATATGATTATGTTTATATTAATACTAATGGAGCATTAGCAAATTCAAAAAGAGCAAAACCAGTAATCGATGCTGGATGTGATAGTATTAAATTTTCTATAAACGCCCATAATCGAGAAGATTTTAAAAGAGTTCATGGTTATGATGATTTCGATAAAGTCATAGAAAATTTAAAATGGATTTTTAATTACAGAAATGAAAATAATATTAAAATGGGAATTTATGTTAGCACAGTGAAAAATTCTAAATCAGATTTTGTAGCAAAAGATATAGAGAAAGTAATAAAGGAGAATTGCGATAAATTTGAGTTTAGAGAAATTAGCAATCAAGGGGGCGGCATGATGGAGTTAAAAGATACAGAAAACATTAAAGAGGGAAACGTACTAGGTAGCCTCAAAGATGATGATGTTATGTCTAGATGTGTATATCCATTTAATCGAATAGTTGTAAACCCTCACGGATTTGTTGTTGCGTGTACTGCAGATTTTCATAAACAACTTGAAATTGGAGACACTACAAAAAATACTCTAACAGAGATTTGGAATGGGACAAAATTTCAATATTTAAGAAAGAAACATCTTGATAAAAAGCTTGATGGATTATTTTGCAACAAATGTATTAATAACATTGAATGTAAAACAACTAATTTGAACGAAGCATTTGAAAAAAATTTATAAACTATGTACAAACCTCATATTCAGAAACTCATAAGACTTCAAACATCAGAAAATAGAGATATTAAAAAGGGTGTTCTTTTAGACAGAAACGAAAGAGTAGAAAATTATAATGAGATTACCTATAAAAAAATTATAAAATCTATTTCAAGATTCTCAATTAATGCAACTCCTGACATCCAAAATTTATATAAAAGTTTATCTAAAACTTTTAAAGTAAGCAAAGATCACATCTACCTTGGTCAAGGAATAACAGAGCTTATGTCGCAAATAATTTTTAGTTTGGTAAAAAAAAATGAAGAGGTTGTAATTATGGAACCAACTTATCCAATGTATGAGGTTTTATGTAAGTTACATGGTGTAAAATATAAAAAATGGAAATTTAAAAATAATTATAATCTTGAATTATCTGATCTAAAAAAAATTTTGAACAAAAAAACAAAAATACTTTTTATCGTAAATCCAAATCTACCTATTGAACATGAACTTAGCACGCAGCAGAAAAAAGAGATTTACAAAATATGTAAAAAAAATAAAACAATAGTTGTATACGACGAAGCATACTATCATTTTGGTGGAAAATCAGAGATTACAAACTCTTTAAAGAAAGACATTATTGTAATGAGAACTTTCTCGAAAGCCTGGGGTTTGCCAAGCATTAGATTGGGCTTTTTAGTTACAAACAAAAAACTAAGAAATTATCTATCAAAATGCAGATCACTGGTAGAAACAAACGCTTTTTCTTTTCAAGTTGCTATGTGGGCATTAAATAATAAAAATATCTTGAAGAGTCATGTCAATCAAATCAAACAAGGATACAAATACTTGGCAAAGGAGTTTAAAAAAATAAACCAACCATTTTTTGGGGGTAAAGTTACTAATGCAATGTTAGTAAAATTGAAGTCTACAAATGAGGTAAGTAATTTAAAAAGATACTTAGAAAAAAAGAAGATTTACATAAGAACAAATTTTAAAAATCAAATACAAAATAATTTCAGAATAAGCCTAGGTTCTGAGAAAAAAATGAAAATTTTCTTTAAGGCTTTCTTAAAATGGAAATTATTAAATGAAAGATAAAATAGATAAATTACAATTATCACTAATATCAAAATCTAAAAATTATCTAGCGAATTGTAAAAAAAAAGAAATTAATATATCAGCAAGCCCATTATGTGATCTTAATAGTTGGAGCAATGGTCTAGGATACGAAAAATTGCTATTACTTAAAAATAACAAAAATTTTAGCTTTTCTTTTTTATGGCAATTTTTTCTTGAAATAATAAACATAGGTAGATTTAACTTTAAAATTTACGAACCAAATAATAACTTTTTAGAAAAAAAAAAATTAAATTTAGTTTATTCATATTGCTGGAAAGATAGTTTTGATGAAAATTCTATTTTCTATGATAAATACTTAAATTTGAATTCAAAAAATTTAAATTACTATTTTTTACTGATTTCATTAGATGGCCATATACCAAAACAAATTAATAACTTCACAATCTTCCAAAGAAAAAAAATTATTTTTGATCCTATTTTATTTATAGGATATCTAAAAAAAAAATTGTTTAAAAAAAATTTTATTCACGAATTTAATTCTACTAATTTTTTTTGTGAATTTATCACCAATTTTATTGAAAAAAGTTTTGCGAATAAAAAAATTAGCGTGATTGTTCCATATGAAAGTAGACCACACCAAAATGCTGTCTTAAGCGCTGTAAGATCTATAAATAAAAACAATAAAACGATTTGTTATTTACATAATATGCCTTGGCCATTCCAGATTGATATGATTTTTAAAAAAAATAATATCACTACACTACTTATTTCAAGTCACGTTCAAAAAAAAGTATTAATAAAAAATTATTTATGGCCAAAAAAAAAAATTAGAGTTATACCTTCATTAAGATTCTCAAAATTGAAGAAAAGGGAAAATACAATATTCTTGCCGTATGATTGGACAGAGAATAAAAGTCAATTAATAAAAAATTTTAAAGATTTTATGAAAAAAAATAATCTTTATTTAAAACATTACCTTATCAGTATTCATCCCTTAAAGATAAATTCACCAGTTCATTTAGATTTTAAAGAACAAATTTTAAAATTGATTAATAGCAAATATAAATCTAGAGTTAAAAAGAAACACAATTTGCCCATTATATTTTCTCATCCTGGAGGTACTGTTGCTGAGTGCTTACAAACAAGTAAAAGTGTTTATCATATAACTTTAGATAAACTTAATATTTTTACTAAATCAATATGGAAAGAAGTAAGAATTAAAGAAGAAGCAACAAATATGTATAAATATTCATCTAACGCTAAGTTTATTGAAATAAAAAATAGAAAATTTAACTTACAAAAAATTA
>MDTG01371113.1_pt1 | contig 10430 bp, 12 predicted proteins | sample 811421 | NCBI WGS metagenome assembly MDTG01 (sample SAMN05326645, study PRJNA326480) | marine metagenome | isolation source: seawater | place: Pacific Ocean: South East | collected 2011
ATCTTTCTCGACACTAGATTCGAACATCTCTTTTAAGAATTTTTTATGAGCAAGCTCTTTTGAGGGAGATTTCCTTTTACCTAAATAGGATTTATTCCAAGTATTAGATTGAGAAATATATATTTCATCATCAAAAATAACTTTTTTAGTCTCTTTATCATATGTTTTTGATGCAAGTATATATGGCAAAAGATCATATTTTTCTGCAAGATAATCAAAAAATGCTCGGGTCTTCATTACTTCAAGAGCATAGAGGTTATCAGGCAAACCATTGCTTGAAGGTATATTTATTCCAAAACTACTAGTTATTGATGATAGATTATTTAGTGCACTGCTTGAGGTATTTGGATCATTTTTAATAGGAGCAACTTTTGCTGAAGAGTAATATCTATCGACTATGTTAAGCTGAAATACTGCAAATAAAATCAAAAATATAAATCCAGTAATCACAAATACTACAAAAGAGCTTTTGAGATTGGTGAAAAATAGCTTTATTTCATTATTCATCTTATTCATAAATTATATTAATAAAAAGGTAATATCTTAGATTCTTTCCAATAATGAAATGAAGCATAATCAAATAAACCAGCTAAGTCTATATTTTCTATATATTTCACTTCTCTTGGAAGGTTTATTCCATTGTAGTAAAGCTCAATCGATTGATCTGGAAATGATGTAAGTAAAAATTGGTTATATAATTCGTATTCAGAAAAAAAGTGATCATTTAAGCAAGCATTTTTCAAAATTTCAAACATATTAGTGCCATTTTTTTTAAAATAATCATTTATTAAATTTAATATTCTCATTTCGAAAAAACAATAATGTGCAATATGAATATTTTTTTTTGATATATTCAAATCTTTAAAAACAAATCTTTGCAAGAAATCATGATATTGAGGCCTGTACTCATGAGTATACGGAACTATTATTTTTGAATTATGAAAAATTTTTGGTGGTGACAATGGAATGGTATCTGAATCAATTATAAAAGTATTATCCAGAGACAGCCTGTTAAGATGAATGAGCTTTAAATACTGCTGCAAATACCAGTTTACGGGAAAAAATCTATCAGATTTTGACTCATTAATTTTTTTAAAAAATTCTGTCTCATAATCATACAGAATTTCTTCATCTTCAATAATAGTTACATTAGGTAAGTTTTTTTGAACTTTATTTTTGAAGGGAGAAATTAAAAATATATTTTCATAATCTATAAAAGCTTCAATATACTTTAAAGAAATTTCTAACATCTCTAAATCTCGACCAGCTGCAAGAATTGTAATATTTTCAATCTTTGTTTTTATTACATTTTCAAATTCAATAGGTTTTTTAATAAAGAATTTTGAAAAATGAAGAAACTGATAAATCTTCCTACTCAAATAACTAAGATTAAACTTTGGGTTTATTTTTTTAGATGACATTTTAAACTTCAGAGATTTAAATTAATCTTAAATTTTCTTGGCCACAACATGATAACCAAAACAAAGTGAAGTTTTTGAAAGCGAGGTAGGCTTTTTTGCAAAATAATAAATAAATGCAGGAAATAAAATAATTTTAGCTATTAAACTATTCGACATTGAGGTTCTAGCAATTTCAGCAGTCATCCATGAATAATAATCTCCAACAGCCTCTAACTCATCAATTGAAAATCTATTTTTCTCTAAAATTTCTTTTATCCAATTATCAGTAAAGCCAGAATAATAATAGAATGGATCAAAATGTCTCAAGCAATTAGAGGGCATCGTAAGAATTAGCTTTCCTCCTGGTTTTAATAACCTAGATAATTCCGTAATAGTTTCAATTGGGTAAGGAATATGTTCTAAGACCTCTGTGCATAAGACGCAGTCAAATTTTTCGTCAATTTCATCTATCTCCCAAATATTACCTTGATAATCTAGATCTTTTATGTCGTAAGTGCCTTTATTGTAATGCTCACTTATTGAGCTGCTAATTATGTTTGGTTCTTCACCGCTATACTCACCAAGATCTTGAGATTTATAATTAAGATGACTACAGTATTTTTTGTATTGTTGAGTTCCGCAACCAGCGTCTAAAATCAAAGACCCTTCCTGTATTTTTTCTAATTGTTCACGAACAAAGCTTTCTCTCTGAATTTTATTATCAAGCTTATTTTTCAAATATATATAAAATTTACTTTTATGAAGAATACTCATTTTTAATCTTTATTTAAACATTAGACCTACTTGATTATAGGCAAAACCTAACCGCAACCCAAATATTTCCAGAATATAAAGTTGAAAATTAAATACTATTAAAGTCAAAGTTATTATTTAGATCTTGAATCCAGAAGAAAGAGCATCATCATAAAACATCTTGACGGTCTCAAGAGAAAATTCGTCAAGATCCTTACCAAAAGTTTGAGATGCCTTAATAAGATCATCAGTTACAGTAATAATATGACAACCAACTCTTTCAGCTTGAATTATGTTGAAAGCCTCTCTTGGGCTTGCCCAAAGTACCTCTATAAGATTTTTCGAAGAACAGATTTCAACAGCCTCCTTCATTAAAGGCTCAGGATCTATGCCAGCATTTGCAATTCTTCCAGCAAAAACAGAAACAATTGATGGCGTATTCATATCAATTGCATCATATATGGTTCTAACTTGATCAAGAGTAAATATAGCTGTGACATTGACCTTAACACCCTGTTTTGTTAAATCATTTACAAGATTTGCTGTGCTATCACCTTTTGTGTTGGTTACTGGTATTTTAACCCATACATTTTCTCCAAGCATATTGAGCTTAAGTGCCTGTTCCTTCATTTCATCTAATTCGTCTGAAAATACTTCAAAACTTATTGATAAGTCTGTAATAACTTTTAATGCTTCTTTCGCAAATTCTAGATAATCAGTAATGCCTACTTTTTTCATTAATGTTGGATTAGTAGTAAATCCATCAACAGCATTAGAGAGATGTTGCCTTCTCATTACCTCTATATCCGCACCGTCTCCATATATTTTTATATTCATTTTGATGACTCCCATTTCATTGCATTTTCTATAATTAGAGGATGAGAAACCAATAAGTGCCAAATAACTGCTTGAAATGATTCAGTGTGTGGTGTTATTAAGTCATTATCAACTACGGGAACTAACAAAACATTATTTCCTCCAATTTTTTTAGCATACCCACCATCTTTACCAACTATACCCAAAACTTTAGATTTATTTTGTTCCGCCAACTTGAGACATTCAACTAAATTCATGCTGATGTTTTTATCTATGCTGCCACCACCTACGGAAAGAACAAATAAAGCATCATTGCTTGAAAATTTGCTTACCTTAAGCCAATTGGAGTATGCTGTATCCCAACCATCATCATTAATTCTAGCAGTTAACTCTGAAACATTATCTGATGGAGAGTATGATTCTATATTTGCTATTTTTCTAAAATCATTCACAGCGTGACTAGCATGACCAGCTCCTCCACCAGAGCCAACAAAAAATATTCTTCCGCCATTTTTTCTAACATTTGACATAGTTAATGCCATATTTTCGATAATGCTTTCATCAAGTTGATTGATAATATCAACAGCTTGTTTGAGATATTTAGAAGTAAACATATATATAACTTAATTTTAAGTGATATTTTAAATGAAAATGATTATATAGGATATGTGTTAATTGTAAACATAATTGGATTTAAAGACAGATATTTATGCATTTTTAATTCTACGAAGAATATTTTTGAAGGGCAAAATATATACACAAAACCAAAAAATTATAAACATTATTGAAAACATAAACCTTTTTCTATCAAAGTGTTTTATTCCTATCTTGTGAACAAGATGCCAATGTCTAGGTCTTTGGTATTCATTGTCAGAAAAAACTCTAATTTTTAAAAGATTTTCTTGAATATTATAAATTTCTCCACCATTTTTTAAGACTCTTAGCCATAACTCCCAGTCCTCCAATTCAATTTCCTCACTATAGAACCCAAATTCATTAAAAAAGTCTTTCTGAAACATAACACTTGGGTGAGCTAAAGGTGAAAAAATCGATCTCATTACATTTTTTTTCTCATATGGATATAGCCTTTCACCAACATTATTTCCTTTAGCATCTATAGTTATACAATTTGAGCCTACTACTGAAATATTTGGATTTTCCTCTAAAAATTTCAATTGGGTAGCAAAACGCATTTTTTTTGAAATATCATCTCCGTCCATCCTTGCAATGAACTCACCTCTTGCATTTTTGATAGCAAAATTTAAAGATGCTTGAAGACCTAAAGGAGTATCATTTTTAAAATATTGTAATTTATCTTTTGGAAAAGATTGAATGATTTCTACATACTCCTCATTTCTATGACTATCATCAACTACAATAAGCTCAAAATCTTGATACTCTTGCTCAACAAGTGATTTGATGCATTCTTTGAGATGGTCTTTTCTTGGATTAAACAATGGCAATACTACCGAGATCTTTATTGGATTGCTAATCATTTTTATAATTTAAAATTGCAGATCTTTAAGATTAGAAATAATTTTTACATTTTTTTTTGGTTTTTCATTATAACAAGTTCTAAGATAAAAAAAATTCATACCTATTGAATTTGCAGCATCTAAGTCCTTGAAAGAGTCTCCAACAAAACAAGTCTCTTCTATTTTGAGATCAAAATCACTTAAAATTTGTTTTAACATCCCTGGCTTGGGTTTCCTACATTCACATTTATGATGATTGTCATGCTTGCACACATAAATATTTTTGTAAGGTATCTTGAGTCTGCTAGAAATAAGTTCATTGAAATAATTTAAATCTGATTCTAAAAGATTTCCTCTTGATATATCAGGCTGATTTGATGCAACAAAAATTTGACAGCCTTGCAGATGAATCCTATCAACAACTTCGAAGATTTCATCTTTGAAGTGAAATTCACTTTTTTTCCATGGAGATGATGGTATACCCTTCCTTATTACTACCTCATTAATAATTCCATCTCTGTCAAAAATAACATTTTTCATCATAAATTTTTTGAATAAAAGTTTGTGAATTCTTCAATGGCCTTAGGGTTACCGATATCATAGAACCTATCTGAGGTAAAAAACGGAGTGATAATATCATCACCAATTGATTGCTGAATAAATAAATTAAGGTCAAAACAAGGATTTGAAGGAACTTTTGAGAGAAAGCTATCTTTTATGATGCCAAAAAAACCGTAATCAATGTGTTTGAAATTTTTTGTCCTTTTGAACTTATCATATGCAATTATTCTTTTTCTACTTTCATCACAATAAATATTGCTGGGTTCAATAAGATTTGAATTTTTATATATAGTCATAAAATTTTTACTTGATAATCGAAATTCCTCAGAAAATTTTTTAAAGTTTAGTCTTAGAAAATTATCACCATAGGTAAGCAGAAATCTATCATCCAGTTTATCTATGCAAGATAATATGGAACCACCGGTACCCAATCTTATATCGCCCTCTGAATGATAAGAAATATTAATGTCTTTTAATCGCTTTTGAAATATTTGCAGTTCATTTATTACTTGCTCGCCACCAAAACCAACGATATAAAAAAAATTTTTAAATCCTTTTTCGTAATAATGAATTAATTGAATTTCTAGGAAAGTTTTATTTAGTATTGGCATTAAAATTTTTGGTTTATTTCCAATAACTGACCTAACTCTCGTTCCTTGACCTCCGCATAAAATTACTATCTGATCATCTAGCACTGAATAATTTTAGCTCCCTCATCATCAATGTTGAATTCAAGTTGTTTCAATCCAAATTTAGTCATTTCATTGTGAAGTTTTTCTGGCGTCTTCGATGCTAATAGCAAAAATCCTGTGCCACCTGCTCCAACAAGCTTTCCTCCACAAATTAATTTTTTGGAGTAAAGATGATCATATACTTCGTTTATTTTAGACATGGTATGTTCTTTTTGTCTCTCTCTCTTCAACATCCAATAATCATGCATACAGCCTGCATAAGACTCTAAATCTCCATCAACAAGGGATTTATACATAAATTTACCCATTTCTATAATATTTTCAAATTCATTTGATTTCTTAGAATTTGACATATCTTTAGATTGCTGAGCAAGAATTGTTGAAGCATCTCTAGAAAAATCAGTAAAATATAAAAAGAGATTATCTTTGATAATCTCGAGAGTTTTAGGCATGTTTATGTTCTTTGAAGCAGAAATATAGCCGTTTTCTAAAACACTGAATTCTGTTAAGCCGCCAAAAGAAGAAATATATTGATCTTGAAGACCAATTGGTCTTCGTAAAATATCTTTTTCAATTATTGTAGATTCGCTAGCTAATTTAAACTTATCTCTTTGAAGATTATAATATTCACGCAATGCCAATTGAAAAGCTACTCCAAAAGTACCGGAAGAACCAAGACCAGTTCCGCTGGGTATATCTGAAGTTGATGTTATTTCTAAACCAATTATATCTTTTTTGAGGCTCTTTAAAGTTTCTCTAATAATATCGTGTTTTATATCTTTAATATCTGTAACTTGTTCGTTATCCGAATACCTTATCAGTAAAGTTTCTAAGAATCTTTTATTAAGAGAAATATATATATGTTTATTAATAGCTAGAGAGCTAAAAGTTGTCCCTCCATTTTTTTCAAAGTAAGAAGGTAAGTCGGTACCTCCACCACCGATGGAAATTCTTAGAGGTGATCTAGATATTATCATCTTGAATAATAAAATTTATAGCTCTTTTTATAGCTTCATTAGAAGTATACTGGTTTTTCCAGCCTAAACTTCTAATCTTTTCGGATGAAAATCTAACAACAGGAACATCTCCAACCCAACCAAAGGAATCATCTCCATATTCTATTGAAACATTTTTTAGGTTTAAAGCTTCTAGCACAATTGATGCAATATCTCTGACTGTAACATAATCATTGGTGCCAATATTATATACTTCTATATTATTAGTTTGTTTAGTTATCGCTAGCTGTATTGCTTCATAAATATCATTAACGTCGATATATGATTTACTTTGATATCCGTTGCCTAAAACTTCAAGAGACAACTTATTTTGTTTAAGTTTGTGATAAAAATCATAGGCAACTCCATGAGTTTGTCTGTAGCCTACAACATTAGCAAATCTAAAAATATACGCCTTAAAATTTTTCATTCCGCAGAAACTAGAAATATATGCTTCAGCACATAGTTTTGATGCTCCATAAAAAGAAACTGGAAGAAGTGGACCAAATGACTCATCCAACAATCTATCATTTTGATCGCCATAAACACCACTACCTGATGAAAAAACGATACTTTTTACATTATTTTCCATCATAGCCATTAAAACATTATGTGTTCCGATTGTTGTTATTTCAAAATCAATATTTGGATTGTCAACTCCTTCAGAAATTTTTGAATTTGCTGCAAAATGATAAACAATGTCAATATCACTGAAATATTTACTGATATCTTTATTAGTTATATCTTCGTCATATATGTGTATATTTTCTATTTCATTCAAGGATTTCATTGCTGATTTGGAATATCCTGACAAGTTATCTAATATTATGATTTTATTCGATTTGCTGGAAAGTTTTTCTGCAAAATAAGATCCAATAAAGCCTAAACCACCTGTAATTAAAATATTCATTTGTTATATAAATTGTTAATTATTTCAAGAGCGCTAATGCCGCTATATGAGTTAGCAATAATATCCGATTCTGAGAAATTTAAAAAATCTTTTGTCTCATTGAAGAAAGAATTATCATCCAAACCAAAATTTATTTTCTCAACTTCATGTTGTGATTTTTCCCAATGCCATCTTGGTGTAGCGTAATAGATCTGATCGCCATAATTACCGCCCCTTCCTCCCAAGTAATAAGTTTTGTCTTTACCAAATACTTTAATTTCTAGACTATTCTTCCAGTTAAATAAATTTACTTCAAAATCGAATATAGTTCCTTTATTTTTATCCTTAAGTATGACTTTTGAAAAATCTTCAACATCACAATTATCCCAAAAATAATTTTTTAAAACCGAACTAACGATTTCAATCTTGGGATTAAAAAGATAATTCATTAAATCAAAAAGATGAACACCTGGATCTATTAAAACACCACCTCCAGCCATATCTTTTTTCATCTTCCATTCTTCTGACATGTTAGGTCTTCCCCCATGAGAGAGTGAAAAAGAACAATAATATATTTCGCCAGATTTACCTTCTTCGATTTCTTTTTTCAAAGTAGCAATATGTGGCATATATCTGTAGTTAAAACCACAATAAATATTATTATCATTCTTACTTGCAATTTCTGCTATTTCTAGAGATTCAGCATGATTTAAGCCAAGGGGTTTTTCAATTAAAAAATTACAAACTTTGTCAGAAAAATAAGAAAATATTTCAAAAATTTTATAATGAGGAACGGCAATGAACAGGTGGCTTGTGGATTCTATTAATTCATACGGAACCTCTGAAATAGTTTTAAAAAACTTATGTTCGCTTCCTTCAACTATAGGATCAACTACAAAACTAACATCCTCTTTAAGGGCTTCGACTGAAGAAAGTCTTTTCTGACCAATTAGCCCTTGGCCTATAAATCCACACACTGCCATCTAATCAATTCTCCTAAGACATAAGAAATCATTATTTTTATCAAAATCGATATCAGTATAGTCATCTCTGCTATGAATAAATTTTCCATTTATTTCTTTATTTTCATTAAGTAGTAAAAATTCAACAAGTTTTAATGGTTCACTAATATCAACTGTTGTTTTTACAAAACCTCCACTTTTACGAACTTCCTTTAACATATCAGTCTCAACTGCACCTGGAGCAATAACATTACTAAGAATATTTTCGTAGCCATTATCAGAAAACTCTTTAGCAATATTTTCAGTCATTCTTACTACAGAAACTTTAGATAAGGAATATGGCATAAAATTTGGATATGAATATGCAGCACCTCCACCAGCAAAGTTAATAATCCTACCAAAATTGTTAAATTTCATATCGGAAGATAGTGCAGAAATCAACTTCAGTGGAGCAAATACATTTATGTTGAAAACCCTTTCAAAACTTTTAATATCTATGGAATCGAATATACCATTAGGTCCAAGAATACCTGCACAATTGATTATTGCATTTGGTTTACTTTTAAGCGCGCCCAATTGATTACAAAATTCAGTAACATTTTCTGGATCTCCTAAATCTACAACATTTGGAATAATAGAAATATTCTCTAATTCTTTGTATTGATCAAAAACATCAAAGATTTTATTTGAGCTTCCAACCACATGTATTTCTTTAACAAGTTTTTTTGTTATAAGATGGGATGCTATTGCATTTCCAATACCTCTTGAAGCTCCTGTTAATATAACTTTTAAGTCCATAAAAAAATTTTGGAGGCTGAAGCCGGAATCGAACCGGCGTTAACGGCTTTGCAGGCCGCTGCATAACCACTCTGCCATCCAGCCATGATTAATGAAATGCTTTTTAATTTTTTGAGAATTATTTTCAATTTTATTCTGGTGAGTAATATTCTGTTCTTTCAATATCTTCTTCTATGCAGGCTTCGCCATATTGAATTTCAATTAGATGGCACGGTTCATCAAAAGGATTTGTGATTTGATGCCATTTACCCAATGGCACTAAAAAATGATCAAACTTATTAAGTTCGATATTCTTTTTGATTTCTGGAGAATCATTACTATAGTTAACAACGCACGAGCCTTTACTTACCATCCATATTTCGTTTCTTTTAAAATGTTTTTGAAAACTCATACCCTTTTTTGCATCAACAATTAATTCCTTAACTTTTACCTGATCTTCTTCAAACAAATTATAAAACTCTCCCCATATTCTTTCTTCATGATAGTATTGCCATTTCTTCAAAATCCAAGATGATGAATTTTTTTTATCATTACCGCCAACACCAAACTCGAACTTAATTCCATCTACTGACATCTCCGGTATGTTATCTTTGTTTCTATCACCACCATTAGCAAAAATTATTTCATCCTTCGAATATAGCTCTTTGACTTTTAACAAGGCATTAATTGCACTACCCTTTTCATCATCGATAAAATCAATTACTAAATCAACATTAGATAAATTCTCTATAATAGATTTACGTTCTGAAAAAGGCATAAAGTATTTACCTTTTTTATTGATTAGCCAATTATCGCTATTTAGTGCAACGACTAACTTATCCCCAAGATTTTTTGCTGCTTCAAAATATGCAATGTGACCAGAATGAATTGGATCAAAGCCACCGCTAACTATAATAATTTTCATAACAAAGAATATTTGAAGTTTATTGTTAACTTTTTATTCATGTGAGTAATTATATAGTTAATGTTTATAAAAAACCCTAATCTGCATTATTTATAATGGTACCCGAGGCCGGACTTGAACCGGCACGATATTTCTATCGAGGGATTTTAAGTCCCTTGTGTCTACCAATTCCACCACTCGGGCAT
>MDTG01046576.1_pt1 | contig 10429 bp, 9 predicted proteins | sample 811421 | NCBI WGS metagenome assembly MDTG01 (sample SAMN05326645, study PRJNA326480) | marine metagenome | isolation source: seawater | place: Pacific Ocean: South East | collected 2011
ATATACAAATTATCCATTTACATTTTACAATAAAATGGATTTTATGGCTCCTTTCGCAAGTGGATCTGCAAATTATGGAACTATGATAATTTGTCCATGTTCAATGGGGACTTTAGGTCGTATTGCCAGTGGCACAAGCAACGATTTAACTACGAGAGCTGCTGATGTAATATTAAAAGAAAGAAGAAAGTTAGTTGTAGTAGCAAGAGAAACTCCATTGAGCCTAATACATATCAATAATATGAAAACAATTACTAATTCAGGCGGAATAATTTGTCCGGCAACACCATCATTCTATAGTAATCCAAAAACTATTGAAGATATAGCTGCCACAGTAATTGATAGGGTTTTAAATCTTATTAATTTAGAAAATGACTCTTACAGCTGGAATGAAGAACAATAAATATTCTAATTATTAGTTATTACTAATATATCAACTTATAATTATGTTAGAATTTAGTAAAAAAATATTAAGCAAAGTTAGTTTCGATAGAAAACTATTTAAAAAGGAACTTAGAAAAAGTATCTCTTGGGTAAGTAAAACGGAGGTAATTGCATTAAAGATATGGACGTTAACAACTTTTTCTCAATACAAACAAACTATATTAGAAGTATTTGATCAGATATCTTAAAAAAGATTTCCTTGATCTAAAGGTTTAACTTTTCCTAAATGACGATATGCAAGTTCTGTAACCTGTCGCCCTCTTGGTGTTCGCATTAAATAGCCTTCCATTATAAGATATGGCTCATAAACTTCCTCAATAGTTCCAGCTTGTTCACCTACTGCCGTTGATATAGTAGTAAGACCAACAGGCCCTCCTTTAAACTTGTCAATTATTGTAGTTAAAATTCTATTATCCATTTCATCAAGGCCGTGCTCATCAACATTTAAAGCATCTAAAGAATACTGAGTAATCTTTAGGTCAATTTTTCCGTTTCCTTTTATTTGAGCAAAATCACGCACACGTCTTAATAAAGCATTAGCAATTCGTGGTGTTCCGCGACTTCTTCTTGCAATTTCTAATGCAGCTGCTTTATCAATATCTACATCTAAAATTGAAGATGACCTATTAACAATTTTAGATAATAAATCTAATTTATAATACTCTAGTCTTGAGTTGATTCCAAATCTAGCCCTTAAAGGAGAGGTCAATAAACCAGAGCGAGTAGTTGCACCTATTAATGTAAATGGATTAATTTCAATTTGAACTGATCGAGCATTTGGACCTGATTCAATCATAATATCAATTTGATAATCTTCCATAGCTGAATACAAATACTCTTCAACTATCGGATTTAATCGATGGATTTCATCGATAAATAAAACATCTCTTTGTTCAAGATTGGTAAGTAGGCCTGCTAAATCACCAGGTTTATCTAGTACAGGGCCTGATGTAGTTTTTATATTTACATCTAATTCATTTGAAATAATATTTGCTAGAGTAGTTTTTCCAAGACCTGGAGGACCATGTAATAGCACGTGATCCAAAGCATCTTCTCTTTGTTTAGCTGCTTCAATAAATACTTTAAGATTATCAACTATTTGATCCTGGCCCTCAAAATCTGTGAATAGTTTAGGCCTTAAAACTTGCTCTATCTCAACATCAAGATTGAGATTACTATCTTCTATATCATTATCCATTCCAAAGCAAAAGTAACTATAAAAAAAGGGTCAGACTAATCTGACCCTTTATAAAATATCAACAAAAATTGTTATGTGTGTAAATTTTTTGATTCATCAAGGAAAGGATGATTTTTTGTCTCTAAAGGTTGCTTTGTTAATGCATTCAATGTAATATATATTAACAATCCTGCAAAACCTAAACCGATACCAATCTCAGTAAATCCAATATGACCGTGTGTATTTAATGTTCCAGGTGCAACTAAAAGATATGAATTTAACCAGTGCCCAAAAAGAATAACACAACTAACAAAAATTAAACGTGTATTATTTCGCTTAGCATCTCTACTCATTAGCAATATTATAGGAAATAAAAAGTTTATTAACATAGAAAACCAAAATAAAAATTTATAGTTATCTACTTCAAGCCTAGCTGTAAAATACGCAACTTCTTCTGGAATATTCGCATACCATATCAACATAAATTGTGAAAACCACATATAAGTCCATACTAATGAAAAAGCAAAAATCCATTTTCCTAAATCATGAATATGATTTTCGTTTACATGATTAAGATATCCCATTCTTTTAAGATACAATGTAAATAAGAAAATTGTAGTAAAACCTATTGCACTCCACTCTGCAAAGACATACCAACCAAAGAGTGTAGAAAACCAATGTGTATCGATAGACATAATCCAATCCCATGATGCCATTGATGATGTCACAGCAAAAAATACCATGAACCAAGCTGATGTACTTATACCCATTGAATGAATTTTTGAACCTACAGATTGATCTTCTAGTACTGATAAAGATCTAAGTTTTTTTGCAAAATAGTTCCACCCAAGTAAGTAAATAATTGTTCTAATAATAAAGAAAGTTGCATTTAGATATGGTTCTTTTCCTGCAATTATCTTATCGTAATGATCATTTGTAGGATCCATAATACCCTCATGCAACCAGTGATATATATGATTCCAATGCAGAATTGATGCAATCATAATAAAAAGCATAATTAAACTAAAAATTGGCAATGCACCCATTACAGCTTCTGGAACTCTTTTAAGAACAATAGACCAACCTGCTTCAGCTACATACTGTAAGGCTACGAAAAATACAGCAAAAATTGAAATCCCTAAATAAAAATAGGTATTAAATAAAAGTGCAGGCCATGCACCGTGTGGATTGGAAATAAAGCCATAAATTAATGCTATTAATCCAATAATCATTAGAGACATTGTGAATTTTTTCGCTTTTTGGTCTATTGTAAACATTCTATAAATATTTTATTCTTGTCCTTATTTTTGTAATTTTTCTTGTACATATAGTACAATTTTCCACCTCTCCTCTTCAGTTATTTGAGAAGCATGAGGTCCCATAGCATTCAAACCATAAGTAATGGCGTGAAAAATGTGTCCAGCCTCCAAATCGCACATTGGGACTCCACACCTTCGTAATAATTTAGAATCATTATAATGTGGGACAGCTGAATATATTGGATGTTGCACACTTCCATCGCCTGCACCTGTAGCGCCATGACAATGTTGACAAAACATTCCATAAAGGGCTTCACCGTCTTTTAAATTCTTATCATTATTTACTAATGGATTACTGAAATTTTTTCCAGCAGATAGGTACCCCTCTAAGTTATTTTCATAATTAAAAGTTACTAAGTTTCCTCTTGAAACAGTTCCGTTGACAGGTAATCTATCAAAGTTCTTTATTGAATGCTGTTCGTATGTCTCAATACTTGGTGATCTGTACATATTTGGCATAAATTCATATCCTCTGCTTGAATCACTATCGCATGAAGACAAGAATATTGCTAAAATAATGAATATAGATTTTGTTAATATATTATTCATAGTTAATCGTCTTTTTCATTAATTTCTAGAGCTCCTGTTTTTGCAAGAATTTCTTTAACCTTAGATATGTCCCCATCAACCTCAATTTCCATTAAAAACTTGTCATCAGTCGTTCTTGGATCTGGATTTTTTTCAGAACTACCAGGAAATAAACCACATCTAATCAAATAAGTTATCGACATTAAGTGAGCTGCAAACATTACAGTACATTCAAATAAAACAGGAACAAAAGCCGGTAGATTATGGTAAAATGTAAAATTAGGTTTCCCTCCAATATTTTGTGGCCAGTCAATAATCATGATGTTATATATCATCAAGGCGCCAAGTGATAATCCTACACAACCATAAATAAAAGCTGTTATTGCCATTCTAGTTTCTTTAATTCCCAATGCTTTATCAAGACCATGAATAGGAAATGGTGAATACACCTCTTTAATCTCAATCTTATTTGCACGAATTTCTTTTACAGATGAAAGTAAAATTTCTTCATCATCAAAAATACCATGTAATGTTTTTGTACTCATTATTTTTTGTTTTTAAATTCTGATCCAGAAGATTTAAGAATAGTTTTAAGTTCTGCTTGAGCAATGACTGGGAAGGTTCTTGCATACATTAAAAATAAAGTAAAAAAGAAACCAATTGTCCCAAGGTAAATACCAATATCAATAAAAGTAGGGGAGAACATTGTCCAAGATGTAGGCAGAAAATCTCTATGTAAAGATGTAACAATAATTACAAATCTTTCAAACCACATACCAATATTTACAAAAATAGATAATATAAAAGTTGCTACAAATGAAGTTCTAATAGATCTAAACCAATATAATTGAGGTGTTAAAACATTACACGTCATCATAATTGCATAAGCCCACCAATATGGCCCTGTAGCTCTATTTAGAAAAGCATATTGTTCAAACTCTACTCCTGAGTACCATGCCATAAATAATTCTGTTATATATGCTGTACCAACAAGAGATCCTGTCAATAAAATAATTACATTCATATATTCAACATGCTTAATTGTAATATATGCTTCTAGGCTCACAACTTTCCTCATGATAATTAATAAAGTTTCTACCATAGCGAAGCCAGAAAATAATGCTCCCAAAACAAAATATGGTGGGAATATTGTAGTATGCCATCCTGGAATAACAGATGTTGCAAAATCCATTGATACAATGGAGTGTACAGAGAATACTAGTGGTGTGGCAAGTCCAGCAAGAACTAAAGACACTTCTTCAAATCTTTGCCAGTGTTTTGCTCTACCACTCCAGCCAAAAGCAAGAAATGCATACAGTTTCTTTTTCATCGGAGATAATGTTGAACTCATTCTGTCTCTCAACATCGCAAAATCTGGAATAAGTCCAATGTACCAAAATACAACAGAAACAGAGAGATAAGTTGAAATAGCAAACACATCCCAAAGTAGAGGGGAGTTAAAGTTAACCCATAAAGAACCAAACTGATTTGGAATTGGCAGAACCCAATATGCAAGCCATGGACGACCCATATGAATCAATGGGAATAAACCAGCTTGTACAACACCGAATATAGTCATCGCTTCAGCAGAACGATTAATTGCCATTCTCCATTTCTGACGAAAAAGTAATAAAACAGCAGATATTAATGTACCTGCGTGCCCAATACCAATCCACCAAACAAAATTTGTAATATCCCACGCCCAGTTAACAGTTTTATTTAATCCCCAAGCTCCAATTCCAGTACCTATAGTGTAGGCAATACAAAGTACACCCCAAATGAACAATAAAAGTGATAAGGAGAATAATATCCACCAATATTTATTAGCCTTTCCCTCAACAGGACGCGCAACATCTACAGTAATATCATGATAAGTCTTATTACCTAAAATTAACGGATCTCTAATTTCTGCTTCTTTTTGCATAATTATGTTTTAAGCTTTATTTCTAATTTTTGTTTGATAGAATACAGATGGGTCTGTATTTAAATGTTCTAATAACTTGTATGCTCTTGGATCTTTTTTAAGTGCCTGAACTTTATGTTTATCATCATTAACATCTCCAAAGACTATGGCATTTGTAGGGCAAGCAGATGAACAAGCAGTTTGAGCATCTTCATCTTTTACTCTTTTACCAGATTTTTTTGCATCTAATTTAACTTTTTGTATCTTTTGTATACACATACTACACTTTTCAATAACTCCTCTTGAACGAACAACTACATCAGGATTTAATACCATCTTCCCATAATCATCATTCATATTAAAATCAAACTTATCATTGTCAGAATATTGAAACCAATTAAATCTTCTAACTTTATATGGACAATTGTTAGCGCAATATCTTGTTCCAACACATCTGTTATAAGCCATATGATTTAGACCTTCTGCACTATGAGATGTAGCGGCAACTGGACATACAGTTTCACATGGTGCATGATTACAATGTTGGCACATAACAGGCTGAAAAGCTACTTCTGGATTAACTGATGGCTCCTCCATTTCTGAATACATATCGATTGGAGATACTTTTTCTTTTGCTGATAATTCCTTTGTCATATCAGATGAAAAATATCTATCAATTCTTAACCAATGCATATCCCTTGATTTTCTAATCTCTTCTTTACCAACAACTGGAACATTATTTTCAGCATGACAAGAAATAACACAGGAAGAACAACCTAAGCATGAAGTCAAATCAATTGACATATTCCAAAAATGTCCAGTTGAGTGATCATGCTCATCCCAAAGTGTAACCATGTCTGCAGGCTGTTTCCCTTTATGAGTTGAATATGTTTCCTTATGATTTCCAGATTGAGGATCTTTAATAAAATCAGCAAGAGTAGTTTCTTTTATAATCTCTCTTCCCATCATAGTATGATGTAATTGAGTAGCTGCGAATTCGTACTCTCCTTCAAGTAATTCTATTTTTGCATCTCCATTACCTAGAGTAAATGCATTAAATCCAATACCATTTCCACATTTTCCAGCTGATTCTCTTCCATAACCAACTGCCATGGATACAGTATCTACAGCTTGTCCTGGTTGAATCATTACTGGAACATTTTTGTAAGTTTTATTATTAACAGTTATATTCACTAGACTACCGTTGAGTGCACCATTTGAAACATTCCAGTTAGTAACACCTATTTTTCTAGCAGTAGGAGCTGACATTGCTAAGTAATTATCCCAACACGCTCTAGAAATTGGGTCAGGTAATTCTTGTAGCCATGGATTATTTGATTGATTTCCATCTCCCATAGATATTTTTTCATACATCTCAAATTCGATTTGAGTATTTTTGGACAAATTGAATGATTCTATTTTACTTTTGAATGAAGAGACCTTCAAATCTTTGGTATTTTTAGTGAAATATCCATCATGCACTGATTTGTTCCAGTCGATATCTTTGTAGAAACTTTGTAAATAATTATGATAATCTGATGTTCCTATCCAAACCATTAAACTTTCTTGAAACTGCCTGCTATTAAAAAGTGGAGCAATTGTAGGTTGCATTAAAGTATATTCTCCGTGAGATGGATTCGCATCTCCCCAGCTTTCTAAATAATGATGATCAGGCAATACGTAGGTCATTTTAGAAGCTGACTCATCGTTATAAAGAGAAGTAGATACTTTTAAAGAAACTTTTGATAAGCCCTTAACAAATGACACTGAATCTTGCAAAGTGTATGCTGGATTAACATTGTGTGTAAAAAGTGCTGAAATATTTCCGTTATTCATATCTTTGATTAGAGTTGCAACATCTTTGTCGTTTCCTTGTTTCAAATATGAAGGCCTTGTTAGAGTAATCGTATTTTCATAATTACCTAATTTATCGTTAATTGCGTTTACTAGAGTTTGTACTTTAACATCATTACTATTAGAAATAACAATAGATTTTCCTTTGCTTGATAATAAATCTCCTACAATTTTTAAAATTCTAGAATCTGCTTTACTTCCGCTAAGTGCATTATATAAATTAGTCAATAGTCCCGACTGCTCAGAAGGTTTAATTTGTATTCTTTCATCAGCATTAGAACCTGACAATGACAATGCAGATTCAATTTGATAGTGTTTAGACATCTCTCCACTTTCTGGATTTCTATTGCTAGTATAATCACTAGCATAATCACAATTTAACCAATTTCCAAGAAAATCAGCTCCAAATGAAACCACTACATCAGCCTTGTCAAAACTATAGTTAGGCAAAGCTCGTACACCAAATGCAAGATGATTTGCTTCTAGCATACCGTCATATGAAATTGAATCCATCTCAACATGAGATACATTTTTATAAAAAGAAGTAAAATTCTGAATTAATTTTTTTGTTGATGGGCTAATAACAGTAGAAGTTAAAATAGCAATTTTACCATTTTGTTGCTTTATCTTATTTAATTGAGAAATAATTTGACTATCAGCAGTATTCCAATCTGATTCAGTATTGTTGATCAAAGGGTTCTTTAATCTTGAAGAATCATACAGCGAAAGAATAGATGCTTGTACTCTTGCATTTGGAGCAGATTTGTTAGCATCTATTTTAATAGGTCTACCTTCTCTATTTTTAACTAATACTGATGCATAGTCATGACCATCATACATTGTAGTTGCATAATAATTAGCTATACCTGGAATTATTTCATCTGGTTTTACAACGTAAGGAATTGATTTAATAATAGGAGCCTCACAAGCCGCTAATGTTGCTGCAGCAGTACTAAAACCTAAAAATTTCAAAAAATCTCTTCTTGATGTTGATGTAGCAGATATTTCTTTATCTCCTAAAAATTCATCTACAGGAATTTCTTCAGTAAATTCATTTTGCTTTAACTTTTCAACTAAAGGATTATTATTTATTTCAGCTAATCCTTTCCAATATTTTTTTGCTTTTGTCATCTTTTATAAAAAATCTAATTCTTTATTAATAGTGGCACTTCCCGCACTCCAGTCCTCCAATTTTATCAACTGTAATTTTTTCTCCAGCATACTTTTGTTTCATTTTTTCATGCATGCTTGTATAGTAATCATTACCCTCCATTTTTACTTCTGTTTCTCTATGGCATTCAATACACCATCCCATAGTAAGTTCTGAGTGTTGTTTAACTACATCCATTTCCTCAATAGCTCCGTGACATTCTTGACACTCAAGCTGGCCTACTGTAACATGCTGTGAATGATTAAAATAAGATAAATCAGGAAGATTATGTATTCTAACCCACTCAATTGGTTTTTGTTCGTAACCTTCTATATAAGTTCTAGAATCTGGATCATAACCTACTGCATCATATATTTTTTGTAGCTCTGTAGTGCCAGCTATAGATCCTTCTACAATACTTGCATGACAATTCATACAAACATTAGCAGATGGTATACTAGAATGCTTAGATTTTCTTGCAGAAACATGACAATAATTACAATCAATCCCATTGTCACCTGCGTGAATTTTGTGAGAAAAAGCTATTGGCTGTTCAGGTTGATAATTAGTAGTAACACCAACACCCATCATGGCATCGTAAACAAACTTAAGAATAATAATTGCTAGAAATAAAACAACAAATAGTTTATTGAATGTGTTTGAAAGAAATAGTAGAATATTTGATTTTACAGCTTCAGTGACAGATTCTGTTTCTTGCCCTAAACTCTCTTTTAAACTATTCTTTACTGATGTTAAAATAAAAATAAATATCAAAAGAATTAAAGCTACTATCATCAATTGAGTAGAAGTAGACATCTTTTCTTCAGCAATAACAGGTGCTTGAGTAGCAACTACTGCCTCTTCTACTGGTGGAGCATCTAGATAAGCAAATAAAGCTTCAAACTCTTCATCAGAAAAATAAAAATTTGTCATTGCAACTTTGTTATACTCCTCAAAAATTGCAATTGCATCTGCATCACCAGAAGCTATTAATTCAGATGAATTATTAATCCACTTTTTCAACCATTCCTTATCTCTTTTTTCTGTTATTCCTTTTAAGCCTGGGCCAATAAGCTTAGTTTCTCCAAGAACATGACATGCAGTACAATTTTGCTTAAAAATTTTAGCGCCATCTTCTTGTGAAAAAGCTTTAATGGAGAAGGTAAATAATATTGTCAGTAAGAAATACTTTTTAAAATACTTAGTTTGGATCATGTCTTTTATAATATTCATTTTCGTGCACAAACTTAAAACTTTAATCTCATTTTATTTGAGAAAAATACTGCAATTAATACAATTTATATTAAATCTAAATAAGACTAGTGAAAGAATGTGAATTGTAATAATTAATTAACTTATAATGATGAAATCTCAACAACTTCTTTAACTTCAGGAACTGCTTTCTTAACAACTACCTCAACGCCATTTTTTAATGTCATCATACTAATATTACAGCTACTGCACGCGCCTATTAATTTTACTTTTACAATCCAATCATCTGATAATTCAATAAAATTAATGTCACCTCCATCACTTTCTAAAAAAGGGCGGATCTCTGATAGTGCATCTTCAATTTTATCAATAATTTTTTTATCAGTAATCATTGTTAGTTTAATTATTTTGATGAACAACCCTTAGAGTTGGTTAATTCAACAGCTTTAGTTGGTGCAAAATTAGCATTTCTTTTTTTAATAGACGATAGAATCTTCTTGGTCATGTTTAAATAATCACGGGCAATAGGAGTTGCCCCCTGCAATACAGCAGGCCTACCTGCATCAGAAGCTTCTCTTACTGATTGTACAAGGGGAATCTGAGCAAGAAAATCAATTTTTAACTGCTCAGCTAACACTTTAGCTCCATCTTTGCCAAAAATATAATATTTATTTTCTGGTAATTCTCGCGGCGTAAAATATGACATATTCTCTACTATTCCCAAAACTGGCACATTAATACTATCCATCATAAACATATTAACTCCTTTTTTAGCATCAGCCAAAGCAATATCTTGAGGTGTACTTACTACTATTGCTCCAGTTAATGGAATTGCTTGAACA
>MDTG01200487.1_pt1 | contig 10429 bp, 11 predicted proteins | sample 811421 | NCBI WGS metagenome assembly MDTG01 (sample SAMN05326645, study PRJNA326480) | marine metagenome | isolation source: seawater | place: Pacific Ocean: South East | collected 2011
AGAAAATCTTAAAAATTACAATTTCCATAAACTTTCTAAAGAACTTCTAAATTTTTGCGCATTAGACTTATCTTCTTTTTACTTCGATATAAGGAAAGACACTCTTTACTGTGATAGCATTAATTCCAAAAAAAGAAATGATTGTGTAAGTATTTTAAATATAATTTTGGAAACTCTACTTAAATGGTTTGCACCAATATTAGTTTTTACCACTGATGAAATCTACAGTTTGATCTCAAAAAAAGATGAGAGCATTCATGAGTTATCTTTTGTAGATGTTCCGAAAGAGTGGGAAAATGAGGAGCTTTGTAAAAAATGGGAAAAATTATTTAAAGTTAAGCAGGAAGCAAATATCGCTATAGAAGAAAAAAGAGCTAATAAAGAAATAGGATCAAGTTTAGAAGCGGAGATTAAAATAACAACAAGTAAGGAGATTTACGATTTATTCGAAGATTTAGATCTTAATGAATATTTTATTACCTCTAAAGCAGAAAAAATTCTATCAAATGAACAAAATGAATTAAAAATAGAAGTTAAAAAAACCTCTGGTAGTAAATGTCCTAGATGTTGGAAAATATTAAATTCATCGTGCAATCGATGTGAAAGTGTAAATTTAGAAAATAATTAATGAAATTAATTATGGAACTTGATGAATTAAAAAAAAGATTTATTGAAAAAAAAAATATTATTCCATTTGCAATAATTTTTTTAATTTTTATTTGTGACAGAATTTTTAAAATAGTGATAATTGATAATTTTAGTGATAATTCTTACTTTATAAATGAAATTGTTAATTTTAATTTAATTTGGAACACTGGTGTTGGATTTGGTTTGCTTAGTTCAGAATCCTCTTTTTTCTATAATTCAATTACGATTTTAATTTTTTTAATAGTTTTGGTGTTATTTTATGCTTTAATTGTTTCAAAAAACTCAGAAAAAAAGATCTATGCAATTATAATTGGAGGCGCCATTGGAAATCTCTATGATAGATTCTATTATAATGCAGTTCCAGATTTTATAGACTTACATTATAACAGTTATCATTGGTTTACTTTTAATATTGCTGATATATTCATTACCTTGGGTATTATATTATTTGTGATTAACGATTTTTTTATCAAAACAAATTAATGAAAAATATAAAATTAATAATTTTATTACTTTATCTTACTTCATGTTCATCTATGGAACAGGCCGGTCAAGTTTTAAGAAACGATAAAGTAAAAACAACCGATGAATTTTTGATTAAAAAGAAAGAGCCTCTTGTGCTGCCTCCAGATTTTAACGAGCTACCTGCACCTGGTTCTGCAAAACAGAATAACAAAGAAACAGATGAAAAACAAAAAATCAAAAAAATTTTTAAAAATTCTGATAAAGTAGAAATCAATACGAACGTTAATACATCTACAGAAAAATCAATACTCAATAGAATTAGTAAGTGAAAAAAAATTTATTTATAAAAAATAATATTCAACCAAAATATTTAAGCAGTAGTATTTTAAAAAAATTATCAAAAGAATATAAAAAAATTATCCTAGGTATCAAAAACGATGTAAAAAATCCAAAAGAAACCCTAAATGTATTGAGCGAGAAACTAAAATTCAATTTTGAAAATAAAGATTTTAAAAAATTTAAAAAATTTAAAACAATTGTCGTTGTAGGTATGGGTGGATCAATTTTAGGCGCAGAAGCTATATACGGTTTTTTAAGAGATAAAATAGAAAATAAATTCTACTTTTTTGATAATCTAGACTCAAAAAAAATATCTAACTTTAAAAAAAAAAAATGATTTAAATAAAATGCTTTTTATAATTATCTCTAAATCAGGCAATACGGTAGAAACTATTTCAAATGTATTTACACTAAATATAATAAAAAAAAATTCTAAAAATATTATAATAATATCTGAGAAAAAAAACAATTTGTTATTTTCTTTATCTAAAAAATTCAATTTATTTTATATTGAGCACAAAAATTATATTGGTGGAAGGTTTTCGGTCTTATCTGAAGTTGGTTTAGTACCAGCCTATTTTATGGGGGTAAATATAAAAAAATTAAGATCTAAAATTATGACATTTTTAATAAAAAAAGAAAATCCTTTTTTAAAAAACAGTGCGCTGAAACTAGCGAACTTATTATATTTAAAAAAAGTTTCTAATATAATTTTTATCAATTATTCTGCAGAAATTGAAAAATTGCTTTACTGGTGCCAACAATTAATAGCAGAAAGTCTTGGAAAAAAAGGCACAGGTTTTCTCCCTATGATATCTAGCGCACCTAAAGATCACCATAGTTTGCTCCAACTTTACTTAGATGGACCACGAGATAAATTATTTTATATTTTTAGTAATGAGAGTAGCTCTAAAGAAATTGTGAATGTAAAGAAAAATACAAACACAAATCATTTCCTAAATAATAAGTCGTTAAATACAGTAAAATTTGCTCAAAAAAACGCTCTAATTAAAGCATTTAAAAAAAATAAAATACCTTATAGAGAGTTTAAAATAAAAAAAAGTAATGAAGAAGTTCTTGGTAATTTATTCTCTTATTTTATGCTCGAAACAATAATAATTGGAAAGTTGGTTAAGATTAATCCTTTTGATCAGCCAGCTGTTGAGCAAATAAAAACTTATACAAGAAAACTTCTCAGTTAAAAGTAGCAAAAATTACTTTAGACCTACCATATTGTTTAGTAATGATTATATTCAAAATATCTTTAAAAGCATCTTTAGTGTTTTTCTCTCTATGTATTATGATTACATGTTCGTTCTTATAAATTTTGTACTTTTTTATTAGGTTTAGATTATGTATATAATCATTGTTGGCAAATGGCGGGTCAAAGAAGAAAATATCAAATTTATCTTTTTTATTATTTTTTAAAAAATATTCAATCTTGTTATTTATTACAGTTGCGTTATCAAAAATGGATAATTGAATTAAATTTTCTCTTAAAAGGTCTGCAGCCTTTTTATCTTGCTCTACAAAAGTAACATGATCAGCCCCTCTTGAAATACACTCCAAACCAAAAGACCCAACGCCTGAATATAGGTCAAAAATATATGCTTTTTCAGTTCTTACATTAATAAATTTTGAATGCTTTAAGATGTTAAAAATATTTTCTTTAACAGAATCTTTAAGTGGTCTTGTGCTAGAGTTTTTTATAAATTTTAAAGATTTGCCCTTTAAGGCTCCACTAATTATACGCATTTTAATTTATTACTTTCCAGCCAATATCTCGTCTGTAAAACCCTTTTGTCCATCTTAATTTTTTTATTATTTTAATAATTTTATTTCTAATTTTAAGAAAACTATTTCCAGTAGAAGTTATATTTAAAACTCTACCACCATTTGATAAAACTTTATCTTTTTCATACTTTGTGCCAGCATGATATATAAAATCTCCTTTTGATAATTTAACTTTATCAATATTTTGAATAATTAAATTCTTTTTATAAGCACCTGGATAACCTTTTGAGCATAAAACAATAGTCATACTTTTTTCTTTTTTCCATTCTATTTTAGTTTTTTTTAATTTATTTAGTAAAGCATTATTTATAATTTTAATTAAATCCGTTTTTAACCTTGGTAATATTACTTGGCATTCAGGATCACCCATTCTAATATTATATTCTATTAGGTATGGTTCATTTTTTTTAATTATTAAACCAACGTATAAAAAACCAGTATAAGAGTTTTTCTTTTTTTTTAATGCTTGTAAAGTAGGTTTTACAATCTTATCAATTATTTTTTTCTCAATTAATTTATTTATAATTGGAGAAGGGGAAAAGGCACCCATACCACCTGTGTTAGGTCCTTTATCATTTTCTTTTACATGTTTATGGTCTTGCGCTGTACCAAAAAACTTATAGGTATTATTGTTTATTATTAAAAAATAACTTGCTTCCTCACCTTCTAAAAATTCTTCCAAAACTAATTTATTCGATGATTTAAATTTGCCATTAATAATTTCCGAAGCAGTATCTAAAACATTTTGTTTTGTTTTACAGATTGTTACACCTTTACCTGCTGCTAGACCATCAGCTTTCACTACTATCGGTAAATTATGTTTATTGAGAAAATTAATGACATGACTTTTTTTACTACAAATCTTAAACGCAGCAGTTGGTATTCCATTTCTGGCACACAGTGTTTTCATGAATGCTTTAGAACCTTCTAATTTAGATGAGTATTTGTTTGGACCAAAAACTTTAATTTTATTTTTTTTTAAAAAGTCGACCAACCCTTTTACCAATGGTTCTTCAGGACCAACTATTACTAGGTCAATTTTATACAGTTTAATAAAGCGGAGAATCTCTTTAAAATTAAGAATATTAACATCTACATTAATTGCTAATTTAGAAGTGCCAGCATTGCCTGGAAAACACACAATCTGATTAACAATTTTAGATTCTTTTATTTTTAAACATAAAGCATGTTCTCTCCCCCCGCTTCCAATTAATCCAATATTCATGATAGTTTATATATTGTATAATTTATCAATGAGTAAAAAAAAAGCTAAACTTATTTTTAAGCACAACTATTTTGATATAGTTGAAGAAGGTGATTATGTCTTGTGCGCTATTTCAGGTAAAGAAATATTGTTGCAAAATCTTAATTATTGGAATGTAGATTTACAAGAGGCTTATTTTTCACCAAAACAAGCTAATGAAAGATTTAAAACTTTAAAAAAATAAATTATTATTTCCATCTGTTATGTGTCCAGATCCATTGACCAGAATTCCTAACTACCATTTTTTCAAGAATTATATTAAGCTCTTTTGAGAGATCTAATTTATTTTTAAAATTTTTTGGATCAATTCTTTTTTGAAATTCAATTTTAAATTTTCCATTTTTAATTCTTTCAATATAAACAGGAATTATATCCAAGTTATATTTTTTTGAGAGTTGAGCGGGTAAAGTGGTTGTTAAGGCAGGTTTGTTAAAAAAATTAATCATTTCACCCTCACTAACTCTTTGATCGATCATTAAAGCAATACTTTTTTTTTTTTTTATATATTCAATAGTCTCTTTAACTCCACCGATTCCTTTTTTTATTTGATACTTGCATATATATTTCTTTCTCAGATATTCCATAAAAGGATTTAAAAAAAAATTATTCAAAGGTCTGTATATGGTCGCTAAATCAATATTTTTTTTTGTAATTTCCATGGACATCAACTCAAAATTTGCAAAGTGACCTGATATAAATATTACCGGTTTACCTGTAGAAATAAGATTTGATAAACTATGTTCTCCACTCATTTCAATATGTGAATCTGATTTTCTAAAGAAATCTAAGAAGATATATTCTATGAAGGTCATTCCATAATTCTTCCACATATTAATAACAATTTTATTTTTTTCTGATTCAGAGATATTTTGGGGAAAATTTAACAGATTTTTTTCAATAATTTTTTTAGATTTAACAAAAGGTCCAATTGTAGAAAATAAAAATGAAAAAATAACTCTACTTATCTTTATACCCAAAATGCGTCCTAAAAGAAAAAAAAAATAAACTAGAATGGCTTGGAATAAGTAATTAATTTTTTTTGTCATATAAATCTTCTACTATTTTAACAAATTTTTCTTTTTCAATTATTTCTAATGAAACTTTAATACATTCTATATCGTCGATATCAAAATCTTTGATTTTAAAATAATCTTTTTCTGTCATTACAATTTTATAATTTTTATCTTTGGCTTCTTTTACAATATTTTTGATTTCATTTTTATTAAATAAGTAATGGTCTGGATAAATTAATTTTTTTTGAATATTTAAATTATGCTTACTAATTAATTGAAAAAAATTTTCTGGATTTCCAATTCCAGCCATAACTAATAAACTTTTATTTTTTAGATGGTTTATATCTATCATCTTATAATATGAATAAAAAATTTTTAAATTTTTATTTATGTTTAAAATTTTTTCTTCAAATTTATTGTCCTTCTTTCCATTAATTAAAACTATATCTGCATTATTTAATGAATTTAAGCTTTCCCTTAATGGTCCAGCCGGTAAAACAAATCCGTTTCCTACAAGTTGATTTTGATTAAAGCATATTATGCTTAAGTCTTTTTTAAAATGATAATCTTGAAAGCCATCATCTAGAATAACACTATCGTAATTCTTTCTTTCTGCCTCTCTTAAACCTTTAATACGATTTTCTGATAGAATTAAATTTTTAAAATTAGTTTGTATTAAACCATGTTCATCTCTATGTTCTTTATAATATTTTCTTAGTATTACAGGGTTTTTGTGGATTTTTACAAGTTCATTAGCCAAAAAAATTGAGGTGGGTGTTTTACCTGTGCCTCCAATGTAAATATTTCCTATGCATATGATTGGAATTTTAAATACCAATTGTTTTGTAAATTTTTTTCTTAAGAAAATAAAGAATAACACTATAAGCGAAAAGGGAATAAACAAAATTGAAATAAAACTTTTTTCTTTATCCCAAAAATCTGGCTTACTTAAATTCATTAAATAAAATTGTTAATTTTTTTCATTGTATCAGCTAAAGTTTTGCTTCCCAAACTATTAATTACATTTGTGATTCTATTTTTATTTTTTTGTTTTATGTCTAAATCCTTAATTAAATTTTCACCTAGCTCTTTATGATTACTTATTTTTTTTGATATAAAATTTTCTTCTAAAATTCTATATACTTCACTAAAATTATAGACATATGGTCCGTTATAAATTTTACATCCTAACTTAGCTGCATCAATTGGGTTTTGCCCTCCCACATCTTTTAATTTTTTTAAAGTAGATTTCCCTATAAATACGCTCTTAGCGTATTTAAAATAATCATTTAAGACGCCATAAGAGTTAATAATTACAATTTCTTTATTATTTAAAATTAACTCTCCTTTATTTAATATTTGAGCTGTTAAATTATAGTCATCACACTTAGATTTAATATCTTCACTTCTTTGTATATGTCTAGGGGCAATAATAGTTATTATATCATTATATTTTTCTTTAAGCATTAAATGGGTCTTTAAACACAAATCATCCTCACCTTGATGGGTGCTTGCGGCAATCCAAAATCTATTTTTTGCTAAAATTTTTTCATTATCATTTTTAATATTACTTTCATTAATTTGACTTATGAATTTTATATTTCCATAAAAATAAATATTTTTTGCATTTAATTTTTTTAAGTAAGCTTTCGTTTCAAGATTAGATACAAGACAAAGATCAAACAAACTAAAAATCTTTTTTGCAGTTTGAGATATTTTTACCCATTTATTAAAAGTTTTAGAGGTTATTCTTGCATTAATAAGGGCCAGTGGGATCTTATTTTTATTAGCATTTATTATTAAGTTTGGCCAAATTTCAGAGTCTACAAAAAAAATCACATGTGGTTCCCACATTAATAAAAATTTATTAATTAAAAACCCTACATCAAAAGGAAGAAATCTATGATGAATATTATCAAATTTTTTAAATTCTTCTTTTGCGATGTTACTAGAGCTTAAGGTCAAAGTAGTTACTAAAAATTCTAATTCATTATTATGGCTTAATTTTTTTATAATAGGTAAAATACTTTTAAATTCACCAATACTAGCAGCATGAAACCAAATTAGCTTTGTATTTTTTTTTCTAGTTACCTTAAAGTGGGAAGTTAATATCTTTTCTTTATATCTATTAGGATCTTCTTTTTTCAGGATTAATCTTATTAATATAAAAATAAATAATAATGGATATATTAATGTAGTTAAGATTCTGTACGCAAGAATCATTTTATTTTAATTGTTTTTTGTATAGTGATTTATATTCTTCACAATTATTAATTAAAAATTCATGATTTCCTGAATTAATAATTTCACCATTTTTCAGAACAAAAATTATATCTGCATTATGAATGGTTGAAAGTCTATGAGCTATAACTAAAGTTGTTTTATTTTTTGTTAAATTTATAATTGCATTTTGCACAATTTCTTCAGAGTCAGCATCTAGTGATGACGTGGCCTCATCTAGTAAAATTATAGGTGACTCTTTTAGAATTGCTCTTGCAATTGAGATTCTTTGTTTCTGTCCACCAGATAGCCGGACTCCATTTTCTCCAATAGTAGTATTAAATTTGTTAGGCATTTTTTCTATAAATTCTTTAGCGGCAGCAAATTCACAAGCTTTCTCTATTTCCTCTTGTTTAGCATCTTCTCTAGCGTAAGAAATATTATTTTTTATCGTATCATCAAACAAAATTATATCTTGGCTAACTAAAGAAATATTTTCTCTTACAGAACTTAATCGTACTTTAGAAATATCTTGACTATCAATTTTTATTGAACCTGCTTGTGGTGAATAGAATCTGGGTAAAAGATTTAAGATAGTACTTTTGCCAGCTCCACTGTGTCCTACAAATGCAGCCATCGTCCCACCTTTGATATTAAAATTAATATCTTTAATGGTCATTTTTTCTGCTCTTTCATATTTAAAATTAACTCTATCAAAAGCAATATCGCTATCTTTAACTATCAATCTAGGTAAGCTTTCATCTTCTTTAATTTGAATTTCTTTATCTATAATTTTAGTTATTCTTTTAAAAGCAGTAGCACCTTGGTATACAGCTAAATTAAGTGTGGCTAGCGAACGAATTGGTTGGTAAGCCAACATCATTGCAGCTAAAAAAGAAAAAAAATTATTAACCTCTAATTCACCAGCCTCAATTAGTTGTCCTGAAAAAGCGATAAAACCAGCTATCATAATACCAGTAAGTGTTTCCATTATTGGTGCAGCTCTAATTAAGACACTCATAGTTTTAATATTTTTTTCAATAACATCGTTAATGACATTACTGGCCTCAGAATTTACACTTTTTTCTTTTTGGTAGATTCTTATCATACGAGATCCTTTAAAAATTTCAGATAAAAAAGTAACCAAGATCCCTGAAGCTTCACCGGCCTTTCCGACAGCTTTACCAATTCTTTTACCTAATGATTTTGCTAAGCCACCTGCAAGCGGCATCATCAACATTGCAAAAAGAGCTAATTTCCAATTTTGATAAACCATAACTCCAACTAAAGCTATTACAGAGAAACTGTCTTTCATTAAATTTAAAACTGCGGTACTTACTAGCGTTTGAACCTGCCCGGCATCAAACATAACATTTGAAACGTACTTTCCCGAATGTCGATTATCTAAAGTTTGAATGTCAGCTTTTATAATGTTGTCAGCTATTTGTTTGTTTATTTCACCTGAAATCTCAGCACCAACTCTTATAATAGTCAATCTAGCTATATAAAGAGATATTCCCTTACCACTAAACGCCAATATAATTAATATGGGTATTATTACCGATAAAGTTGTGTTTTTTTCTATAAAAATCTTTTTAACAGCTGGATCTAACAGCCAAGCTATTGCAGCAGTACATCCTGCGACTATGATTGATAAAATTAAGGATAAAAATATCTTCTTTAAGTGATATTTTATGTACTCGCGGTAAAGTCTTTTTAAAATTATTTTTATTTCTTTAAAATTCATATCAAGCCGTTAGAGTAGATCGTTAAAAATAATAAAAATCCAGCGTAATTGTTTAATTTAAATGCTTTCAGACAGGAAATCGGTTTTTGTCTATCGAATCTAAATATTTGCAAAATTAAATTTGAAGCAAATAGCAAAATAAAAATTATATTTATTTTTGAATCCATATTATGCTGAAAGAGATAAATCAAAATTAAAAAAGTTAATAAATAAGCAATACTCACAAATAGTTTTATATTTTTTTTAAATTTAATAGAAGTTGATTTTAAACCTATAATTTCATCATCCGATATATCTTGGGCTCCATAAATAGTGTCATACCCCAATGTCCAAAATATGGCTGAAATATAAAGCATTATGATTTCGATTGTAATGCTATTATTCATTGCGACCCAAGCCATAATTATCCCCCAATTAAAAGTAATTCCTAAGAAAAGTTGGGGCCAATAAGTAATTCTTTTCATAAATGGATAAGAAAAAGCAAGAAACATAGAGCTAATTCCTAATATAATAGTTAATAAATTAAATTGAATTAAGATTACAAATGCGAGACTACAAAGAACAAAAGTGTAAAAAATAGATCGTTGAATAGAAATTTGCCCTGATGCAATTGGTCTTTTTCTTGTCCTTTCAATTTTTTTATCAAATTTTCTATCAACAATATCGTTAACAATACACCCAGCACTTCTCATTAAAATTGAACCAAGAAAGAATAGAATTAAATAGTATGTAAATAAAAAGGTATCTTTATTTATAGAGTATGCGTAAGCCAATCCCCATGAGCAAGGCCAAAACAAAAGCATAAAACCGATAGGTTTATTCAATCTAGATAATTCTATGAATATTTTAAAATGTTGCATGAAATAATACTTGTAAATATCAAACACTAACTACATAATCAATTTGATTCGATATGGATATAGATTACACAGTTGCAGC